>Ga0114959_10004223_pt1 | contig 11066 bp, 8 predicted proteins | sample C_130625_EF_Meta_FD_87317 | JGI IMG/M metagenome (GOLD analysis project Ga0114959, IMG submission 87317) | Freshwater microbial communities from Lake Croche, Canada to study carbon cycling - C_130625_EF_MetaG | ecosystem: Environmental > Aquatic > Freshwater > Lake | place: Lake Croche, Canada...
AATCTACTCGGTCTCAAGCTGATCCTTCACTAAATCGTACCGATTCTAGTAGTTCAGGATATGAATCTACTCGGTCTCAAGCTAATCCTGATCCTAATTATGAAAGATCTTCATCTTCAAGTAGTACTATTCTTCATTCTGCTGTTCAGGATGCTACATCTTCTCATGGTAATGCTGCTCCCATTTCTGTTGGTGATCCTAGTGCTACTGCTGCTCCCATTTCTGTTGGTGATCCTAGTGCTACTGCTTCCATTTCTGTTGGTGATCCTACTGCTGCTGTTCCTGTTCCTCTTCCTGGTGCTCCTGGTCCTGGTACTGCTACTGTTGCTGCTACTGTTGCTCATACTTCTGGTCCTCCTGCTAGCAATAAATCGCCGTATAGCTATAATGTTGGGGACAAGCTTTATAGAATTTTCATAAAAGAAAATACGAATGATGATTTTAGTAAGTGCGAGAACAATCAAATTAAAATTCGCTTTGAAAATGACACTTTATTTATCAATAACAATAACACTATCACGGACTATAAGAATGATAGCATTTCTTGGCCTAAACGTACTCGTAATGTTGGAAACACGAGTATTTTACCAAAAAATGCAACTATTGTACTCGGTCCTATTGAACTTAATGAGTTTAAAGAGTTTAATATTAAGTTTACTAGTACTCCTCTTCAACAAAAAACGGTAAAAATAGGAAAAGAAGAGGTTCAAATAGACGATTATGCATTATACAGTTCCACAAATAAAGTTATTGTATTATTCACGGGTGAATTGAGAGTTGAAGATAAAAAACAACTTTGTTTATATTTCTCACAAGCGGAGAATCTAGTTAATGATGGTGCGAAGGTTATTACTACTTTTAAGAAAGTGCCTGTTCCTGCTGCTAACTCTGTTACTCCTGCTCCTACAGATGTTGATGCTAGCCCTAATATAAATGAAACCGTTAAAACGTTAATAGATGAATATAATAGAGGCAAAAACGAAGATAAAAAAATAAAAATTAAAGAAAATATTCAGTTACAAATAAGAGAAGAAAGAGCTGAACAAAAGCCATTCAAGAATTACATAATCGATGAAATTAAAAAAAAAATAAAAGAAAAATATACAGAACCATTAACAGAAGATCAGGAAAAATGGGAAGCCATATTTCAAAACAACACTATTTACCAAAATGATGGTGGTGGTGGTAATAATGATTGCTTAATTATATCAATACTAACTTTGTATAGCGATGTCTTTAGAAAAATTGAAGAAGAAGATCGTACTATTATAGCCAGTAACTTTAGAAGAGAGTTTCTTGTTGAAAATTACGATACAATATTTGGAAATGAACCTGGACTAACACGCGACGAGTTGCGTGGAAAGGGTGATTTATCAGATAAGGTAACAGAGAAATTAGCCAAATATTATAAATTAGGTAATCTACACTATTTCAAATTACCAACAAATGATGAGGCTTTTATAATACTTCATGAAAAAGAAGCTACAACAAATGGACCTATCCGTATGATCATAAATTATGGCGGCGGTCATTTTGAACCGTTTATGAATGTCGAAGAAACTGATACTAATATGAATTTTACTTACAATGATCTTCAACAATCTATATATACTCTATTTATTGACAATGAAACATACACTTGTGGGTTTCAAGAGGGAAACGTAATTCATCATGAAAAGTTGAATCCCCCGAATAAAACCAGTAAAATTATACGACTATTAAGTAGTGAAAATACATGTACAAAATTAGTTGTTGAGGAAGCCTTAGCAAACGATATTGGTCTTTTGGTTGATCCTATAAAAGGTAATGTTCTAGATCGTACTAAGCCTAAAGTGTTTGTTCCTTCAAAAAACGAAGATGTTGATCTTGACACTTATACAAATACGGAGCCGCTGTATATAATCGAAGCAGGTTATTCATCTAGAAAAAAAGATTTTGTTGAAATAAAAAAAACAGATGAAGCTGATCATAAGTATATTAATATATTACAAAGTGAAGGGTTAATTGGTTTATATTATAAAAATACGTATACATATAAAGATAATAACTACGAATCGAAAACCATTGAACCAAAAAGGTATAAAGTTGTACCTGCTTCTGGTGCTAGTACTGTTGTTACTGATAATGGTGTTAGTGCTAGTACTGTTGTTACTGATAATGGTGTTGGTACTGGTACTGTTGTTACTGATAATGGTGTTGGTACTGGTACTGTTGTTACTGATAATGGTGCTGGTACTGGTACTGGTAGAGGCGGTAAGAATACCATTGAGCTCAAATTGAAGAAAAAGAAACCTAGTAAGAAGAGCAAAATTGTTGTTCCTAAAATTCAACTTGTCATTTTTTAGACTTTCGTCCTACCTTTTTTTGAGGAGCCTCTGTTATTTTTATTGGTACATTTTTATTCAATAATTTCTCTAATTCATTTGACATCTCATTTATGCTCTTTTCGTTTTCCTCTAATTCTCGATACATTTCGCTTATCAATTTACTCATTCTCTTATTCTGTTTTCGATGATTCTCTATTCGGCTCATTTGATTATTGCAACATTCTATATACTCACTTATGCTTCTGTCTTCACCGTCTTCTCGGTGCATCGTCCATAACATTTTCACATACTTCGATAACATACACATCTCACTATCTTCATTTATTCCCATATACAACAGCGGGACTTCCTCTTTATACTCCAGTCGTAATTCGCCTTTTGTTGGTATATTTATCGATCGCAGACTTACAAATACCCCTCCTACTAGTTTTTTCCCAATCATCTGATTTGATATATTCAATATATCACCCTCGAATTTGACCACATCATCCCGTGTTATAGTCGCCTTGTTCTTTATCTCGATAGCGAGGACCCTCCCATTCTCGTCTATCATGTGGATATCACACGCATGCGCCTCTGTCCCTCCTCCCTTTCTCTCGTACGTGTAGTGAGGAAAGGCGTTCTTTAAATACTCTAAGACCGTCAGCTCACCCATGTTGCACTTACCGTTATTTGTGTTTTTTAGAATATTGATCTTGGAAATTGCCTCTTCTAATTCTCGGGTTTTTTGTGTTATCGTCTGCGCATGCATACCGTTTATCGTCTCGTCGTGCAGCTTTTTGAGGGTCTCATAGGCCGCATTTGCTTTCGCCATTTGTCGGTACAAATCCTGGGTGCAAGTTTCGGTCTGTTTCTGGGCAGCGGATACCGCTTTAACGATTGCCGCCTCATTCCGCGCTCTCTCCGCGGCCAATTCCAGCTCCAGCCTCTGTTTATAACTGTCGTTCAGCTCTGTTTTCGTGTCTTCACGGGTTTTCTGCACGATGTCCGATATGATCTCCTGCAAATTTAAAATTGGGGTTTGTGGTTGGGTTTCAGTTTCTGTTTCATCATTTGGAAGGTTCTTTTGATACTCGTCTAGACCATATTTATAAAACGAATAACCCAGAATAACCACTTCCGTTAATCGATCGGCGTGTGTCTCGGTCCATTCCAGGAATTCGGATACGATCGGACGCGTCGTGTCCAGCTCGATTTCTATTTTTGCTTTTGTCATTTTTCTTGTTTACACATATGTGTGTGTAGGTGTCTTTAAGTAGTTTTTTGCACGGAGTAATATGGGAAGATCTTTGTTTATTTTTTGTCATAGAAATCAAAGGAGTTGTGGGGATATGGAATTTGAACTACGACAAGGCTCTTCTTCCGAACCACACATACTCATCGTCCATGTTGGAGCGTCGTTTCGGCTAGGATCCCAAGATAATACCTCTATTGGTGATCCGGCATCCTACGAAGGCCAAAAAGAAGCATGCGATTCTCATAGGCAATTCAGAGAAGAACTCGCTAAACAAGGCATCACAACACAGACGATTGTATACACCTATAAAAGCCCCTACGAAGCTGATCTCATCTCATGGTATCCGGAGTCAACGCGCTTTCGCTTCCTGGATCTACCCTTTCAAGGATACCAAACGCTTCTAAGTGATTCCATGGAATTCGCCGGGGATGTCCGGAGATACAGTGTCGGTGTTCTGTACGTTCGAATTGACCTGTGTCTCAAACCCTACTTCATGTCTAATTTCAGGTTGTATACGTGTCCCACGTTTAGCTTTATCTGTTGGAAACACAATAGCATGAAACCGAATCGCAGTCCTCGTGTAGGCGATCTCATGCTCTATGTTCCCTCCCAGTATTATGAGGCGTTTCACGATAACAAAGTGCATCTTCATCACGATTGCTACGAAGAATACCCGACATACATGCCGGTGGGATTCATGGTGGCGACATACCACGATTCCGATAGCGAGAAGGACTGGAATCCGATATACAAAATCGTGAATCGCCCTGAGACGACGACCTGGGCTAGCGAAGGGTATACCATAGCAGATTTTGAAGGGACCTGGGATAGGATGGATGTGCGTAAATGACGTTGCACTAAAAATGGATAGATTTCATTCTTATTTCATTCATGGATCCTTTTACCCTCAATAAAGCCGAACTCTTTGACCATCTAGTCGAAGCAGTTGAAAATCAGAATAAAGATGAAATCTTAGATTTTATCGAGTTAATGGAGCAGGATATCAATTATCAGGATGAAGATGGCAATACCATTCTTCATATCGCGTGTCACGACCCCTCGTTGTCTTCTACGATCGTCATGCTTATCAATGAATTCAGTTCCTTAATTCATATCAATCTTCAAAATCATGAAGGTCAAACGATCTTGATGCTCGCAGCTGGTTCCGGTCTACTTGCCGTTGTTCACATATTGTATGAATTGTACGAAACACCTTTTGATTATTCGATTGATGAGTTGCATATCGATGCAATGGATAGATCGATTAAAGACGAACGAGGTCGTAATGCAGCGATGTATGCCTGTAAGCATGGTCATGTCAAGATTCTTAGAAAAATGCTCAAGGTTGATTGTGACTTATGTTATGTCGCCGATGATCAAGGACACAATGGATTTATGCTTGCGGCGCGTGGCGGTCATTTGAAGATCTTCAAAGAGCTGTATAAAAAGGATGTTCCAGTTGATAAATGCTGTAGCATCAATGACGCGACTCTCCAAGGAAACACCGCGCTTCATTATGCGTGTCAAATCGGTCACGAAGATATCGTCCGATATATCTTAGACTACAATTGTGTTCGTATCGATTTGCGTAATCATGAAGGGGTGACTCCTCTTATGCTTGCTATTATGAAACACCGTGATCCGATTGTCAAACTGTTACTCCGTCATGGTGCGAGTACATCTATTTGCACTCACAAAGGACTCTCTGTGGTCGATATCGCTCGGCGTGTCGGATACTCTATTCCTCAGGTGACCTATCGTGTGTAAGATATCTCCGCTATGATTAGACAATGCTTGACGACTATTACGAATGGCTATCAATTGGAGTCCCTGTTTTTTTGGCTTGCTTGATGAACGGGATTATTTATGGGACTGGTATGAATGCTGAATCCCAAAAGGAACGGAATCCCTGGCTGCCTCCCGGGTATGTCATCGCGATTATTTGGATTATCTTGTTCGGGATGTTGGGCTACGTCTTTTATCATATAGGGACTTCGCGGGGTCGATGGGCGATTGGGTTGACGCTTGCCTTCTGTCTGAGTTATCCCTTGATTACCGGGTTGCGTGTGTCCCAAATCGAGAAGATTATGAACGGGTTGACGTTGGGTATCGCGGTCTTAGCCGCGGGGGTTGTGGCGGTGGATTCTTGGGAGCTGGTGTATTTCATGATTCCGCTGGTGCTCTGGGCCACGTATGTCAATGTGGCGACCCTTGTGCTGGTAGGATAGGATATAAGCTATAGCTAGTTGTATATGTATAGTAAAAGGAATGGCTCAATTGGCGCATCATGTTCCGCTGGATGTCATCCGGGAGATCGTATCGTATGTCGACGATATTGATGTGCGGAGAGCCTTTGGTGTCTACCACCGCATCACGTCGTACGTCGATACGAAATATGATAACATCTCGCGGGTATTGCGGTGCAAGCCGCCTGTCGATCACGCCGTCTATACGCGTTACTATTTGCGGAATTTACACGATGAAGTCGGCATGCACCGTTTGAGAAAAGAACAGCGTGTCGATGATGATATGCTTGATATCAGTGTTCATGTCTCTGATAACTCGGTTAAATACCGGTTTTATCTCTTTCGGCTTAAACCGAAAACCGGGAGCAAGCAGAAAGAAGAACATAATTTGTTTCATAAAGGGAATTTAGATAACTGGTATTGGGATTATGTTTATTACACACATTGCAATGGACCGTATGAACTGAGATTATTTGATAATTGAGTGACACTGAGTGACGCGATATGCTTAGGAGTTGTTGGTATGGCTCCTAAACTATCGTATCACATCTTCCAAAAATAAGAGGATATGATGTGGTGGGGGAGGGGAGTGCTGCTTACAATACTTATCTAGGAACTTCCGAAATTGAGTATGTATGTTGCTGGGTTGTAAGCGGTGTGTGCTATCTACGCCCTTATGGAATGGCTAAGTCGTGGAGCATTACATGGGGTGTTGCTGCATTGTAGATAAGGAGTGATATCAGGAGATGCTGGAAGTAGAAAAAGGGGATGGGGGGCTATCTACTTACTGTATAGAGAGAGGAAATCCTTTAAGTCTCTATGGGTTCGAGATTGGGGGTGGGATTGGGAGCTTGGATGACAGCATACCGCGGCGAATCGATCACCTGTCTGAGAATCTCATAGGGGGTGATGGTTTTACCCGTCGTAATTGTGTTCAACAGCATTGGTGAAAACCCTGATAGCAAGGTGATCCCGGGTGTGTCGCCGTTGACGGGGAAGTCGCGGGTGTCTCCACGCAGATTCCAGAAGATGAGTTCGGGGCAAGGGAGGGAATTCGCGGCGAACATGTCTCGGATGTTATCGAAATTGGTTTTTTTGGTTTTCGACGCTTTGTCGAACTGCATATCACTGAAGACGATCACCTTGCTAGGTGGGGCTTCGTCATTCTGAATACAGAGTCTAAGGATCTCGACGAAGACGGCTTCCAAGTTGGTCGAGGTTCCCCAGTTCATGTCGGCCACTTTTTGGATCTTCTTCAATAACGTGGGGCAGTCGCCGATATCGATGAGGGTGGGTGTGTCGCTGAACGTGAATAACTTGTTTTTGAAAGACGCTGAGGTGTTCAATTGGGCTAACAAGATCCCTAGAGCGATCGAGACTGACATCGGCGTGCCTTCCATGCTTCCGGATACATCCGATACGACGGTTGCGTCATGTATCGATATCGTGGATGCTAGAGCACGCCATTGCTCTTCGAGCACCGGGTTCACGCCGAAGTGCCGCTCTTCGAAATATTTTTCCACGAGAACGTGCGGGTAGACCACCGTCGCGTTAATCTTGGTTTTATTGTTTGCCACATCTTCGAGATATGCGGTGAAGCGCTCCTCGTCATGTTTCTTAAAGAGATGACTGAAATCGGTCATAGCGACACCAGGTACATGCGAGTAGACGATCTCTGACCATTGGTTCTTACACATCCGGGTCTCTACGAGGTCGATGTGGTTTCGGAGGGGTGTTAACAGTTTACGGAATTCGCGTTGGTGCCAGGTATTGAGGGGTTTGTCGGAGTCTAGGTTATAGAATCTGCGGATGATGGATTCACGGATACCGGTGTCCCATCTCTTCTTCTCTCCGGGGAGCCACTTAGCGAGAAGAGAGATCGGTTTTTTATGTATGATATCAGAGATATCCTGTTGTAATTGCTTAAGGATAAGAAGCACGATCTCGTCTTTTTGGGGTACTTGACTGTAGAGTTCCACGAGATCCAACCAGCGTCCGAATGTGGGGATGTGCTCTAGGTTGGCGAGAAACCAAGTGGGGTGGGTATCGGCAATATAGAGCATGGCTGCTAGAAAAGGCTTGCGGTCTCCCTTGCCCCCTCGGCAATCTCGGGCATGAAAGAGGATCCGCATGGTTTCCAAGGGGTGTTGTGGGAACGAGAGTCTGATCATTCGTACTATCTCATCTTCGGGGATGTTGCGGGTGAGCTTGAAAAAGAGGTCGAGAAGGGGCTTGCCTGTTGTTTCGAGAGAAGGTGCGCCCTTTTCGGTTGTTGCTGAGACCGGATTGGTCGGGTCCATAGAAAGAATACGAAGGTTGTGCTTAAGTAGTGGAAGTGAGAGAGCGAGTTAGTAAGAGAGAGCCAGGTTGCAAAAAATGGATGCGTGTTGGGATGGATGATGCGTACATAAGAGACACGAGATGGACTCGTGTGCGAATCCGAGTGCAAATGTAGATGTAGTTGAAAGCGCTCATCAATCATGGAAAAGCGTAGTGTTCAAGGATCGCTCTACCATTCGCGGTTTATACACGGTTGTGCCTTTAGGTGCCAATCGATTCCGCAACTATAATTCCAAGATCGCCATGTTTCATTTGGAAGGCGGTTTATTAAAGAAAAAGAAAAGAGGAGATAAAAATAAAAAAGATTTGAACTGGATTGTCCAAGTAGCGCCGGCTCGAATCAAGGAGGTCTATGAGCAAGGATATGAAATCGTCATTGTGACTGAAGGCAAGTCCAAAGCCGACGTTGAGACGATGGGTGAGCGGCTCTATGCTGCTCTGCAGATTCCGATCGTCTTTATCGGAGGACACACCGACCCCTATTATAACCGCCCTCATGTGGGATTCTGGCATTTGATCGATGAATACTTCTGCTGCAAGAGAGTACTTAAGGGCGAAAGCTTTTATGTGGGCGATGAAGATGTCGATGCGGCGTTCGCGTGGAATGCGCGTCTGGCCTTTCGGTCATCGCAAGAGTTCTGGCAGTTGGGGGAAGGAGAGTCGGGGTTGATGCCGCGGTTGCGAGCCAATCTCTTAGAAGAAGAAGGGCTCGTGGTGATAGGGAAGCCGCCGCAAATTGCGCGTTTGGATAAGCTGCAGTTGGTTCTGACTGTCGGTCCTAGATCGTCTGGAAAAAACAAGATCTCGCACGGGCTCCTATACGATCATGACTATGAACGTGTTAATGCGTTTGGTTCGAAAAACCCGACGTATCAGCTCAAACAGATGAAAAAAGCGATTGCTAAGCGACGATCTATTTTGATCGATTGTTGCAATCCTACTGCAGAAGAGCGCGAGGTCTGGATATCGATGGCCAAAGCCGCAGGGTATTCGACGACGGCGGTCTTTATTGACATCCCGCGTCGCGTCGCGGACTATTTGAACAATTATCGCTATTATGATCACGAGAAAGCCATTGATTGGGTTACGAAAAAAGAATACGATGCGTACTATGCGGCGTTAGTCCCACCCACTGTGGGCGAAGTCGAGGAAGTCATCGTCTTTGATCGGTTCTATGTGGATGATGAAACGGCGAGGGATAAGCTACTGTATCCGCGGTTCTAACTCATTTATCGCTTACCAACATAACCGTGTCAGCTGCGTCGCCGATTATACCCATACTGAGTTTGGCTTTGAACTCTTCGTCCATTCTGAAAAGATTGGCGACTTCCTTATTCAGCATATCGAGAGACGCTTTAAAATTACGCTTTACAATATCTAACACGCGTTTTTTATTTTCTTTACAGACACGGATGGTCACCGTATTCTGGGCTTGCAAATACTTGGGGTAGTATTTATCGCATATCGCAGTATCTTCGTCTCTATCGTATGAGTCTGACGACCCTGATTCCGACCCTGATTCTGATTCGGACAGAGATCCATATGTTGTTGATCCGTTGTTGAGTATATCGCTATTGGTCTTGTCCTTGATATATGGTTCCAGATCAAATATAGCGATGAATTTGTAATAATCGATCAGAAGCTCTTCGAAAGGGAGGCGCTGTACGTGGCGGCCGTCCTTGTCGAAGGCGTTCAGCTTTTTAATGAGATAACATTCGTAAACGTCGTACATGACCTCTTGAATACAACGCATTATCTCATTGATCCCTTTCTCTTCGATATACAGTTCCCATTTGTTATTGCGGAAGATGTGGATATGTGTTGTGACAAAATCATACATGATGTTGATACGGTCTACGGTAGCAGGGCTGCTTGCGGTGTTCACCATACTCAGGAAATCCGTGGAATCTAAGATAAAAGAATTCGGGAGTCGTTCCAGGCGGTCGATCTTGGGCTTAAAGACGAGTGCCAAGAATTCGTCTATAGGAATGATTTGTTTGTCGGTGTGGTGAATGTATTGGGACAGCTTTTCATGGAAGGACATATTGGCTATGAAGTTATTGGTTGTATTGATATAGTTGATTGTTTGATTGAGGGTGTGGGCAGTGCTACTACTCGCACTACTTTTTATAACCGATCCTGCAGAAACAGCGGGATTGTACACTCGGTTCGCTAAGATGTATTCTTTGATTTCGTCAGTGAATTCTATGTCTTTAATGGTAGCTGAGCAAACTTTGACTAAGTTGTAAAGATGTCGTTTCATACATGGCTTCTTCAGTGTGTTATAACCACACCGAGCACAGGTATAGGGGTGTTTCGCAGGCATGGACTAACTCTATCTACTATTACAGTGTAAGTTCTTTTTAAGTAGGTTTATTTTTAAGTATCAAAAAGTATCAAATAGTATCAAAAGGTATCAAATAGTATCAGTTTGTGAAAATAGGTTTTGTAAAGTTTATTACCATATATGGTCTATATATTTGTATAGTCATTAGTTTTATGGTCTTGGGCGGAGGGTTTTCCTTGGGGACCCCCCCCTTCAAAATTTTTCTTCCGCTGTTTTTCTTTTTCCTGTCTTCTTTTCTTTCTGTTAGAGTTTTCCCGATAAAATTGTGGATTGGTCGATGTTATTTTTAGGTATCAAATAGTATCAAAAGGTATCAAAAGGTATCAAATAGTATCAAAAAGTAAAATTGGGTTTTGTAAATTTCAGTACCATATATGGTATATGAGTTTGTATAGTGATGATTTTTATGGTCTTGGCTAAAGAATTTTTCCAGGGACCCCCCCTCCAAAAAAATCTCTCCCTGTTTTTCTTTTTCCTTCCAAACCTTTTCTTGTTTATTTGAGTTTTTCCTGAGAATTTTGAAGAGTAACTCGTGGTAATTTATGAGTATCAAATAGTATCAATAAGTA
>Ga0114959_10004228_pt1 | contig 11058 bp, 8 predicted proteins | sample C_130625_EF_Meta_FD_87317 | JGI IMG/M metagenome (GOLD analysis project Ga0114959, IMG submission 87317) | Freshwater microbial communities from Lake Croche, Canada to study carbon cycling - C_130625_EF_MetaG | ecosystem: Environmental > Aquatic > Freshwater > Lake | place: Lake Croche, Canada...
AAGTGCTGCAACATCTTCAGCAGGTGGAACAACAGAATTTGCGGAGGATCCAGGTAAGCCATTTGCTCCATTTTCTCCAGCCGTGCCTGTAGCAGCCTCACCATTTGTACCAGATGTAGCAGCCGCACCATTTGCTCCAGATGTAGCACCCGCACCATTTGTACCAGGTGTAGCAGCCGCACCAGGTGTACCATTTATACTAGTGCGCTGGTGGTCTAACAGGGTTTGTACATCCCGTCTTAATGCGGCAAGTTCATCGCAAATAACACAATCCTTGCCATCCTTGCCATTCTTCTCACCATCGCCAACGCCTACAGGACCTACACCAGTTTGTAATGGTATAGAGTCCCCTTTCGGTCCAGTAGGACCTGTAGGTCCGGTAGGACCCATATCTCCTTTATCCCCTTTATCTCCTTTCGGTGCTTTTGCATTTGCTAAAGCCGCCGCTGCGCCCCCCTGTGCGTCATACTTATCCGCATTCTGCGTTATACACTTTGTTTCATCTTCGGGATTGGTTACACCATCATTACGTAACATAGTATCGATTTCAGCAATCAGTTTATTCTCACCTGTTCTCAGTGCTTTGGTGGTACCTGTATTCGCAATACTTAGTAAAATACGTGCCCGCTTCAGACATAGAAACTTACGGACTAGAGGTGGATACGGGGGCGTCCGTTTGCCAACAACCCAGTTCAAAAATTCACGAATCTGGTCAATCGTAAATTTTAGATTTGGGTTCGGTACAGGAAATTTATCTTTGCTGTATACAAGCATTCCAAATTCTATTAGTGCCGGCACATCTTCTGGCAGATAACCCTTTGCAGATGCCTGACGACGTGTTATCGTGTCAGGATCATTCGCAATCGTAAGACCTAATAATGTAGCCATACTCTATTATTAGGTGAATGTATTTATTTATCAATTATTCCGGGCTAGCTAATCCTCATTTAGCTCTCTTAAAAGCGCCTTGTTATCTGCCGAAAGTGGCATATCTCCTCCTTCAGCATTTACATTGCTTGTAACACTATGCTCACTATTTGCTAAACTGCTTGCGTTATTAGATGACGCACGAGAACGACCACGGCGATCTTCGGCAATCACAGCAGTATTTCTTGCACGAACGGCAGGATCACTCGACGACTCTTGGGAAAGTACAACGGGGTCTGTAGGAACTTTGGGTGCTCGACTAATTAAATTATCTGTTTGTTTATTACGTAATTGTCTTAATAATGTTTCATTTGTTTTAAGTTGAATATCAAGTATACGTTGTTTTCTATTTTTAGAGTCTCTTAAATTTTTAACTTTGCTAATAATTATTCTTTGATAATCCTTGCCTTTTGTACTAATATTTTCTGTTAATTTCGCCTTTTCTGTTTCAAATTCTTTTTCTAATTTTGCTTTTTCTTGAAGTAATAATGTTGATTTTGTGCTAATATTTTGTATTTGTGATTCAAGTGTTGGTGCTGCTACAGATACGTCTGCCGGTGCTCGTCTTCCTAACAAACGGTTCGTCCATGTTTTATATTTTGGTTTATTCTTAGCGGTTGTTGTATTTGTCTTACTTTTCGAAACTACATTCTTACGGGTATTCTTTAATGCAACTGGTGTTGCCGTTTGTTGTGCTCGCTGCTCCTCTTCTGCCATTTTTATTGCGTTTACTGCACTCATCCCAGAATTTCTAGCCCTGTTAACTGTTGCTCTGAATTGAGCATTACGCTTCTTCTTTGTGCCAAATAGATTTAGTCTATTAAAAAATCCTTTCTTTGGTGCTGCCGGTGTCTCGACCCCCTTGGGTCCCAAAGGGACCCCCTTGGATTCCTCCCAAGTCGGTTGCATAGTATTTTGAGAAGGATCAAATCCAAATGGATTATTCGCCGATGTATTTGATGGTGATGGCGGCAATAATGGTAGTGGTCTATTGTCTGTTGTTGGAAGATTTTCATCATCATTATTACTTCCATTATTACTAAAAGACTCAAACTCTTCTGGTTCTGGTTGTGGTGCTCTGACTGGTGCTCTGACTGGTGCTACTGGTGCTACTGGTGCTGCTGCAGCACCTGGAAACTTTTCCATAAGCGCTTTCACATTTGCTGCCCACGACTTTGAACGATTCGAAGCATTATATTTATTCTTGAGTGTTTGCTTACCACTCTTCGTAAACAATTTTGCCAACTCCTCACGTCCAAGAGGCTTTGTTCCAGGAACCGCCCAGCGCATTGCATCTTCAACCAATTTATAATCTGTATTTTTATCACGTAACCAACCCACAATAAGTGGAAGTTTCTTATTATAAGTCAAATTGCTGTAGAATGAAGCAGGAATATACGATGGGTCTGAATTTGCAATAGCGTGGCAAATCACATAATACGCAACATTCAACTGTTCTTTTGTTGATGGATATAACCGTTTTGTAAGAGAGAATCGTGGGTCCTTGACAGGTGAATGATTGCCATCAAATGCGTTCTTTAAGAACCATTCGTTAATACTTCTCTTTGAACCATCTACTGTTGGGCGTTCAACATATCGCTCCTTATCCAACAGATATAGTAGCCAAGGATGGATATCCAATACAGCTTTTTTATAGCGGAATAAGTCGTGTACAAGTTTCGCTTCATGTATGTGTTTTCCTTGTAATGAATAATTCCAAGCTTTACCTTTATATGTTGAATAATCAACATCATGATTTGTTACAATAGTAAACCATGTTTCATACACATTATCTAAATCATATTTTGTTTTATCCATAATAAACAATCCAATTTCATCTACAGTCTTTGGTGCTGCTGCTGCTGCTTCCGTAGCTTGGGTATTCCATTGTGCATTTTCAAGAAAATATTGAAGTTTAATGGGTGATAGACCTATTCTAATCGTAAAAGCCCCTAAATTACGTGAATATGCCTCTCCAATCTTATTACAACCATAGCATTTGAGGAAACTACCATTTGGTCCGCCTTTTTCAAACTGTACATACAATTGTTCTATATTATTCAAATCATTATAACCATTAATATCTAAAAACTGTTTCGATGCTTCTAACCGATCCTCTTTATTCTCTAACACAGCTGCCCACTCGTTTACAAACTGTTTCTCCTGTTCTTCTGACAATGATCCAACCTCCAAGTCTATTGGGCTTTTATTCTTTATACAATACCAAAAGTATATACTACGTTTGTGATTTTCAACGACTGTTTCATATTGTCGGTCTTTGTCCTTTTCTGGAACTGCCTTGCCGCCACACTGATTTAGCACAATTGCCTGTGCTGCATCCCGCCCCGCTGCCTCCAACGGTCGCTCTAATACGATTGTTGTGAGATTTGGTGGCGATGTATCGCTTGATACTACAGACGGGTCCGTTTCTGGTGATGGCGGTGATGGCGGTGATGGTGGTGTTGGCACTGCCAGTGGAGTTGGCGCTGCCGGCGGCGCCGATGGGGGTACTTGCTGATTCTTTAATATTAATGTAAAGAGTTTGTCGGCATCGCTTGGCTTTTGTGACGTGGGTGACGTAGGTGATGTTGGCGAAACAACCGGGGCTGACGATTTCATTAATAATGTAAATAGACGGTCAATATCATTTAACGAATCTGGTTTCGGTTTCAAATCATCAATAATTTGTTTGTTAATTGCGACCGATATGTTTGCTAAAGGCTTTGTTGTTCGTTGATTTTCATTATACATAGTTTCACTTCGTGTACGTGCTTGGAGTAATGTCTGCCATAGCACATACTGTACTATCTCACAATCCTTTAATAAATTGAGACTTGCATCCGATTGACATTTTGGTAAATTATGAAAAAACTGTGGCATATCTTTTCTGAGACACTCCTCCCCCTTCTTATCAATTCCCAATGCCCTCAGAATCTTAATCTCCTCCGGCATTAATTGATTGTTCGGATCCGCCGGATTTTTGAAGTAAGCTTCACGGCGTCGATCATCAAGATCTCTAGCCGGCAGGATGAACCCCTGGTTCGCCAAATAAACAGTTACAGACATCTGCCTTCCTACTTAGGCATCTGTGGATTTTATACGGACTCCCTGACCTCATTTGGTTATGGTTTAAAATCTGTGTTCTTTTTCTATGCTTAGAACACGATGACCGAACACGACCATCCTACACTTACAAATACGCTTGGTCCCCTTGGTCCCCTTGGTCCCCTTGGTCCGTTAGGACCCCTTGGTCCGTTAGGACCCCTTGGTCCTTTAGGACTGGAGCGCCGTGCGGTCACCTTCAAGAATCAGAAGCGTGTACTATGCAAACAGGACCAAGTTGTCCTATGGCTACAAGAATTTTATACCATTCCGGGCAATCTAGAGAAATTACTATCGATTCTACAAGGCAACTCCGAAATCAGCCTGCGCTTGGTAGATTATTTCGTGACCAATTACGCTAAGAAGATGAATACATCATTTACCAAGGAGAATCGTCATTTTCTAGTATATTTTAACTACAAGCGGGAGCTCAATGCGTATTCTAAGCGCCTCTTCGATCCGTTTTGTCGTCGTGAACGTATACAGTTTGAAGCTCGTGGTCAAACCCCGTTTGTAACCACTGTTGGTCAACTCAACTTCTTCCGATGGTTCATTGAAAAGGAGATTTATGACTACGTTCTCTCAAACCGTGAAGCGATTGAGAAAGATATGAATAATACACTCAAGGAGCACTATTCCCGCTCAAACAGTACGGTATCTGCAGGGGCGTCTGAGTCTCTAACAAATAGTGTTGGGTCTGGTGCGGGTTCAGCTGGTGCAGGCTCCGATATTTCGGTTGCAACGCCACCGGTTGCTGGCTCTGGCTCTGGTGCTGGGATTGCGGCGAAGTCATCCCGCAAGAAGCGCTGCGAGCTCACTACATCCGCTATGAAGAAGGTGAACATTCACGAATGCGAGGTGGTTGTCTCATTTAGTTAAAACGGAGGATATAGTAAGATGGGCGTTATAATATCATTGCGTGCCTGGGCTATACGTATATATCATTTCCTTCTATTCTCTCTTGTAGTGTTTGGCGCACTGTTTTCTACAAACTTCCAGGAATGTTTCTTTATTCTAGGATTGCTTGTATTTATTATAGTATCCCAGCAATTTTACAAACGCTGTGTGTTTACTGAATATGAGAAGGCGGATGGGCTTCCAAGTGTATCCGAAATGATGAAATCTATTGTATTATACAATGATACTTCGGTTCCTTTGGCGTCGTTTGAACTCATGCTCGGCAATATATCTGTATTTATTCTTGGATTCCGTATGATATCAATGGCGGTAATACCGTCAAAAATACTATTTGCCTGATTTCTATTTCTTTTTAAACACCATCTCCAGCACGAAAAGCTGTTTCGGATTGCGTGGTGGCAATATCTTATACTGTCTAGGATACTGCCTCAATGAATGAAACAGACGTACTTGAGACCAATGTTTGTAATTCTCTTTCTCTTTTTTACTCTCTGGTTTCGTCTTCTGCCACTCTTTAAAATTCTTATTATGCCACTCAACTCCATAGCGGTCTACACCGTTACCATCATTAATGGTGACTAATGCAACAGGGAAATTCTCCCAAATGCCCTTGCGCATTTTAAGATCCGGCACCTTAAATCCTTCTAGTATTTCTGCCGCATCCTTAACGTTCATATTATAATGATTGCTTCGTGTTGTATTATGTTTTGGGGATGGCGATGGTGATGGCGACGGCGACGGTGATCTGGATCGTACTTTACGAGTCTTATTTGACGGAAATCTTTTATTATTCATTTCTGCGATATTTGCCCATTTGACATTTCCTTTAATCATCATCTGATAAATAGGATCCTTCGCAAGTGCGTCTGCTAGTTTTTTTCCTGGTGTTGATTTCGGCGACGACATCCTCTTATTTTGGATAGCGGTTATTTGTTCCGCCAATCATCCTGCTTCGGTCTCAAGAGTTCATATGCTTGTAGCGACTGAATATCGACCGCAGTCTTTGCTGGTAGCCAACGGTCATCAAACTGGCGTTGTGTTAGAGACCGGTCCGTATCGATCGAGAGTTCACGGTTATCTTCGTACACCGCCGACTTTAGCTCTCTTATAATATTTCTAGACCCGTCTCCCTCGGCATCCAATCGCTGTGTGTAAGGATTCTTTGAAAGCTCTTTCGCTGGAATCTGAATCGGACCCGCCGGCGGAGGCACGCCTAATGAATTAGCAGTTGCCGCCGGTCGCTCAGGATTTGGTATATATTCCGGCTGATTACGATACTGAACAGTGTTTGTACGGGATGCAATTGGATTCATATCCATATATGCCGGAGGGTTACGTTGGAGATTATGAGATGAGACTTGTGTTGGTGGAGTAGCGTGAAAGAAGTCCCACGCACGACTATTGATAGCATCACGAGCATCGTACTCTTTGCGTATTCGTAGAATAGGGCACGTCTGTGGTCCCGCCGTGGGGTCTTTTAGCCCAGGATAACCGTAGCGCTTTGACCGTTCATAGGCGTCCCATCTCGATTCAAGCGAGTCTTCCATTCTATCTTTGGCAATGTTCTTCTATGCGGACTATACCGCTTTGAGCGCCTCACGAATATACGGTAAGTTCGCTTTTACAATCTCTTGTATTTGATTCAAGCCAATCTCTATACCTGGGTTTGCTTTGCCAAACTGTACATAGCGTAATATGGATAGACCGTAAACTGCCGCCGGATGCTTGTCGGCTCCTTATAATACGAAGCAACCGAGGTCATTCTTATAATAGTGATTGTTTTTGATGGGTCTTTATTCGTAAGGTCTAAACCTTTGGCGCATTAGATATAATAATAGGAATGTTTCGTGCTAAGAGTACAACACGCCGAGTCAAGCGTGCAGTTTCTCCATTACCCGTAATTCCTGCGTCACCGCCCCTTGGTCCATCAGTATCGGTTGCTGATATTTCAGGAAGTATTCCTCCTATCGATATATCGGGTGCCGAAGTAGCAGCGCCAGCACCTACAACATTAATGGGACGTCCTAGTTTCGGCTCCGCCGAAACTAGGCAAGCCACCCACGCCTTTGGCGTGGGGGGACGTCTTACAAACTTCTTCGAAGCAGAATCGCACGCCGCCTCTACAACCAAGCCTTGGTTAAGACTTGAACGAGGGCTCCGATTACAAAAACTACGTACATTTGCAGAAGCCTACCCAGGATTATCAGCAGAGGAGAAGGAGAATCTTAATAAGGCACTAGCAAAGGCTAACGATTCTAAACTTCTAAATACAAAACAGCAGATTGTATATGAAGAGGGTAAAATTCTAAATGTCCGTGGTTTAAAAATAATTCGTGATGGAGATCCAACACACTCGGCATCCTTCAAAATTGAAGTACATCGACAGACAAAGAAGCGAGGAACGAGTGATTCATGAAACGATTAAAATGTCCTCTAATTTAGGAATGCCTTACTCCGTATCTATTCAATGGTTAGATGATTGGATAATGGCAGATCCGCCGCTTCTTGTCGATGAGTATGACCTAACCGATTGGATGGATCAAGAAATGAACGAGGCGAATAAGTTCTTCATTGACACCGCCTTTAAATCTATTCGAGCAAAAAACGACGCAATTCTTATTCTTCGTGCAGTTTATTACGAATATTTTCTCTTTTGCCAAGAGGTTGCATTGAAAAATCTAGTCGCTTGTCCCGAAAATGTGGAGCGGCTTAAGGCTCTACCTCAATCGGCGCAGAAATCCGCAATGTGGCACAATGAAACCCTGGATCTTCTAACAGGACATGAGTTCGGTAATGTAGTGTACGGAACGGCAAATGGAGTGGCTCTTGTCGCCGCAAAGAAGTGCGGAACGCCCGTAGTCGTGAACGAGCACGAGCAAGTGGGCTCGTCGCAAACAGTCTATACATTCGACGCCGATGGAAAACTATCAGCGTTCAAATGGGGCTGGCGGTTCGAGCCGGTCGTACGTGACCTTTACGAGCGGTGTTTCGCTCAGGGCGGCGTATATGACGGACTCGGTCGTATTCGGCACCCATTTCTGCCACGATTAGCGGCGTCGCCTGATGGGATTATCACTAGCGGACCCCGGTGCGGACGGCTTGTTGAAATCAAGTCACCTATCACCCGTGAGCTGAACGGCATCATTCCGCCGGATTACTATTGCCAAATGCAGCTCCAGGCAGAGGTCTGCGATGTGAATGCGGTTGACTATATTGAGATGCGTTTTACATCGATTATGTTGAAGGATGCAAAGTATTCTGCGGCTATAGGTGCTAAGAATCCGTGGATGGGCAAAATTATTGTTGTCGCTGCGCCACCTACAATGGTATCAGTTGAGCGGGAAACAGGCTCTGTAATGGAACTCAAGTACAACCTCGAAACGTATGAGTACCGCTACAGCCCGCTCTTTCCGTCGACTGAGTCTGGATTTGCCGAATGCTGTGCCTGGACTCCTGACAATATATCAGGATTGGTGGTGCTGGAAGAGACGATATGGTACGTCTACGATTACTTCACGAAGACGGTTCCACGGAACCGCCGCTGGTGGGCGGAGGTAGGGCAGCCGGCGTACGAGCGGTTTTGGGTGGAGGTCGAGGCGGCACGGCTGGATGGGCGGTTCGGCGAGAAGGCGATGTTTGTTTTGGAATCGTCGTCCGATTCGGATGGTGTAGTTGCGGCTTTGCCTGTTCCTAAGTCCTCAGACGGTTGGCTTGGTGTAGACTCCGATTAGGAGGGTTTGTATTGTGTGTTTGATTTGTATAGGTACCAATGGTATTTATACAAATTTTTGCTTTATTTGCGGGATTACTTTGCGCACTGGGTTCGGCGAGGGTAGTTCGTGCCCGTGGCAGGTGTCTGTCCTATTCCGCCCGTTGCAGGCGCATAGAACGTACCTAAAAACTCGTGGAACGGTGCGGAGCAGGAATCGGGATACGTTCGGGGATAGTTATTGGTGCGTTGTAAGTAATTCCGGGTCTTCTTTAGCACTTCACCAGCATCGGTTTGGTAACATACTTGCGACGTTGTCTTATCCCATCCCGCTTCTGCCGCCTCTACAGACAGTGGTTGAATATGGGGTGCTAAGAGTTTTTCAGTCGATACGGCAAATGCATCGCCTGGTGAAAGGGACTCTTTTTCCGCTGCGCCTTCAGGCATCTCGCCTTTCGATGTTTCATATTTCCAGTCTTTGAACCAGAAACGCTGATTTCCTAAGTCCTCGACATCCTGGAATGCCTCATGTAGTCGGAATTTATTGAGGTTTGATAGTCCTACAAGAGCAACGGCAAATACCGCAAAGGAAAATACTAGCCAAGCCACTGTTACCATCTTGTTAAGGGATGCGGTAAAAAATTGAGTTCCTTGATGCGTCCAAAATCGCCTGACACATTTCCCAACAATGGAACAGAACATGCAAGTCGTGAAGCGAGATGGGCGCCGAGAGGAGGTAGCATTCGAGAAAGTTCAAGAGCGTATTACGAAAGCGGCAGCTGGGCTGAACGTCAATCCCACCAAGGTCGCTCAGGGCGTTCTAACTCGTATCGTAGATGGTATTACAACCACTGAACTCGATAATATTACGGCAAGCTTGGCGTACTCGTGGTCCACTATCCATCCCGACTATGCCGACCTTGCCAGCCAAATTGCTATCAGCAATCACCAAAAGAATACTCCTTCCACTATGCTTTCCCTTGTAGAATTGCTAGACGCCGTTTGCGACCGAAAGGGAGAGCCAGCGTCCCTGCTCGACCCTGCGTTTGTTACGCTCGTACGGACTTACGCCGACGAGATTGAGTCACACATTCACTACGAGCGTGACTTTCTACTTGACTACTTCGGACTCAAGACGTTAGAGCGTGCGTATCTGCTGCGTGATACAAACCGTCGTGTTGTTGAGCGCCCGCAGCATCTTTGGATGCGAGTTGCACTCGGACTATGGGGCTCGGATTTGAAGCGGGCATTCGAGACGTACGACCTAATGTCCCAAAAGTTCTACACGCACGCAACACCAACACTGTTCAATTCCGGCACGAAGCGCCCTCAGCTCTCCTCCTGCTTCCTTTTGGCGATGAAGGATGACTCCATTCGTGGAATCTACGATACCCTACAGGACTGCGCACTTATTAGTCAGTACGGCGGCGGCATCGGTCTCCACATCTCCAACATCCGTGCAACTGGGTCTTTGATTAAGGGCACTGGCGGTATCAGCAACGGCATCGTGCCGATGCTCCGTGTATTCAATAATACGGCACGCTATGTTGACCAGGGTGGCGGCAAGCGCAACGGCTCCTTCGCAATGTACCTTGAGCCTTGGCACGCCGACGTCGAAGACTTCCTGATGATGAAGCGTAATACTGGAAGCGAGGAGGAGCGGGCTCGTGACCTCTTCTACGCCCTTTGGGTTCCTGACTTATTTATGGAGCGGGTCGATGCCGATGGTGACTGGACACTCTTCTGCCCCAATGAGGCGCCAGGACTCGCTGATGTTGTCGGTTCCGAGTTCAAGACGCTGTATGAGCGGTATGAGGCGGAGGGGCGGGGTCGTAAGACGGTGAAGGCACAGAAGCTCTGGTTCACCATCCTAGAATCCCAGATTGAGACCGGTACCCCCTATCTACTCTATAAAGACGCTGCGAATCTCAAGTCTAACCAGCAGAATCTCGGCATTATCAAGTCATCCAATCTGTGTACGGAGATTCTAGAGTATTCTTCGAAGGACGAAACGGCGGTCTGTAACCTTGCCTCGATGAGTCTGCCAGCATTTGTCAAGGACGGTGCCTTTGATTTCAAGCAGTTTCGCTCAGTCGTCGGTGTAGTGATTAAGAATCTCAATCGGGTCATTGATATCAACTTCTACCCGATTCCCGAAGCGGAGCGCTCGAACAAGCGTCACCGCCCCGTCGGTCTCGGCGTTCAGGGTCTCGCCGACGTCTTTGCAATGCTCGGACTCGCTTGGGAGTCACCTGAAGCTACGGTTTTGAATAAGCGCATCTTTGCTCATATGTACTACGCTGCTGTTGAGTCATCGTGCGACCTGGCGGCTCAAGAGGGACGCTATGAAACGTTTGTCGGCTCGCCGGCGTGGAAGGGTAAGTTACAGCCCGATCTATGGA
>Ga0114959_10004231_pt1 | contig 11049 bp, 8 predicted proteins | sample C_130625_EF_Meta_FD_87317 | JGI IMG/M metagenome (GOLD analysis project Ga0114959, IMG submission 87317) | Freshwater microbial communities from Lake Croche, Canada to study carbon cycling - C_130625_EF_MetaG | ecosystem: Environmental > Aquatic > Freshwater > Lake | place: Lake Croche, Canada...
CCGCGCCATCTACCCACCGGTAGGCATAGAGGATGTCATTCTGGAACCAGACGGCGGCGGGGGCCGAGCGGGATTGCGACCATTCGTCGTAGTAGCGCTTCACCAACCAACCATCGCGGACCGAGCGATCGGAGATTTCTTGCGCCACGTAGGCGCATGCCCACGGGCTGGTGGGGGATGTGAGGCCGAGGCCAAAGAAGAGGATGCGGCCCTTCGGACCGGCGTCTTTGGTGCTGTCGAACAGCATGGTGATGCGCCCGGTTCCACGTGAGCGACCGTCGTCGCCTTCCACCCACCGTTGGGAAGTTTTGCTCAGCACGCCAGCCTTCTCCTTAAATCGACGTATCTGCCAGCGGTTGGTCCGCTTCTCGTCCTGGTTTTGCCCGAGGCCAATAATCGCCTCATCCGTATTCGGATCGACGCACATTCCCACCGGGTTGGTGCTCAAGAAATCGAAGGCGATGGGATCGCCTAGGGCTCCTTTCTTATCCGAGATTCGGTACGTCACCAGATTCGTTTTTGGGTCCCAAATGAAGACGTAGAGGCGGTCGTGATAAACCCCCACGGTGGGCACCAACCCCTCACCCTCGGCAATGGAAAGCGGTGCCGACGCCGTGATCCCTTTGGCCGTTGTGGCGAAAATCTGCCGGGAAATACCGGTGGCGGTTGGATAGAACAGGTGAATTCGGTCCCCAAAACTCATCGCCACGGGGTCTCCCGTTAAGTTAGCGCCAGCGATCGTTTGCGGGGCTCCCCACTTTTGGGGACGGTCCATTCGGCGGAGCGCTAGCCCGCCCGGATGTTCCTTATCAATAAACGGTCCAGTACTCGTGCCTAGTAAGGCGTACGCCTGGTTTTGGTGAACAAATAGCCAGGGGGCAACCTTCGTTTTCCCGAGGTCATCGCGCACCCCGGCCGACGTGGAATAGGCGTAGTTGATATCGGCGCGCACATGCTTCTCTCCGAACACCCCGTTCCAGTTCCAGTCGATGAGGGTGGTGGCTCCGTTTGCCTTTAGCCGAAAACGGTAGGGGCTCTTGCTGAGGAATTCCACCTTGTCAAACGGCAGCGGGATGGTCTCATCCAAGTCGTTTTCGTTCAGCACGTAACCCGCCAACTCGCCTTTACTGTAGTGAATGGCGATCGGATTATCGCCAAACGAGTAGCTGTAGTTGTAGTTCATCACGCTGGGATAAATGGGACACATGCCGTTGGTCCAAAATCCCGAATGGTCGAGCCCCAACTGGTGACCGAATTCGTGGATGAATACTGCCCACAGCGAACTCTCGCCCACCGTGCCGCCGTCGCCCAACTGATCGGCCTGACCGCCTCCGCCGAGGGTGATTTGCATCCAGTGGGTAATCCCCCGCCATTTGGCGGGCCGAAACTTCTCCCGATTGGTCCCCCAACCGTTCTTCTTATCGTCTCCGGTGACCGGGGGTAGATAAATAAGATGCAAGGCGATGCCGGGCTTGCCATCGAGATTTGGTATCTCGAGGTCGCGGTAAGTACGCACCACGCGATCCATTTGGCCCTTCGCTTTCGCTTCATCCACATCGTCGAAGCGGGAAATGAGACAAATGGTATCGATATGACGCGGGTCGCAGCCCATCGCTTTTAAGTCGAGACCGCGGACGCCATTGACTTCCCAGCCATCTAGTAGCCCGTCGGAATCGGAATCGCAATTGAGGGGGTCGGTGCCCAGGTTCAGTTCCTGGTCGTTGGTTAACCCGTCGTGGTCAGCGTCGGTTTCGCCATTCGATACCATGCGCCACAGTCGGGTCTGTTGACCGGTGTGCTTCTCGGCCCCGTGGCGAAATTCTAAAAGGTCGTCGTCGCCGTCGCCATCAATATTGCCCGCGGCGTAGGTGGATTTCCCATCGGGCAATGCGGAGACCGGCAACGGCATCGCCTTTTCGCCGCGCCAAACCGTATTTCCGGCAAGTAATAGATCTCTACCCGCCGTGACAACGGTGCCTTTCGTGACGGGAATGCTTCGCCGAGCGCGACTAAAGAGCCCGTCCCATTCCGCCACCGGCCCCGCCGCGCTCTGCGTGAACCAACGGCTGCCACTATTACCCACCCACACGGTTTGTGGAGGAAGCTTGATCGGCGTTACTCGTCGGTCTGACAGGCGAATTTCGTAGGCGGTGGCACTGGTTGGAGAGTAAGCGATGATGGAGTCATAGCCCGGGAGTCCGGCCAATTTTGTGCCTCGTAGTCGAGTGGGCAAGGTGAGGAAATCCGCCGATTCAGAGAACTTTCCCGCCTGGAAGTGGCTCAGGATGCGGATCTGCCGATCGCCAAAAATCCCCGCAATTCCGGTTCCGGTCTCAACCGTTTGAATGCCGAGAATGGACTGGCAATCCTTGCCCCACGTGTTGGATGCTTCCGTCGTGGGCCCGGCTTTCTCGCCCGCTGTGGATGGCGTAACCAGGACCGGACCCGAGGGTTCTACCACGACGGTGTCCCCCATCCGATCGCCATCAAGGTCGATCACCAGCGGCAGGCCCGCCGGGCTCGACTGTCCCAGCGCCCAGGGGTGCGATGGACAAATGGTCTCGGGGATTGCCAGCAGTGCGGTCGCTAGCGGAATGAGTGTGATCAAGGCTTGCCATCCGACATTTTCGGTCGCGAGAGGAGACGGAACCGAGAGACCAAAGTGTCTTGTCGGCCCGAAAATCGATGAAGGTCCTGTTGGACAATTCCCACTCCGTTGGCAAAGTAGGTCGTTAGAATATAGTAATCGTTCCCAACGTCCAGGCGAGCATCCACCACATCGGCCATGAAAACTTCGGTGGCTAATCTCACTTTTTCTCGGTCCTCGCGGCGTGTGATGATGGCTTCCACCGGCATGGTTTGGCCGCAAAAGGTCATCTGCCCCGGCACCAGTTCACCCCGGGCATTCTTCAAGTTCGGATACCGCGTGCGCCCCGTGACATAGATGGGCAGGGCAGGCGCAAAGTGCGCTCCCGCGGTTTCGCTCGCCAACAGCCGGCCATCTTTCCAAACCATCCGGGCGGTACCGTAGCGAGATTTCAGTTCGTAGCCTTCTCGACCGGCCACGGGAATGCGGCGGGTGACGGTCAGCGTTGTAACGCCCGGACCAATCGGCGGCGGCGTCTCGTATTCCCAGCTTTTGCCCACCGCCATCGGCATCGGAGCATCATTCTCGCTCCCACATCCCGCTAATGCCACGCACACGCCCACGAGTACGGCCGTGGCGTAAGTGGGCGTGGGTTTCATGCATGGATTGTACTAAACGGCGTTGGATTACCGATTAATCATTCCCATCGCGGCCTCGGGATACCGTGTTCCTACCGGCGGGGCGATCGCGCTGAGTTGGTCCAGTTCTGCCAGGGTGAATGTCACCGAACCGCCACCCACGTTCTCTTCCAGCCGCGAGATGCGTCGGGTGCCCGGAATCGGAATGAGATGCGATCCTTGCGCCAACACCCATCCCAGTGCAATCTGCGCGGGCGAAACTCCCTTCGCCGTCGCCATGGCTTTGATCTCGTCCACTATCCGCAGATTGGCGGCAAAGTTTTCGCCCTGGAAGCGCGGATTGTTACGACGCCAATCATCGGGAGCTAAGTCGTCGACGGACTTGATTTCTCCCGTCAGAAACCCGCGCCCGAGTGGCGAGTACGGCACGAAAGCGATGCCTAGTTCGGCACACAACGGAATCACGTCGTTCTCGTAATCGCGCGACCATAGGGAGTATTCGCTCTGTACGGCCGCGATGGGATGCACGGCGTGGGCACGGCGAATGGTTTCGGCGCTCGCCTCGCTCAGGCCCAGGTACTTCACTTTGCCCTGCTCCACTAGCTCCGCCATCGCCCCCACCGTCTCCTCAATCGGCACCCGGGAATCCACCCGGTGCTGATAGTACAGATCAATGGTTTCGATGCCCAATCGCTCCAGCGATTTTTCCGCCGCGCGGTGGACGTAGCCCGGCGTGCCGTCCACAATCCACGGGGCATTTGCCTCCACTAAGTCTTGGTGCGACGTCAGCGACCGGTCGTAAACATTGGCAAACTTGGTGGCCAGAAACACCGAATCACGGTGGCGACGCAGACTCTCGCCCACCAGCAATTCGTTGTTTCCCGCGCCGTACAAGTCGGCGGTATCCCAAAAGTTAACGCCTAGTTCGATGGCCCGATCCAGGGTTTTCAGGTTCTCATCCCGGTCCGATGGCCCGTAGGCAAACGACATTCCCATACGGCCGAGGCCAATTTCTCCGACCGATTGATTTCCGATAGTTCTTGTTTTCATGATGGGTAGGCGGGGATGCGAAACGACGATGGTTACGGTAGAAACGGATTGATAATCTGAATGCCCTCAATCACTTGTCCGTGGGAGAGATCTTCGGTGTAAAGAATCTCGCATCCCGCATCTTTCGCAGCCGCAAACAGGAGCGAATCCCAAAACGACAATTGCCACCGCTCCATGATTCGAAGCGCATCGATGGTGGTCTGGAACGTAGGAGCAACGAAGAGAAACTCCTGAAACCCTACGCAAAGTCTGCTGGCTTCGGCGGGGGTCGCGCCGAACTTGCGGATGGCATTGAACGCAAATTCCTGTACCACCTGGGATGAAATGACGCCACGACCTTCGACTCGCAGCGTATCTAGGAGGGAAATCGCCGACTGGGTTTTCTCCAGAGATTGATCTTCAATCGCATAGAGAAGGATGTTCGTGTCGATAAAGGCTCTAGTGGCGATTGTAGATCTCATTTCGAGTCAGTCGTTCGCCATCCGACGCGAAACCTCTCTCATTGGCAAATTCCAGCATCTCAAGGAACTTGCTTTTCGGCTGCGGATGGACCTTCTCTTGAATGAACTCCGCCACCATCTGATCCAGGGTTGTTCCTTGCGACTGGGCGTAGGCAAGCCCATCTCGCACTAGCGCCTCATCAATATCCAGCGTTACCCGTCCCATACGTGAAATATTACTCGGAGCGATTCGTCGCTGAACCCGTTCACATTGACCAGAGCATTTGCGCTCCCGACCAAAGGAAAACGAAAAAGACCGCCGCGACGGAATGTCGCGGCGGCTTTGAGATCCCCCCTTGCATTAGTTCGGGGTGAAGAATCCGAGCACGATCGGGCGAGCCGACGGAGCGTAATACGAATCGGTTACCCGCCAGGCCCAGGCGATGAGACCGTCGTTTACGGTCTTCACCCGAATTTGACCGGTACCCGCGCCCTTCGGCAGCTGCGAATACATGGAGCGAGTGTCGTTCGTATGCTGCTCTTTGCTGCAGTCCATAACGGTGACTTCGTACTCCCGAGTCTCGGTGGCGGGGTCGTACGAGAGCAACCGGGAGCTGCTAAAGATCATGACGTGACCGGTGTCGCCGCCGTTGCTGTACTTGCTGGCCAAAATGTCACCATATTGAGCCTGGGAAAAGCTGGTTCGGAGGGTAAATCCGTGGTTCGAATTCAGAATCGAGGTGTAGTACTCGTCGGCGTAGGGGCTCTGGCCCAAGTCGCCCGGATTCCAGTTGTAGCAAGCTTTCAACAGGAGAGTAACGAAGGAAGCGCAGCGACCGTAGACGGAATACACCGAGGTCGGGTCGTTGGCGACCGGAACCGAGAAGTACATGTCGGGGTAGTTCGCTCCGTAGCGGTTCGTGGGGTTACCGGCCGAATCGGTGAAGGTCAAGTTGCTAGCCTGAGTGGCAATGCCCCGGATGATCTCGTTGGCCAGAGAGGCGTGGGCGGTTACCTGAGCGTTGGCCGCAACGCTGGCGAAGGTCAGGGCGAAAGTGGCGATAGCGGTTTGTGCTTTCATGGTCTCAAATCAGCGTGTCTCACGCTTACAGGATCATTAAACGGCTCGCCCGTTACAGCCTGGGACCGATCCCGTTACGGAATCGTTACATTTGCGTTACAACCCAAAATGGACTAAATAGCCCGGAATAGCCAACGTAAAGCCGGGCGGAAAGTGACTGGAATCGCCCACTTCGGATCGATCTGAATATCGATGGAAGTACGCATGACCGCGCCCTATGTGCAATAAAAAGCCGCCGCGACGAATGTCACGACGGCTGGATGGTGGCTCAACGGTTCTAGACTACATGGAGAGAGCGAAGAATCCGATGACGATCGGGCGATCTGTCACGCTGTAGTAAGGATCGGTGACCTTCCAGGCCCACTCGGTCAGGACGTTCTTGACCGTCTTGACGCGAATTCGGCCTATGCCTGCACCCTGGGCGAGTTGCGGAAAATACGTCCGGGTGTCGTTTGTGTGCGGGTCTTTGCTGCAGTCCATAACGGTGACTTCATACTCCCGCGTCTTGGTGGCGGCATCGTAGGTGAGCAGCTTGGCGTTGTTAAAGATCATCACGTGACCGGTGTCGCCGTCGTTGCTGTACTTGCTGGCCAGGATATCTCCGTACTTCGCCTTAGAAAAATCTAGTCGCTGGATGAGATTGTGGCTGGAATTGAGGATCGATGCGTAGTACTCGTCGGCGAAAGGGCTTTGGCCCAAATCACCCGGATCCCAGTTGTAGCATGCCTTCAGCAAAAGGGTCACGAAGGAGGCGCATCGGCCGTATACGGAATACACCGAGGTGGGATCGTTGGCGACGGGAACCGAGAAGTACATGTCGGGGTAGTACGCCCCGTAGCGATTGGTTGAAACTCCGTCGGCATCCTTGAATACACCCTTGGTCGCTTGATTGTTGATGCCTCGGATCAGCTCATAAGCCAAATTGGCATGGGCGATAACTTGAGCGTTGGCCGCAACGCTGGCGATGGTCAGGGCGAAAGTGGCGATGGCGGTTTGTGCTTTCATGGTCTCAAATCAGCGTGTCTCACGCTTACAGGATCATTAAACGGTGCCTCCGTTACAACCTGGGACCTGTTCCGTTACGGAATCGTTACATTTGCGTTACAACCCAAAATGCATAAAAAAACCCGGCGTTGCCGAAGCAACGCCGGGCCGGTGAATGACCTTAGACGACCGATTTCTGCAGCTTGTAGTGGCACTCTTTGAACTTGAGGCCGCTACCGCAAGGGCACGGTTCGTTTCGTCCCACGCGCTTCGGATCCACGCCTTCGGGCCACGGCAATTCGCCGGGTTCGGCGGTTACGGCCGGGGCTTCGGTCGCCGGCGCATCGCTCGCCGTCACCAGATCGGGGCTTGCCGTATTGATGTTGAGCGTGCCCACCTGAGATTCCTCGCGAACATTCAGCAGGAAGATCATCTTCGCCGCGTCGGTGCGAATCTTCTTCAACGTCATCTGGAACGTATCGTAAGTTTCGCGCTTGTACGCTACCAACGGATCCACCTGACCGTAGCCGCGCAGGCCAATGCCTTCTCGGATGTATTCCACGGTCTGCAAGTGATCCTGCCAGCGGTCGTTGACGGCGCGGAGAAGGGCATACCGCTCCATCTCCTTCATCGCATCGCCTGCCTTTTCGGCCTTGGTGGCGTACGCATGCTCGACGAGTTCCTGAAGATAGGCGACCAGATCCGGTCCCGGAGCGTGCTTCTCCAAATCGGCGACGGTGGCGTAGTCCACCAGCGGCAGGATCTCGTTGAGATCCTCGAACAGCACCGAGTAGTCGTACTCCCGGTTACCAGCTTCGTCCACCATCCAAGCATCTTCCACCTTGTCGGCAATGATCTCGTTCAGGTAGGTCCCCAGCTCTTCGTTAACGGCTTTGCCCAGCAACACTTCACGGCGAAGACCGTAAATGTGCTCGCGCTGAGCGTTCAACACGTCGTCGTATTCCAGAACGTGCTTTCGCGCTTCGAAGAAGTGATTCTCGATGCGCTCCTGCGTCTTCTGGATCATGCGCGAAAGGAACTTCGCCGTCACCTCTTCCATCGGCGGCCACATCTTCAGCGCCGGATTCTCCATCATGTTGGCGTTGAAGATGCGCCACAGCTGGTCTTCCAGCGCCACGAAGAACTTCGATTCGCCCGGGTCGCCCTGACGACCGGCGCGACCGCGCAACTGGTTATCAATTCGCCGTGATTCGTGGCGTTCCGTACCCAAGATGTAAAGGCCGCCCAATGCGCGAACCTCTTCCGCCTTCTCGCGTCGCTCCTGGTCGCTCAACGGAAGCGGCGGGGCGGCTCGCTCGTGACCGCCGCGACGGTAGCTGGCAAACGTCTCGCCGTACTCGTCCAGACCGTCCTGCGCCACTTCCACCTGACTTCGCGCCAGCTTGACCAGATCGTCTTCCACGCGGCCACCCAAAAGGATGTCCACACCACGCCCCGCCATGTTGGTGGCGATGGTGACCTGACCCTTTCGTCCGGCTTCGGCGATGATAACGGCTTCCTTCTCGTGGAACTTCGCGTTCAAGATGTTGTGCGGAATGCCATGACTCAGCGCCTCCAACAAGAACTCCTTGTTCTCGGTCGGCAGCTTCCAGGCGTCCAAACACCACGCCACCATTTCGTCCGATCGCGGATCGGTGGGCTCACCAATCTTAGCGAGCAGGCTGCTGAGGGCTTGGCGATTGATATCGGCCAGGTTGGTTTCGTAAAGTCGCTTGGCTTCGGCGGCGTTCTCACCCTTCAGATCCTTCTTCTGCTCCAAATGCTCCTTTAGCTTCTGGCTGAATACCAGCCGCTGAAGAAGATCCGAGGTCAGTCGAGTAGAAACCTTTTCCGACATTTCGATGCTACGGGTACCGACCAGGACTGGTTGTTGCTTGGTGAACAACCGCAACAACTCCCACGCCACGCCGCGGAACTTGGCTTCCTCGGTCTTGTAGATGATGTCGGCCTGGTCCACACGCGCCGTCGGTCGGTGGGTAGGGATGGAAACCACGTCCAAGCCGTAAATCTTTCGGAACTCGTCTTCTTCCGTCTTCGCCGTACCGGTCATGCCGCCCAGCTTTAGGTACAGACGGAACAGGTTCTGGAACGTGATCGTGGCGACCGTCTGGCTCTCTTTTTGAACCTGAACGTTCTCCTTCGCTTCCAGCGCCTGGTGAAGACCATCGCCGTAGCGACGACCAAACATCATGCGGCCGGTGTTTTCGTCGACGATCACGACTTCGCCCTGGCGAACGACGTAATCCACGTCTTTATCAAACAGCGCGTACGCCTTTACCGAGGCGTTCACGTGGTGGAATAGCTTAGGATCGGAAGCGATGTTGTCGATCCCCATCAGTTCCTCAATCCGGTCCATGCCTTCCTCGGTGAGAGACGCGGAGTGGTTCTTCTTGTCCGCCGTGTAGTGAACTTCCTTCTCCAGCTGCTTGACGATCTCGTTGACCACCTTGTAAACGCTGGTGTCATCGTTGGACGGTCCGCTGATGATGTGCGGGGTTCGGGCTTCGTCAATGAGAATCGAGTCAACTTCGTCGACGATCGCAAAGTAGAGTTCGCGCATCACCAGGTCGCTCTCGTTGAACGCCATGTTGTCGCGAAGGTAGTCGAATCCAAACTCGTGGTTGGTACCGTAGACGATGTCGCAGCCGTAGGCATCTCGGCGCGAACAAGGAACCATGTTCGTATAGCGCGGATCTTCCATCACGTTCGCGCCGGGAACGTACAGGTAGCTGCCACCCAGTTCGTCGCTTTCCTGACTCTGGCCCTGGATAATGCCGACGCTAAGGCCCATAAAGTGGTAGATCGCGCCCATCCACACCGCGTCGCGGCGGGCGAGGTAGTCATTCACCGTAACCAGGTGAACGCCGCGCCCGGTAAGGGCGTTGAGGACGACGGGGGCTACGGCCACCAACGTCTTTCCTTCACCGGTCTTCATCTCCGCAATGCGGCCCTGGTGAAGTACGGCACCACCAATAAGCTGAACGTCGAACTGGCGCATGCCGAGGGTGCGCTTAGAAACTTCGCGAACCGTCGCAAACACCTCGGGAAGCATCTTGTCCAGCGATTCGCCGCCCTGGGCCCGGGCCCGAAATTCCGCCGCTCGCTGCTTGAGCTGCTCGTCGGTTAATGGCGAAACCGTCGCCTCAAGGTCGTTAATCTGCTTGATAATGGGCGCTACGGCATCCACGTCGCGCTTGGAAGTGTCGAAAATCTTACGTAAAAAGTTCATGGTTTTGGCAGTATCAAAGGGCACGAGCCACTAGGGCTAGTGAAAAAACGAGCTAGTCGAAACGTGGACTAGGGCCCGTCGCGGGTGCGGCTGCCAACCGCAAAGCCTGCCGGAATCGGCCCGGAAACGTACTCTGGCATCGCCAAAATCGCGGGCTGTAAGTTACGGTTCGATTGTCGCAATGCCGGAGCGGCTTCGCTGCTCTCCGTAACTACCGTCGATTCGGCCCAGTACTGGGCAATCACGGCTAAGGCAAAATGTTGTTGCGCCGAAGGCGCGGACACGCGACTCGCGTCTCCAAAACCTCCCATTAAAATCGCCAGCAGGGCCGGCAAAATTGGCAACATTGCTTCCTATTATGACGCCGCGGTCGGACCCAGCGTTAGGCCCGTCGCGGCAACCTTCAACTGGTACTCTCCCGTGCCGATGTTGCGGCGATCTTGGCTAAATATCTTTGGACTGTTTATCGCCGGAATCTCGGCGATGGGCACGGCGGCGCTTGCGCAGTCAATCAAAGCGGATGCTCAGCGGATGCCCGTCGCTCCCGTCATCGATGGCGTGGTGGATCCCATCGAGTGGCAATCCGCCAGCAAGTTCTCGGGCATGGTGGATGAGCAAACGGGCGAGGCCATGCCCGGCTCCGCCACTCTCTATCTGGGCTACGACAGCGAGGCTATCTACTTTGCCGGGGTTTTCACCGACGAGCGCCCGCAAGAGATTCGCGCCGACGGATACCGCGTCAATGAAATGCCCGAAACCGATGACCATTTGCAGCTAAGCATCGATGTCACCGGGTCTATGGACAACTGGGACGGCTTCAAATTGAATGCCCGCACCGCCACTCAGTTCGAAGCGGCTGGTGGACGAGCATTGAAGCGCGAGTGGCTCGGTGAGTTCGCCGGGAAGGGCCGCGTCACCGCTACCGGGTGGGAAACTGAGGGCCGCATTCCTTGGCGATTGCTAAACCTTCCCGGGAAAGGTCTCCACGATGCTCGCTTTAACTTTGGCCGCCACTGGCA
>Ga0114959_10004232_pt1 | contig 11048 bp, 17 predicted proteins | sample C_130625_EF_Meta_FD_87317 | JGI IMG/M metagenome (GOLD analysis project Ga0114959, IMG submission 87317) | Freshwater microbial communities from Lake Croche, Canada to study carbon cycling - C_130625_EF_MetaG | ecosystem: Environmental > Aquatic > Freshwater > Lake | place: Lake Croche, Canada...
CCTCTAATCCCCACAAACACTTAGAAAACCCCCAAATATAAACAATAAAAAAGCTAAAAACCAAAAAAGCTTTTTTATTGTCATTATGGGATGTGACCCCTTGATAAGGGGCGGCTATTATTTTTTTATTGTATCGCCCTTAGACAAGGGATGCACTGTGAGTACAATAAAAAAATTGAAATTTAGAAATGGCTAGATAAGTTACTAGCAGAAAACGTAAGTTAGTAAGCCCCCCAACCATGCAGATTGCGATCCCAGTACATAACGAGCGCTTGTGGTTCAAATACTATAATCGTCTTCAACTCGAACAAGACCTTCATACATTCTCATGGGATGATATGGCTCCTGTCGAATTTGAGGATGTGCCATTGAATGATGAAGAAGTGCAAGTGGAAGAAGTGCCAGATTGCCCACCCCCACAATGCTTCCTGAAAGCACCAGGAAAGTGGCACTTTGTAGATGGAGAGTGGCTCTTTGTAGAAGACGCCCAGATCCTTGAGCAAGCAGATGCTGCTTTTCTTCAAACAACCGCATGCGAACACGGATGTACTCACGGAATGTGTAAAAAGTGCAATGCGCTCTTCATCTCTGAGAGCGCTTACAGACATTCGCATAGCGCGTGCGAAGAAGGAAAATGTGGAGATTGCGAATTACGCCACTACAGAAACAAACAACCACACATTTACTGGGACGAAGTAATCGAGCACGATCGCTATTGCTGCTGCAAAATATGCGCACATGCATTTGTCCTTATGAGACGGCTCCAAATCCTCTGGGCACAAGAATAACATAAACACTTAGAAACTACAAAAAAACACTTAGAAACTGCAAAAAGAAAAATAAGAAAAAAGCTAAAAGCCAAAAAAGCTTTTTTCTTTGGGATGGCATCTATACATCCCCTTACATAAGGGAGGCATATAATATATACTAATTCATATAAAAAAATTGAAATTTAGAAATGGCTAGATGAATTAGTAACGGAAAGCGAAAGTAAGTACGTCCCCCTGCAATCATGAGCCTGACCAAATTCACGTGTCTTGCCCTTAGCTTCCAGAAGAACATCCTGCACATGCACAAGAATCAACTTATGAACATAGCATGGAATGCTATGCACAATGGCAAAATACCTGAAATGGCACTCACTGTCAGCACAAACATCAACAGTTTGCGCCAACTTCTGTACCGTGCCTATGTGTTTGGCATGTTCAAAGCTATGTTCAAGCGCATCAATTACGACACAATGCATGACATATCCATCTTCTTTGACTTTCAGCCTCTTTACTTCAACAAATACCTTGAACATGAGCTTCGCCCCTCCATCGACAGAGAGCTATCCCTTCTTTCGCGCACATGGAACTTCAAACAAATGCACGGTCGCGTTGTTAAATTCACTTCATGGGGATCTTCATGGGCAACTGAAATCGATGACGAACCAGTAAAACAGATCGATGAAGTTCGCGCCCTGGAAATTTTCCAGATGCTGGATGAAGTTGTCTTTGCCGCAGATCAAGAATTAATCGCCCACAAAAAATATATGCACTGTCTTGCCCTTGAAGCAAAAGGCATGACATCCTCTTACGAGGTCGCATGGAAAAACACATGGGATCAAAAACGAGTCTCACAAGAAAAAGCTCGCTATGTGGCAATGACTGAAGAAAACTGGGAAGACTACACCTTTGTCTATCGCCCTCAAGCCTATAGCACCTTTGAACGTGAATCCCGTGTGCGCAATGCATGCGAAGTCCAACGCCGTCTTGTGCGTGCAATGGACATGGAATACGACAGTCCAGACGATGTAGATTACAATTTCTAGAAACACTCAGAAACATTCAGAAATAATTGGAAACCTTACAAAAAAAGAAAAAGCAAAAAAGCAAAAAAGCTTTTTCTTTTTTTTGATGCTTATAAAAAAAATTGAAGTGAAAAAATGATCTAGTTACTAGCAACAATGACGCCCTTTGATCTGCTCGCTCTTATCGCTCTCTTTATCCTTGTCCTTATGGCATTTGCCTCCATTCATCAGAACGCAAGTAATGATTATAATGAGATCTGCCGTGCCATGTATAAGGATTAGATATATATTCGATAAAAAAAATTGAAATTGAAAAATCGCTAGAAAATAATCAGCTGAAAACATTATTGTTAGTACGCCCCCCCTTGCAATCACTTCGCAATCACTTCGCAATCACATATCATGCTCTCCGTTGTACGCACTCACGAAATCATCTACTACGCGCCATTTGCCACACTGGACTACCCTCGCCCGCTTCTCACGGATGAACACCGTGATATGCGAGATGACCACTGGAATATCGACACTACAAAGTGGGAAGATTTTCGCAAATGCAGTGCAGCCTATTGGATCAAATTCACATACAACCACAAACGCGGCGACATTACATTCACTTTGCTGTATGACACATATAAAAGACGAGCCATTGTTGAAATCGGCCCTGAAAAACACTGGGATGAACAAACTCTTAAACAGTGGCGCTACAATGCCAAATTGATTCCACGTCCTGAAGAAAAGCTCAAACCGTCAGGTTACTACGAAACTCCTACCCTTCGCCAGACACTGTGCGACTTGGGATTCACAGACAAAGAGATCTCAGAGCTCATCTTCAGCTACGATGTGGATGACTTTATTGACCTCACACACGAAGAAAAAGAGGCCCAAGAGCTTCAAGAGGAAGAGTTCGAACCATTTGAAGACTACGACTACTAAATACATAAAAAACAGAAAGTCCAAAAGCAAAAAAAGAAAAAAAGAAAAAAAGCAAAAAAGCTTTTTTTTGGGGCTTTCTACTTATTTATCAAAAAATTATCAAAAAAAAATTGAAATCTGAAAATGGCTAGATGAATTAGTAACCGAAAACGAAAGTAACTAGGTCCCCTTACGATGTCCGACGATTTGAAAGCGATTAAATATGCAGCGAAGCAAGAGGAGCGCGCTTTGCGCGAAGCAGAACGCAAAAAAAAACAAGAGGAGCGCATTGCAGAACGCACTGCAGAGCGCGCTCTACGTGATCAACAAAAAGAAATCGAACGTGTTGAGCGCGAACGATACAAAAATGTTCAAGCAATGATTCGAGAAACTCAAAAAGCACACAAAGAGGAAGAAAAACGCATTGAAAAAGAACAGAAAATGCAAGAGCGCGAAGCCATCAAATTATTAAAAGAGCAAGAAAAACATATGGTCAAACTTCTCAAAGAACAAGAACGCGCACTTGCAAAAGCCCAAAAAGATGAACAAAAACAAGAATTGCGTCTTCTTAAAGAAGAAGAACGAGCGTATGCAAAGCTTCTGAAAGTTCAAGAAAAAGCAGAAAAAGCCGCTGCAAAAATGGCAGAAATCATGAGTGAGTTTGATGAATAAGTCAAGTATAATAAACACTTAGAAATTTATAAATAAAAAATAAAAAAGCTAAAAAAAAGCTTTTTTATTTTTACTTTTTTGTAAAAAAATTGAAATTGAAATGTTACTAATTAAATAACAACACGCTATCACGTTCTTACGCTCTCACGTTCTTACGCTCTCACGTTCTTACGCTCTTTTACAAATGATCGCCTCCATTAAACCCGCTGCTGCTTACTCCAAACTGTTTGCCAAACATCCTTTTCGCAATGATCTCATGAAAGATCCCATTCTTTGCGCATTGATGACGCGTAGCATTTCATGGGGTGATTTGGCAACAGAGGATGTGGTAAGCATTATTCCAAGTAATAAAAGCAAGATTATTCCCTCTACCACAAAGTACGTCTCCTTTGAACCCAAAATTACTAGCATTCAACCTTCTCCTTATGTTACTTGGGAAGTACCAACTGTGATGCACATCTCACGCGAAAGCCCATCTTTTCCTCTTTCTAAGCCATTGCCCCAGCTTTCTAAGCCATTGTCCCAGCTTTCTAAGCCACAGTCTTCGCAATCTACAATCAAAACCATCATTGTTAATAACATTCCACGTGATGTTACCAAAGAAGACCTCATTGAATGCTTCAGTGAATTCGGGCCTATTCAAGGCGCACATCTTCCCAAGAACACCGATCAATCAAGTCCTTATTATGGAACACTTCGAGGATTTGCAATGGTACAATTTGTCAATGCAGCAGATGCACAAAATGCACAACTCATGTGCATGCAAAACACGTTCTATGTGTATAACAATCCAGTCAATGTTCAAATGGCAAAAGAAGATCGCGTGATTTACACGGTTAAAACAAAGTAATTCATACGTTGCAAAAAAAAATTTGATGAAAGCAACTAGTACATAAAAAGTCAAATATGGACTTCTCGGATCTTATTCAACTTGACAATTGCAACCCGTCTCATCGCTTTCGAATCTGCTGTGATGGACTCCAATTTGACATAGGATGGGACAAAGAAAGAAATAGCTCTGTTGTATGGGATCAAGAGCATTACTATTTACTTTCTGGAACAACGTTACGCGATGCTTTTACGTTACGCGATGCTTTTACGTTACGCGATGCTCTTAATTCTCTCGGATTTACAAATGCAACCATTAGTAAAAAACTACAAAAATATGATGAACCCACTGGAATTACCACAATGACATATGTGCGCTATAAAGATTGCATTTCATCCTCTCTTAACTCCTCTATCCAAGAAGGATGCGAATGGGATAACCAGTTCAAAAATACATTTAACGTACAAATGAATGCAACAATTGTCTATGATATTCAGTAATTCTTAATGCAATTATAAAAACTAAAAAACCCAAAAACCCAAAAATATTTTTAGTTTTTGTTAAAAAAATTGAACTGGATTGCTACTATTTTTTAAATCAACACGTACAATGGAACAACGTATTTTAACCCTCTCTCTCAAAGAAATCCTCGAAGAAAAAACACGCTTAACAGATCGCTTTTCATGCAAATTCTATGGATGGGAATCACGTGATGTATTTACCATCATGTGGGATTTTGAGAGCTCTACGCCCGTTCTCTACTTCAAACGTCGCTGGTATTACATTGATGCGCCTCAAGGAGATGACCCCCTTACGTTTCGCCAAGTCCTTACCTATCTCGGTATGCCTCGTCTATACATGACCATGGAACAAGAAACATACAACAGCGGTCACTCCAAATATATCGAACGATGGTCAAATGATATTATGATGGAAGAAATCATGGAATCCACTGTGGAACTCGGCCACTCCTTCTCCAATAGCATTGCAAAACTTGGAACTATTACATACATTCTTGAGATGCTGTAATTTTGTATCCCACTATTTTATACAATAAAAAAATTGAAATGAAAAATGCGGATGAGATAAATTAACCCGCGCTTATTCGTGCGAATTATTGCAATCATGTCCTTTGATCATCTCCAACAACGCTGCCAGATTTCATACTACCCTGAACCCCATCAAGAGATTGTTATCGATCTTGATTGGGATGATGTAGATCAAGTCGTTGTAATGGTTCAAGGGTCGCGATTTACAGTTGTTCGCAATGAACACATCGAAGGCGATCTTACCGTGCGAGACGTTATTACCCAGTTTGGGTATGGCAATTGTGTGGCATATCTTCATATGTATTATCAGTCTTTGGGAATGACAGTAGAGTCGGTGATGAATACCACTGTGCATGAACTGGAACCAGTTCAACTTCAAATCTACCGAAACATGGATGTGTTTGATGCAATGAATCATATCGAAGATGTTCGAGACGATCGAGACATCCAAGACATCCAAGACAATCAAGACATCCAAAACAATGACGTTGATGAAAAAATAAATGACATTCATAACATCAATATTTCGCAAATTATTCAAGAACTCCATGAACTCAATGTACCTGATCTGTACATCATTGACAATATTACCGAGTATATTACAAACAATCACGACTTTGACTATGAAACAATTGCCCACGAAGTGGCTCTATTTGTGTTGAACGAATAATATACAAACTCATAAAAGCAAAAAAGCAAAACAAAAAGTAAAAAACTAAAAAGCAAAAAAAATTTTTAGTATAAAAATTGAATTCATGCCATATTATTTTATATGGCATCATGACTCCTGTTATTCTTGTTCGCTTCAATGAAAATGGCACTACTGTGTATCGTGCCTTCTCCTCCAATCAAATTGTACATATAGATACATTCATTTCCAATCTCTTTCATCATCTCAACATGTATAATATCAATCCCTTTCATACTATTACACCCTATGGACTCTTTCTAGGAATGCACATTGCAGAATGTAATACACCCCTTAATCAACGGGGAGACCTGGCATATTTCTCCACTATGCATCACCATGTGTATTCACCAGTATATTTCACTCGAAACAATCTTAGCCGCTATACCACGGATCAAATCGAAAATCAACAAGAACCTTATCGCAGTATGCTTATAAACATGAGCACAGTATATACAATCGGTCATGTACGTATCTAATAGTTGGTTTATGTATATAATAAAAAAATTGAAATCAGAAAAAGTCTGTATTTTTTGTTAAAAATGGCTACTCAGTCGAAGCCTCAGACTCTTTTGCCCCTCTGGAAAGGATTTACTTATTTTCAGCACCAAGAAGAAGGAATTCGTTGGATGCTGGATAAGGAAATCAATGGGACACATGTGGTAAATAGTGACAAAACAGTTAGTGTTACTGTTCGCGGCGGACTGCAATGCGATGATATGGGGCTCGGCAAAACAATTCAGATTGTTTCTGCAATGCTGAACAATCGTGTGCGCTCGACACTTATTGTTGCCCCTCTTGCCATGATTGACACATGGTCCGAGATATGCGAGAAAATCGGCTTCAATGTATTTCAGATCGACAAGAGCCGCTCATGGAAATGCATGACGGATGATAGCTCTTTTCCTAAGATATTTATGAAAATGCGCCCCAATGTTTATATTACGAATTACGAAAAGATTCCTCATTATTCACGCCTATTCAAACAACAATGGGATCGTGTTGTGCTTGATGAAGCCCACAAAATTCGTAATGGAGACGGTGAATTTGCAAGATACTGTCGCTCACTTATTTCTCCCATTCGATGGGCTGTCACAGGAACACCCCTTGTTAATGCCAAAAGCGATGTAGTAAGTCTTCTTGCCTTTATTGGTGTTCCTTATTCTCCTCTATGGCGTTATGAGCCTCGATTCAACACGATTTTGCCCCAACTGCTCATTCATCGCTCACTGAATTCTCTTCGCGCCATCATTAAAAACGCACCTCCTGTTCCTGAAATCATTACAAGGGTATTACCCTTTGCCTCCTCTGAAGAAGACGAATTCTACAATGGAATTCAAGGCGTCAATGATGCTTTGGCACTAAAATATGCCAAAGACATCATGTCCAGCACGGAACGCTTTAAGTTTCTTCTGAGACTTCGACAACTCTCCGTTCATCCCCAAGTTTATATTAATGCCATGCGTCGTGAAAGTAGATACTATTCTCATGACGACTGGACTCTTCCCTGCACAAAAATGGACGCTATTAAAGAAATCATTGTTTCCGACACAGACGTCCATAAATACATTGTCTTCTGCCAATTTAACGATGAAGCTGCACTCATCCGCGAATCACTTATTGGGCTTGTAAAAGAAGAAAACATTCTATTCTATAATGGCTCCATGAACCAAAAAGAACGCACTGCAGTATTACAATATTCTAAAGAAACAACAGAAACCACCGTTCTTATTATTCAACTTCAAGCAGGCGGCGTTGGTCTGAATTTGCAAGAATACGATCGCATTATCTTTGTAAGTCCGTGGTGGACATCCGCATTGATGGATCAAGCCATTGCTCGCGCAGTTCGTATGGGGCAAACAAAAACAGTAAAAGTACATCACTTGATTCTTGCAGCAGAACAAGAAAATGCGGTAAATATTGATCGGATGATGAACTCAAAAGCACAAGAAAAACGATATATGCTAGAGAAAATATTTGAAATGTGTGAGATGAATGGCTTAGAAGCATCCGAGTAAAAACAAAAAAAAGTTAAAAAAAGTTAAAAAAAAGAAAAACTTTTTTAATGTAAAAAATTGAAAACAGAAATGCATCTAGTAAAATACAACTTTCCATTATGTTTTCCGAACCCATTTATACTCTTCCCACATTATATAAAGCAGAAGTAATTAGTCGTCCAAGTAAGTCCATTAAAAGTCCATATGTTGCTGATATACGTTTAGAAGATGGAACAAATGCTCTTGCACATACACCAGGACTCAGTTGTTGTGGTCTAGTTAGTCCAGGAAAATATATTTATGTATCGAAATCAAATCCAAAATCAAAAACAGATTATACTGTACAAATTGCAGAATGTACTGATTCTGAAGGAATGTATTATACTGGCATACATCCCATGGTCAGTCAAGCCATTGCAGGAAAACTTCTTAGTAAGATTAGCTCATCTGCATCTTGGAAATCCGAAATTAAAATAGATTCACATACGCGTATTGATTTTGTAGGTACAAATAATGATAAAAAAATATATGTAGAAGTGAAAAATGCAATGATTAGTCATTGTGCTACTCCTCGCGAGTCGCGTCGTTCCATTTTTCCAGAAGGATATCGTAAATCAAAAAATGATACATTTAGCCCACGCGCTGTAAAACATGCAAAAACATTGAGCTCTCTTACTACTCTTCCTGATACTGAATCATGCTGGCTTGTCTTTATTGTTCCACGCAATGACTGCAATGATGGACTGGAACTTAATCCTACTGATCCTATTTACTGCAATGCTGTTGCAGAAGCACAGGCAAATGGTGTAAATGTATGCGTATTTGGATTAGATTTTCATCCATCTGGAAATGTATATTTTGATAAAGAACTCACCTTTCACGATCCTGTTTTATCAGTTTAAAGAAAAATATACTACACTATACATACAATATGGCGTCTGATTCATCAAATGAAGTAGATACTACACTTTCGCAAGCATCTGCGCAAGCATCTGCATCTACATCCGCATCCACATCGCAAGCATCCGCATCGCAAGCATCGCAAGCATCCGCATCGCAAGCATCCGCATCGCAAGCATCCACATCCTCCAATGAAAAAAAAACTCGTGTAATTATTGGTTTGCCTGGTGATCATTTTAGTCAAGCTTTTCTTCTTTCCTGGACGCAAACCTTGCACACCTTGTGGCAAACAGGTCGTTATGATATTGTAGTCAGTCCTGGAAAGAGCTCTTTTGTAAGCTTTGCACGCATGCACACACTCGGTGTGGATGTTCGTCGTGGTAAGAATCAAAAACCGTTTAATGGTGAAGCATATGATATTTTTGTTACTCTAGATTCTGATGTTGTATTCTCTGCACAGCAACTTATTGAATTGATTGAATGCACTAAGGTACATCCTGTTGTTGCTGGTTATTACATGATGTCAAACAATAAACAGTTTGCAGTAGTTCGTGACTGGAATAAAACCTATTTTGCAGAGAATGGTACATTTCAATTCTTGGAACCCAAAGATGTTGAGACTCAAGTTAAGACATTTTTGGATGCTATAGCAGAACGCAAAAAGGCAGAAGAGAGCAAGGAAGAATTGAAACCGTTGCCTGAACCTGAATTCATGAAAGTATCTTATGCTGGTTTGGGCTTCTTTGCGTGCAAAAAAGAAGTATTGGATGCATTGACATATCCCTATTTTAACCGCGATCTTCAAAAGATGCGCGGCAAAGATGGGTTGGAGTTGGTAGATATGTGCAGTGAAGATGTTGCATTCTGCAAAAATATTGAAGATGCTGGATTTGATATTATGTTGAATACTCGGTTGCGTGTTGGACACGAGAAGAGTGTTATTTTGTAAGGCTATTTGCTGAGCCATTTGCCGACTTATATACCAACTTTTTAAGATCATATGCTGGATGTACATTTGATTTTTGTAAATAATTGTACGCCCGATAAATCGGGCCATTCCTTAGTGTTAAGATGGGAACATGTGTTTTATGAGATACTTTTTCTTTTATAGAGAATGTTACACGTTTTTTAATACTTAGTATAAGAACTGTTAAAATATCTTTTATATCTACTACATATTTATTTAATTCCCTATTAGATTCCATCTTCAAATCTCTGTTGAAATATAACATAAAAATAGCAGGTGTCATTCTACTATTTTTATGATAATTTAGTTTATACTGTGAATATTATTCGTTTTTAACAGGTTCATCATTCAAAGTCTGTGCAACATGCTGTGAGACATTCTGTGTAAGCTGCACTTCCTCTTCACCCTTAAACGACTCCCCAAGAAATGCCTTTGCATCCATACCAAACCATGAAAGTACCATAGTAACTACTTGTACAAATAGCTGATAAAACCACTCAAACATTATACTTACCGTATAGTAAAAATAAAATATATATTAGACGCATCATTTTCTATTGTATCATACATCCTTTTGTTCCTTGCCAAACCTTACGACTTTTTATATCAGAATGATTACATTTTGAACAAGTACGTTTTTGATACCCATTTGGCAAGGTAGAATCTACTATGTTATAGAGGTGGAAGCATTTTTCCTGTTCATCTTGTATTTGTTTTTCCTTCTCTTTCTCCTCTTGTAAGAGCTTATCAAAGAATGTATTTCTGAATTTGTCTATATCATTAGAGATCATTTTCTTACTATTTACATAATATAAAAATTGAAATAACGCAATTTTATAGTAGTGGTAACACAATGGCGGCTTTAATTCCAACTATTTCTCATGAGCACGGTGAGCATGGCGAACACGGTGAGCAAAGCATGCAAAAAAAGAAAAGCAAGCCTCGTGCGCGTATTATTGCGGACGAAGATGAAATTAAAGAAAAATCAAAAGAATTAATTACACTTACCTTTGGCGATGCTGCAGAAAATCACAAAGGCATGGAACAAATTGGTAAAAAAATGGAAGAAGGACAAGGATTTACATTAGAAGATCTTCAGGAAATGCGAGTGCGCATGGAAGAGCTCGGTATAGCATGCGAGTTGATTACTTTATCAGATGCATCTAAACCAGACGCACACGTTCTTCTTATGAAAAGAGCAGTCACTCATTTACTTCGGCGCAATAAATCTTCTCTTACACA
>Ga0114959_10004233_pt1 | contig 11047 bp, 10 predicted proteins | sample C_130625_EF_Meta_FD_87317 | JGI IMG/M metagenome (GOLD analysis project Ga0114959, IMG submission 87317) | Freshwater microbial communities from Lake Croche, Canada to study carbon cycling - C_130625_EF_MetaG | ecosystem: Environmental > Aquatic > Freshwater > Lake | place: Lake Croche, Canada...
GCTGCGTTGATTGCTGAAGTGAAAAGGGAAAGGAAGGTGAACAACAATGCTGCGATTGGTGCTGTGCCGTATGCGGCGAGTAGAGACACTTGGTTGGCATTTTCTAATCGTTCGCGTGGAACCAGGTTGGGGACGGATGCTTCCTTTGCTGGTGACCAAAATAAAGTTACGCATTCCACCAAGATTGTTGCAGTGTACAGCCAAAAGTAATTATGGAAAATGGGGATTGAGATATACAACGCTGTGCGCACGATGTCGCACACCACCATTAACTTGCGGCGATCTAACTTGTCTGCAATTACACCGGCGATTGGACCCAAGATCACTGCCGGTAACAAGCGAGCGATAAAGACACCGGCGATTGCAAAGTTTGCTGTTGCGTAGTTGCCACCGGACAGTTGTTGCGCCAGCGCAGTAGTTGCTAGCAAACCCAGCCAATCACCAAGGGATGAAAAGACCATGGAGTTCCAGAGTTTGCGAAATGGTCGGATCGCCAAGACGCCGCGGGTTACATCCTGCGCAGGTGCGGCAGGGGTAGGGAGCGTCTTAGCCATGGTGGCAGTCTATCCGCACGCTCCGTCACGCTCGAAAGTGCTTAATTCTCAGCCGGAATGTAACGACTTTTCCCTTTACTAACTCTAGGTGGACTAGTAGACAGGGGTCACTAACTACTGAGAGTTGAGCAATTTCAATGGAGATACGTGCTGAACTGAACGAATTACTAGATGCGTATTACCCTGGTCAAAAAATACCAAGTGAGCGCGTTCTATCTGAACGTTTTGGTGTCGCACGCATGACTTTACGTCACGCAATTGAAACCAAGATTTTAGAAGGAAAACTTGAACGTAGGCCTGGGTCCGGTACATATATTTCAAATCAGTGTTACTCCTTGTCGGCTCGGTGCCGTTCATTCTCCTCAGAAATGCAATCTCGTGGATTAGAACCTAGAAATAAGCTATTAGTCTCGAAAATTGTTGCGGCCGACAAGGTAAGTTCCAGTAAGCTTCGCATTCCTTTAAATTCAAAGATTTTGAAATTTTCTCGTTTGCGTTTCGGCAATGAAATTCCTATGGCCTACCAAACAACGTCCATTCCAATTGCATACATTGGTCAAATAGAAAATAGCGAGCTAGAAGGATCTCTCGAAGATCTCTTACAAAACAAATTCGGGATTTCTATCACCACCTCACAAACTGAAATTGCAGGAGATTTTGTAGATCAAAAAATTTCTAAATTACTCGAAATTACAACACTGACACCATGTCTTGTTAAAGAGACTATAGACATGGATCAGCGCTCACGAAGCATCATGTGGAATAAGACTTGGTACAACGCAGAGCGATTTAAGATTAAATTTGATGCAGCTTGTAATGTTCGTGAAACTAAAAACTCATCTGTATCTTAATTTAGTTCGGTAGTCGCTCCATTGCAGCCCAAAAGTCTTTCATAATCGCGACTTCATCGACATCCATGCATACCGGAATCTTTCCAATCGGGCGATCCCAATACATTGAGCCCGCAGCATCAATTTCAGGAATTGACATCTCTCGCGTAATGACAGCCTCAGGAACCGTGTAATAAGCGATATTTACGATGTCCCACAATACTTTTGTGGGTCTGGTGGAATCCATATCCATTTTGATACGACCATGACCCCACTTTTCTAAAATGTCAGCTAGGAAGTTGAGTATCGCTTTGTTTTTTGAGCGTAATTCGGGCAGAAATAGTGAATTTTCTACGGCAACTTTAACGACACCTGGCCATCCAGGCAGAACAACTAAGTTTTCATGATTTTTGTACAGCACTCTCCACGATGCAATGTCAGCACGGGCATTTAACTCCCCATACTTATATTTTTTCCAGGTCTCTTCGTCAGGAAATGATCCTGCCGAGATAATTGGTACCTTTTTTGCAAGATCGGGGTATCCCAATTTGAATGCGGCTAAATCAGTTGCGGGGCCTGTTCCCAAGATTGAAAAATCCACACCCTGTTTTGCCAGATTAACAATGAAATCTAATCCCTCACTTGGCAATACTTCTTTGATGTTTTCCATCGGGCGTGCTGCACCTTGAAGACAAGGGACATCACTTCTTTGACAAAGATCAATAACTCGTTGTGCTTCATCCCGATACATGTTCACAGAATCATGACCATGTACCAAAGTATTATGAGATGAGATTACTGCTAGAACTTCTAACTTTGGACTTCCGAGCGCATAAGCAATAGCAAATTGATCGTCGATTTCGTTCATGGTGTCGCACACCATGACTATTTTGCGTTTAGCGTCGTTCGCCAATTTTTTCTCCCTTTAACATTTTGGTGGAGTATTCAATGACATTATCAACCGAAGGTAGGTAATGATCTTCAAGTGGTGGTGAGAATGGAACGGGCGTATGCAGGCCTGTTAGTGTCTTGATTGGGCCTTTTAATGAAGAGAAGGCTCTATCTGCGACCATTCCTGCTATATCTGTAGCGATAGAACAGCGAGGATGAGACTCATCAACAACTAGAAGATGGCCAGTTTTTGCTACAGACTCACAAATTAAATCAATATCGATCGGCGAATAACTTCGTGGATCAATGACCTCAGCATCTATTCCTTGCTTAGCAAGCTCATCTGCTGCATCAAGTGCTGTTAAAACCATTTTTTGAACACCTACGATTGTGATGTCCTTTCCTTTTCGCTTTATATCTCCCACACCGATTGGAATTGTGTAAGAGCCCTCAGGCACATTGCTTTGCTTCATGTAAAGACGCTTGTGCTCCATGAAAATAACAGGGTTTTGATCGCGAATTGCTGAAATCAAAAGGCCTTTTGCATCGTAAGCATTCGAAGGAGCGATCACTTTTATGCCTGGAATATGGCTGTAAATTGAAAGCAGCATCTGAGAGTGTTCTGAGCCAGCTCTAAAACCTGCTCCAGTTACAGTTCTTACAACCATCGGGATACTGACTTTGCCACCGTAAGTGAATCTGAGTTTTGCAGCATGGTTGAGAATTTGATCAAACGAGGTTCCAATAAAATCTGAATACATGATTTCTGCAATCGGACGCATTCCGGCAAAGGTTGCTCCGATACATGCGCCAATGAATCCGGTTTCAGCCAGTAAAGAGTCAATAACTCGTTCACGGCCAAACTCTGTAACTAAATCTTTTGTTACTCCAAATGGTCCGCCCCAGGCATCTAGCGCACCAGGAATGTGGTCATTTCCAGCACCACCTGCAACATCTTCTCCAATCAATATAACCGATGGGTCATTTCGCATTTCTAAGCGAATAGCCTCATTAACAGCATCTTTGTAAGTTAGTTGACGAGTCATGCGCTTGCTCCTTCTTCAAAATAGACTGCATCGTGCATGTCATCAATTGTTGGGAATGGATCCTTTGCAGCCCTACTGAAGGCATCAGTTATTTGCTTTCTATTTTCATTCTCAAATATTGCAAATTGAGATTCAACTGATGGATCTACTTCGAGAATTCGGGCCTTGTAACTCTTCAATGGATCGCGAGATTTCCAATAAGCGATCTCTTCGGCCGACTTATACGTTTCGGTATCACCTTCATACTGTCCAGAGAGTTTGTAAGTCATCGACTCAATAAATGCAGGCTTCTTGTTTTTACGAATCCATGAAACACATTCTTTAGCTGCTTCCTCGACCGCTTCAAAATCATTTCCATCTACTTTTATGGCCTTTATGTCGAAATGATCTACATATCCAATTGTTGATTCATGTAATAAGTGATATTTACTTGATGTTGACTCTGCATACAGATTGTTTTCACACACGAATAAGACGGGTGCTTCAAATTTAATTGCAAACTCTAGGCCTTCATGGAAAGCGCCTTGGTGGATGGCTCCTTCTCCAAAAAAGCACAGTGCAATTTGATCTGTTCCTTTCATTTTTGAGCCCCAAGCTGCTCCAGTTGCGATAGGAATACCCCCAGCAACAATGCCCATAGACCCAATGAAATTTATGTTCTGATCTGCGATGTGCATAGAACCGCCTAGGCCCTTGCAATAACCCGTTCTTTTACCTAAAAGCTCGGCGACCATCTTGTAAAGATCCAAACCACGAGCAACGCCATGACTATGATTTCGATAAGTGGAAGTCATCCAATCATCTGCTCTTAGTTGCTTGATAATTCCAACCGATGAAGCTTCTTGACCGATTGAGGTGTGTAAATAGCCAACGGCCTCATCTGTTTTTGCAAACTCTTTTACATACAGATCGAATTCTCGAATGAGGCTCATTAACTTCCAATTATCCAACATTTCTTTGACGGTCATTGTGCGGGCCCCTTTACTGTGTTGTTACTTGATAACCACTTATCAATTCCATTTAAGATTGTTTCGCAATGATTAGAAACAACATCCAATGAGGCCCCAGCAATGTGGGGCGTACAAATAACATTTGATAGTGCTAACCATCTATCTGTGTTTTCAATGGGTTCATTCCAAAAAACATCAATAGCAGCGCTGGCAATTTCTTTTGCCTTTAGTGCTTGATATAGATCCTCTTCGACAATTAGTTTTGCTCTAGCCGAACTAATCAAGATCCCATCTGGGCCTAGTTTTCTAAGCAATCTGCTATCAACCGAGTTCTCTGTGCCAGCTATTACTGGTGCGTGCAATGAAACAATGTCGCTAATTTCAAAAAGTTCATCTAAGGAATTAACTTTTGTTGCGTAGCTACTACTCTCAACAAAAGGGTCAAAGTAATAAACTTTGGCTCCAAACCCATTGCTCAGGCGTTGAGCAACCCTGACCCCAATTTGGCCAAAGCCATACAGGCCAACTGTTAGATTGCCAATCTCTCGGCCTCTAAACTCCAAGTAGGGCAGTTTGCCGTCAAATAACCAACCATTCGCAGATAAATGCCGACTGCTGGATGTTAATTTCCTTGAAAGATCCAGCATCATTCCAAGGCAGTAATCAGCGACTGAATCAGCATTTCTGCCAGGTGTGCGTACAACTGGAATCTTTTGTTGCTCACAAAACCCTAGGTCAACATTTACTGGTGTGCCTCGTGATACCCCAACAAATTTCAAATTTGGTAGAGAATCAAGAACTTTTCTATTGAGCTCTTCAATTTCCACAATAACAATTTCACAGTCTTGTGCTTTGGCGATTAATTCAACATCAGTCAAAGTCTTTCCGTTTTGGCCCCAGCCAGAAAGTTCACTTTGGATATTTCTCTCTTTTAGCGAGGCCAAAAATTCGGGTGTGACTTCACATGTAATTAGTGCTCGGAGTTTATTAGCTTGCATTTTCTAGCACCTTTCGAATTCCTTCTATCTGGGAATACAAAAGAGCATGATCTATTGCTTTTGATCTCAAGAACTCTGAGGTTTCTGCGTCTAGAGATTCTGAATAGTTCTCAAAGACAACAGAAACTTTGTTCTCACTACCGAGCAGTGAGAACAAGTTATCAACAGCGTTTTCAACTGCTACGCGCTCAACGGGGATATCAAGCAGGCTACCCAAGATCATCTGTAGTTGAGGGCTCGCACCACCACCGGTAAAGATGATTTCATCGATTTTAAAGCCATCAATTAATAGAGCAGAAATTTGATTTGCTAAAGCAAATGAATAATCCAACATCAAACCTAGCGCTAGTTCGCTACTACTTGATTTTGAAAAATCTCCAACTATGGAAAACGGCGGTCTAGATTCCCATTTTTCTTCATTCCACATATTGCACGCACCAAAAACACTTGGAGCCTTTGAGATGTGCTCAAAATCCAAAGTTTCCGCTGTTATTGGGCTTGCGACATTTTTGCTTAGCCAACCATAAAAACTGCCGGGGTATCCCAAATTTCCTTCGAGAAAATACATTGAATCCACAAAAGAGGTCGATTTCCACGGTTGCAAACTTGTTGAAGTACCCAGAGTTCGACTGAGTAGAGATATCGGGGTTGACGACCCTGCAGACACAACTACTTGCGCAGATTCGTTGCTTGATGCTCCCATGTGAAGAAAATGTGAGTCGCCTCCGCCTACAAAGACTTTGGCATTCGACCAACGTGTTGAAACTTCTTTCGCGGCATGAGAGCTTAATAAGCCAACAGTTGTGCCGAATTTTTGAGGGTTTGGAAGGATGCTCCCAGAAATGCCGAAATACTCTAACAATTCAGTATGAATGTTTCTCTTACTTAAATTCGCCATCTGACCCGCGGAAACCAACGTCATCTCCGTTATCTTTTCCTGGGTCAGCCTCCAAACAAGCCAATCATGTACAAAGAGAAGTTTTACTCCTTGATTCTTTAAATCTGGACGTAGGCGCATTAAGTTAATTAGCTTTGGTAAGGTCAATTGAGGAGCAAACCAGTGTCCTGTTTCCTCGTATATTTTCTTAGATCCATATTTTTCTAAATCGGCTCGTGCTAGTTCTCCAGAAGTATCACTATTTAAGTAAATTGGAGTTAATTCTTTTTCGCTATCAATAAGGCAAAAACCCTGACGCAGTGTCGAGATGTATATTTCATCAACTTTCATTCCGGTGCTCAATTGATCTGCACATTTATTCATTGCTTCAGTTACAATTTTAAATAATTGATTTGGATCTAGAAATATATGTCGCTCTTGCACATTCGGAGTAACTCCAATTTCATGAGTCAACATTTTTCCAGCACTGTTATCCCGGATGGTCACCTTCACCGATGACCCACCGATATCAATTAGTGCAGATGTTTTTGTCATAATTCATTCTTTTTTAAGTGATCCCAATACGCCTTAGGAACTTCTGTTGGATTTAGGCCCAACTGGTGACATCTAATAGTTAGTTCCGATGCTTCTTCCAGATTCAGGACTCTAGAAAATCCAAGTTGCACCGTCGGGGCTAATACAACGCAACCGTGATTTTCTAAAATAACAACATTCGAATCCTTCACAGCCAGCGCGGTAGCTTCGGCAATTTCTTGAGTACCTGAAAGAATCCAAGGAATTCGCACAACATTGCGAACGTAGTACACATGATCAATTGTCAGAAACCGAATCGGTAAGTTAAGCGAGGCTGTTAAAACACTCGCTTGCGGATGTAGGTGGATACAAACATCAATTTCTGGGCGAGATTTGTAGCTTTCCAGGTGAACTCGAAACTCCGATGATGGCTTAATGCCACCAAGGTGTTCTCCTTGCAAATTAACTTGAGCAAAACTGCTTGGATCAAGCTGATCAAGTTGTGTTCCAGTTCCTGTAATGAAAAATTTGTCAGTTCCTGGTGCGCGAAAAGAAAGATTGCCACCAGAGCCAACTGCAAGACCTCTTTCAACAACCTTTTTCCCAAGCTCTATCAGCTCTTTCATGGTTGTCTGTAACTCTTTATTTTGACTAATGTTAATTTCAGATACCATTTTAAGCCTCGCTTTTGTGTTCGGGTTGAAACATTGTTTTGAATTGTGAGTACCTAGAATCTGAAAACGCTGTGGTGAAGTCGTCGAATCCAACAACATTGGAAATTAGGTAATCAAGCTGACTTTGATTCTTAGACAAGAATCTAATACTTAAGTCAAAGGAGGCATCGTCTGCTAAATGACCGCCGATCAAGGTCAGTTCTTTAAATTCGCTCACTTGGTTGAAGTCAAAAAGCATTTCAGATTGGAAAACCCCATAAACCATCGCTGTTCCAGTCGGCTTAAGTGCAGATAAACCTGCCTGGAAATTGTCGGCAAAACCAGAGGTTTCAAAAACAATGTCAAAGTGATCAGTAATTTTTCCTATCTCATCTAAGGAAGTTGCACTTATCCCAAGTAGCTTCAATCTCTCTTTCTTTGCTTCGAAAGAGGTCAAAACCGTTACTTTTAATAACGGATATGTAGTCTTTAAGTAGTGGGCTAAACAAGCTCCGATAGAACCCATGCCGAGGATGAGAACATTTTCATCCCCTTCTAATACCACTTTCCTCGAGCAATAAATAGCATTTGCCATAGTTTCGCTCAGTCCACCAACTAAATCATTAATTTCCTCAGAGTAAGCATGCATTCGTGCGCCTACCGGGATTGCAATCTCCTCTGCAAAGCTACCTTTGAAAGTACTTCCAAAATGCTTTCTAGTAACACACATATTGAATTTATTTGTTAGGCATAGTTCACATTTGTAACATGGGACATTTACCTGCACCGCAACTTTGGTTCCTAATTTAAATTTTGGTTCCAACTCGGGATCTATCTCAATCAATTCACCAAAAATCTCGTGCCCTGGCACAATTGGATAAGAAATATTCCATGGGTGTTTACCTGACCATAAATATGAATCTGCAGCACAAATTCCACTAGAAATAACGCGCACTAAAGCCATCTTTTTGAAGGAATCGTCAGTTTCCTGGTTTATGACAGAAATTGCGCCAGGTGCTTCTAGTGAAATAGTTTTCATAGTGAATCAACTATTTTTCATAGCCGTTTGCATGTATAGCAAACTTTCATTCAAAATACTTACTGGTCCTGGTCCATTCTCATCAATGGCTGCTCCATATAAATCAAAATTTGCCGTTCCTTTGTAGTTTATATGTGAAAGTGTCTTAAGAATCTCTGAAAAATCGTGCACCCGACCGCACGGTAAATCTGCGTCAGAATCGCCAGTTATTGCATCGCCTAGGTGCATGGCGCCCATCAAATTTCTTGATTGCAAATCATTAATGAGATGAACAACGTCTTCCTCTAATGCAAATGCATGACCAGTATCTATTAGGACTTTCAGGTGACTATATCCAGCTAAAATTGTTGATAGAGAATGCCCGTCTGGAAATATTGTGTCAGCTTTGTATTCGATCGAAACCACACCAGGGAAGTTCGCCGCTAGGTCATTTAACTCTTCCAGAGAATTGTGAGTTTCTTCGATGTTTGAGTCCGGGAGGTCAGCGCCGGTCCATATATTCGCGTACTTAATCCCCATTTTTTCAAGTGCGTCCAAGAAATAGCGGCACTCATCAAGAAACGTTGATTTGGTGTTTGAAAAGGCACCATTTGGCCATTTTTCTGGGGTCAATGAAAATAGAGCGGCAGTTACTTGGATTTGATTTTTTGATGCTAATTCAAGAATGCGATTTCTTTTATCTGAATTTAACTCTTGAGACGGTACGTAGATTCCGATCTCTACACACTCTATTCCAGACTTTCTAAACTCTGGAAATGTAACTTTATAATCCATGCTGATCGGCCACAAATTCCAATCGGCAGAACCAAGTTTCATATTATTTAACATCAGTTATCTCGATCTATGACGTGAAGTCTGTCAGGGGAATAAGCAATATTTACTTTTTCATTAACCTTAAAATCGGCAAAGCGATCACTTTCTACGATAACTTCAGTTTTCTCACCATTCGAAGAGTTTGCAACTTCACATTCAATTGATATTCGCGATCCAACAAATTGCCAAGAAAGTACAGTTGCTTCAAAACTATATTTGGTTTTTTCTTGTGAAATATGCAAATCTTCTTGGCGGGCTGCTAGTAGCGAACCGCGATTATGGTTCTTTGTCAGTGCAAGAGAACCAAACGCGGTCTCAAAACTGTCACCAACTATTTGTCCAGGGAATACATTTCTGCAGCCAAAAAATTTAGCTACTTTGCGACTTTCTGGGGTTGAAACGAAGGACTCTGGAACATCATATTGTTCCAGTACTCCTGACTCCATGAAGGCAATTTTATCTGAAATTGCCATTGCCTCTTCTTGATCATGAGTTACAAATAAAGTTGTCATTTCGAAGGAATCGTGAATCTCTCTAATGAAATTACGCATTTCAACACGAAGATTGGCATCTAGTGCACTAAGTGGTTCATCTAAAAGAAGCACCTTTGGGTTTCTCATAAGAGCTCGTGCTAATGAAACACGTTGTTCTTGTCCGCCAGATAATTCGCCGGGTCGGCGGGGAGCAAAGCCTGGAAGCTTTACAAGCTCGAGCATCTCTTCAACTCTTTTATCAATATCTTTTGGGGGATTCTTAGAAGCTCTCAGAGAAAAGGCAACATTTTCACCGATTGTCATACTTGGAAATAAGAGAGCCTTCTGGAAAACCATAGCAATGGCGCGCTTTTCAACAGTGATTTGATCCTGAAGCTCATCACCAAAATACACATGGCCTGATGTCGCACGTTCAAGGCCGGCAACAATTCGAAGTAGCGTAGTTTTTCCGCATCCGGATGAGCCGAGTATCGAAACTAGTTGGCCGCTAGGCACTTCTAAGTTAATTCCTTTTAAAACTGGATTAGTTCCAAAAGACTTTTCGATGTTCTCAATTTTGATTCCGGTACTCATTACACGCTTCCCAATCCTGTAACACTAGATGAACGACCAACAAGATGCTTACTTGTAAATCTCAGCAGAATCAATGGGGGAATCATAAATACAATACTGGCCGCACCTACAAGAGTTAAATCGCTTCCGCGCAAGAAGGCAAATAGCACCATCGGAAGAGTCTTCACTGCTGCACCTCCAACCAATAAAGTTAATATGTATTCGCTCCAAGAAATCACGAATGCGAACAAAAATGAAACCGCCAAGCCTGGTAGAACTATTGGCAAGGTGATTTTTCTCAAGACGGTTGCTCGTGACGCACCGAGCACCTGGCCTTGTTCCTCATATGCACGATCAAAATTTGCAAAAGTTCCTGACATAATCATTACAACATATGGAACTGTTGGAATTAGATGTGCCAAAATCACGCCACGCACAGTGTCCGACAGCCCATACTTAATAAATAAAATCTGAATTCCCATGGTTACTGCTAAACCAGGAACAATTAGCGGTGCTAGAACTAAAAATTGAAAAGCTTTCTTCATTTTAAAGTTATACATTGCGATGGCACGTCCTGCTGCGCTTCCAACGGCCGTTGCAATTACCCCAACAATCAAAGCAATAGCTGTTGAAGTGATCGCTCCGCGAATAATGTCCCCGTTAGGATCGAATGCGATGGCATATCCTCGCATCGAATATTGGGCAGGCAGTGTGTCTGGGAAGCGCCATCCTGCAGCAAATGACCAAATGATGATCGAAATGAATGGAAAGAAAACCCAAAAAACAAATATCCCTAGAAATAGAGGTCTGAAGATA
>Ga0114959_10004235_pt1 | contig 11045 bp, 13 predicted proteins | sample C_130625_EF_Meta_FD_87317 | JGI IMG/M metagenome (GOLD analysis project Ga0114959, IMG submission 87317) | Freshwater microbial communities from Lake Croche, Canada to study carbon cycling - C_130625_EF_MetaG | ecosystem: Environmental > Aquatic > Freshwater > Lake | place: Lake Croche, Canada...
GCCAAGACCTGAGATTTTTTGAACATGAACCTGACCCAAAAACCTATTCTTCCCCACGAGCCGATGCCACACCGCAAAGTCATGCGCGAGTGGTTAATTCCTCTGGCCGAGCGCACGACCTTGCTGGCCATCGTGTTGCTGGTGGTTGACTACGTGCTGTGGGGTGCGCTGATGGCAGGAACCGTGCTGTTTGAGTCTTGGTGGGCCAAGCTCTTGAGCGGCTGCGCGGCCGGTTTTGTGATCGGCCGCTTGTTCATCTTGGGCCATGACGCGTGCCACCAAAGCCTCACGCCCCACCGCAACCTCAACAAATGGTTGGGTCGCATTGCCTTCTTGCCCTCTTTGACGGCTTACAGCTTGTGGGACATCGGCCACAACGTGGTGCATCACGGCTACACCAACCTCAAAAACTTCGACTTCGTGTGGGCGCCTTACACGCCCGAAGAATTTGCCGCCCTGCCCCTGATGGCACGCGTCAAAGACCGCATTTACCGCAGCGGCTGGGCTCCTGGTCTGTACTACATGATCGAAATTTGGTGGAACAAGATGGTGTTCCCCAATGAAAAGAACATGCCCACACGCCGCCCCATCTTCATGAAGGACTGTTTGCTCATCACCGGCTTTGGGGCGCTTTGGGTCGCGGCCATGGTGTGGGCTGCTTTGGCCACTGAGCAATCTGTCGCGTACATGCTGCTGATGGGTGTGGTCGTGCCCTTCTTCTTTTGGGTCAGCATGATCGGCTTTGTGGTGTATGTGCACCACACCCATGTGGACGTGTCTTGGCACGAAGAGCGCACCGGTTGGTCCAAAGCCTCGCCCTTTGTATCCACCACCGTGCACCTGACCTTTCCGCTGCAAATCGGGGCGCTGATGCACCACATCATGGAGCACACCGCGCATCACTTGGACATGAGCATTCCTTTGTACAAGCTCAAGCAAGCACAGAGCAAGCTCGAAGAGCTGCTGCCCGAGCGCATCATCGTGCAGCCTTTCTCTTGGGGCTGGTATTTCCAAACCGCGCGCGACTGCAAGTTGTACGACTTCAAGCAAGACAGCTGGACCAACTACGCAGGCACCGCCACCAGCCCTCGCGCGCTGAAGGCGGCTTAAGCATCAAACACCCTCAGCCCCGCAAGTTCATCAGGATTTGCGGGGCTTTTTCATGTTCGCCCTACACCCATGAAACGTCTTGCTGTGTTTTTTTTCGTACTGTCGTCTGCTGGCGCCCACGCCATGTGGGTCACCGTCACGCAAAACGAAGTGGCCACGGTGTATGTGGACTCGTCGTCGATCGCGCGCATCAACCAAAACCGTCGGGTCTGGGTGGTCTACGACCTGAAAAGCCCCGACACCACCGGCCAGCAATCGGTCAAGTCCTACATCGAGTATGACTGCGCCGAGGGCAAGTACAAAACCCTCAGCGCCACCAGCCACCCCAACAAAATGGGCAATGGCCCGGCCATCAAATCACTGCCCGTCGGGGGCAGCTGGATGTCGGTGAGTCAAGACAAGATGAGCCGGCAGTTGTTCAGCTTCGCTTGCGCTTGGTGATCGACGTTCAACTTGCAGCGCGACGCGTCAAGATCTCAAACGCAGGCAAGGTCTTGCCCTCGAGCACCTCCAAGAACGCACCGCCGCCGGTAGAGATGTAGCCAACTTGTTTCTCGATGCCGTATTTGGCAATGGCGGCCAGGGTGTCGCCCCCGCCGGCAATGCTGAAGGCGCTGGACTCGGCAATGGCGTGGGCAATCACCTTGGTGCCGTTCTCAAACGCAGCAAACTCAAACACGCCCACCGGACCGTTCCACACGATGGTGCCAGCCGCTTTGAGTTGCGCAGCCAATTTGGCAGCGGTCTCAGGGCCGATGTCCAAAATCAAATCGTCATCGGCCACCTCGGTGGCTTTCTTCACCGTGGCTATCGCGTCGGCAGCAAAGGTTTTGGCACACACCACGTCGGTGGGGATTGGCACTTCGGCGCCACGGGCTTTCATGATCTCGATCACGGCTTTGGCCTCGGCCAACAAATCGGGTTCGGCCAGGCTTTTGCCAATCTTCAAGCCAGCAGCCAACATGAAGGTGTTGGCAATGCCGCCGCCCACGATGAGCTGGTCCACGTTGCTGGCCAAGCTCTTCAAGATGGTGAGTTTGGTGGAGACCTTGCTGCCCGCCACGATGGCCGCCAAAGGACGCTTGGGGTTGGCCAAGGCTTGGCTGATGGCGTCCATCTCTGCCGCCAACAAGGGGCCTGCACAGGCGATGGGCGCGAACTGGGCAATGCCATAGGTGGTGCCTTCGGCGCGGTGGGCCGTGCCAAAGGCGTCGTGCACAAAGATGTCGCACAAGGCGGCGAGTTTGTGGGCCAGCTCAGGCGCGTTCTTTTTCTCGCCTGTGTTGACGCGGCAGTTCTCCAGCATCACCAACTGGCCCGGCGCCACTTGCACGCCATCGACCCAGTTGGAAACCAAAGGCACTTCGCGGCCCAACAACTCGCCCAAGCGCTTAGCCACAGGGCTCAACGAGTCGGCAGGTTTGAACTCGCCCTCGGTGGGGCGGCCCAAATGGCTGGTCACCATGACGGCAGCACCGGCGTCCAAGGCCATCTGAATGCAAGGCACCGACGCACGGATGCGGGTGTCTTCGGTGATGGCGCCTTGGTCGTCTTGCGGCACGTTGAGGTCGGCGCGAATGAACACGCGTTGGCCACGGGCTTTGCCGCTGGCGCACACATCAGAGAAGCGAATGACGTTCATAGAAATAGAAAAATAAAGGAAAAAGAGATCTTAAAAGTACCAGCTTGCAGCCAGGTTTCAACCGCGGCCGACAAACGGCATCTTGGTGGCCATGACCGTCATGAACAGCACATTGGCGGTGAGTGGCAAACGCGCCATGGCCATGAAGGTGTCAACCACGGCGGAGATGTCCATGCGCGCCTCGGGACGCACACTGCCATCGGCCTGCAACACGCCACTGGCCATGCGCTCGGTCATGTCGGTGGCCACGTTGCCGATGTCAATTTGGCCCACGGCAATGTCAAAGGCCCGGCCATCCAGCGCAGCCGCTTTGGTCAAGCCGGTGATGGCGTGCTTGGTGGCGGTGTAGGGGATGGAGCCCGGACGCGGCGCGTGAGACGAAATCGAACCGTTGTTGATGATGCGCCCGCCTTGTGGCGTCTGGGTTTGCATGAGCTTGAACGCATGCGACAAGCAAAAGAAGGCACCGTTGAAGTTGATGTCCACGGCACGGCGCCAATCGGCCGCCGAAATGTCTCCCGGCAGGGTGCTGGGCAAAAAGATGCCCGCGTTGTTGAAGAGCAAATCGATGCGGCCAAAACGCTCGCGAACCGTGTCAAACAAGGCCGCCACCGAGTCTTCTTGGCCCACATCGGCCGGCACCGCATGGGCGCGCTCAGCGTTGGCGCCGGCTTCTTGGGCGGTGGCTTGCAACGCGTCTGCACGACGGCCGACCAGCACCACGTCCCAACCTTCATGCAGCAGGGCCAAGGCGCATGCCTTGCCAATGCCTGAACTCGCTCCTGTGACAACCGCAACTTGGCCCATGGTCTGTTCTTCCTTGTGTGAAAACCGCCATTGTCTCGCGAGCGCCGATGCGGGGCTGTCACTCACGCTAAAGTGATGCCATGAGCACTTTTGAAAAAACCATTCTCTTCACCGACAGCGATGGCCGGGCCCGCTTTCGCACCGACACCTTGGCCCTGAGCGAAGGCAAGCCGCAGGCCCGTTTGTCGCCCCTGATGGCCAGCGGCGGCTTTCAGCTGCGCCGCAGCCCGGTGGGCTTTCGCAGCGAATTTCACTGCACCGAGAACCCACAGTGGTTGTTTGTGCTGGAAGGCCAGATGGAGATTGGCTTGCAAGACGGCAGCTCGCGCATTTTTGGGCCCGGCCAGCACTTTTATTCGGCCGACGTGCTGCCCGCAGGCGCCATCTTTGACCCCACCGTCCACGGCCACTGGAGCCGCCAAGTCGGCCCAGACGAACTGGTCACGCTGTTTCTGCGCGGCTGATCTTTGACCCCTGCCTTTTTTGGAGATCCCCCATGCGTTTACTCATCACCGGCGGCGCCGGCTTCTTAGGCGCCCGCCTTGCCCGCACCTTGCTGGCGCGCGGCCAACTGGCTGGACAGCCCATCACCGAACTGGTGTTGGCCGACCAAGTGGCGCCCCCAGCCGACTTGGTGGCCGATGCCCGCGTGCAGGTCAAAACCGGCCCGCTGTTAGACCACTGCCAGGCCTTGCAACACGAAGCCATGGACGGGGTGTTTCACCTCGCCTCGGCGGTCTCGGGCGAATGCGAAACCGACTTTGACTTAGGGCTGCGCTCCAACCTCGACAGCACCCGAGCCTTGCTTGACGCGCTGCGCGCGCGCGTGCAACAAGCCGGTGCAGCGCCCACGCGGCTGGTGTTTTCCAGCTCCATCGCGGTGTTTGGCCCAGACGACGCCGTGCCCTTGCCCGACGTGGTGCACGACGACACCTTGTGCACGCCACAAACCTCGTACGGCATCCACAAACACATCTGCGAACACTTGGTGGCCGACTACACCCGCAAAGGCTTCATCGATGGCCGCAGCGCTCGCTTGATGACCGTCACCACACGCCCGGGCAAACCCAATGGCGCAGCCTCCTCGTTTTTCAGCGGCATCATCCGCGAGCCGCTGGCGGGCCTAGAGGCCATCTGCCCAGTGCCACCTTCGTTGACGCATTCGGTGTCGTCGCCGCGCGCCACGGTCGAAGGCTTGATCACGGTGTTTGAGTGCAGCCGTGAAGCCTTTGGCGGACGCACCGCCCTGAACCTGCCGGGTTTGAATGTGAGCGTGCAGCAAATGCTCGACGCCCTCGAGGCCGTGGCCGGACCCGAGGTGCGCACGCGGGTGCGTTTTCAGCCCGACGAGGCCATCATCGGCATCGTCTCGCGTTGGGCCAAGGCCACCACGGCCAAACGGGCCAACGCCCTGGGGCTGGTGGCCGAGAAAAACTTTGAGGACATCATTCGCCAGTACATCGCCGACGCGCAAGCAGGGCCCAACGCCGCAGAAGCCCTCAGGGGTTTGAAACCGCGCTGAGCACCGCCTGCGTCACACCACGCGCTGCACTGTCAAGGCCTCACCAGCCCAGACCCAAGTGCAAGGGCAAATACACCGCCATGCCCAGCACGATGGTCAGCAGCACATTGCGCTTGGCCACGTAGACCGCCACACCCACCGCTGCGGCAAACAAACGGGCGTCCTGCCACGTGGTGATCAGCGCACCTTGGCTCATCACCACCTCGGGCACCACCACGGCAGACAAGGCCGCGATCGGCGCGAACTGCAAACCACGTTGCGCCCAGTGCGGCAGCTGCCAAGCTTTGTCTGAAATAAAAAAGAAGCTGCGCGCCACCACCGTGGCCACCGCCAAACCCAGGATCACGGCCAAGGTCCATAACTCATCGGTGCTCATGCGTGACCTCCAGGTGCCGAAGTGGGCTTGAGGCGCTCGGCTGACATGCACACCATCACCGCCACCGCAATGGCGGTGACGATGTTCAAGCGCAAGGGCAGGTGATAAACCCACACCGCCGTCACGCCTGCCACCACAGAGGCCAGGATGCGCAAGCGCGAACTGGCCAAAGAGCACTGCATGCCCAGCAAACACAAAATGCCCGCAAAGCCCAAGCCCCAAGCCGGCGGAATGCTGTGCGCCAAAGCAATGCCGACCAAACTCGAGAGCATCCAGCTGGCCCAGTTCAACGAGTTGGCACCCGCCAAATACGCCACCTGCGCCAAGCGTTCTTCGTCCGTGCGCCCGGGGACATGAAAGCGCTTGGTGAACAACACATAGCCGTTGTCGGTGATGAAATAGCCCACAGCCAAACGCGTCCAACGCGGCAGGTGAATCACGAACGGGCGCAGGTGCAAGCTGAACACCACAAAGCGGAGATTGACGCAAAACGCCGTAGCCAAAACCACCCACGCCGGCGCACCTGCGACGATCAGCGGGATGGCTGCCAACTGCGAACTGCCCGCAAACACCAACAAAGCCATGACCACCGCAGCCAAAGTGCCCATGCCGGAATTGACCATGGCCACCCCAATCATCAAGCCCCAGGCCACGATGCCCAAGGCCTGCGGACCAAAGTCGGCCATGCCGATCTTGAACTCTGGGTGCTCCCGCACGTTTTTACGCCAAAACATCAGTGCACCACGCCATCCAAACATTGACCGGGCTTGAGCGCAAAGCCACGTAAAAAATCCGCCGCGCTCAAGCGCTTGCCCCCGGCGCGCTGCAGCTGCGTGACACACAACACATCGTGGCCGCATGCGATGCACACGCCATGTTCATCGGCGCCCAGCACGGTACCGGGCTTGGCCTCGTGTGCGCGGACTTGCACATGGGCCTGCCAGAGTTTGATCGCCTCACCTGCGAGTTGTGCCGTCGCACCCGGGAAAGGGTTGAAGGCACGCACGCGACGCGCCACCAGCTCTGCGGTGTGCATCCAATCCACAGCGGCTTCGGCCTTGTCGATCTTGTGCGCATAGGTCACGCCAGCCTCGGGTTGCGCCACGGGTTGAAGCTGGCCCGTTTCAGCCAGCGCCAAAGCTTGCACGATCAATTCACCGCCCATCTCAGCCAAGCGGTCGTGCAAGCTGGCCGTTGTGTCATCGGGCGCAATCGACAGGGTGTCGGCCAGCAACATCGCGCCCGTGTCCAAGCCTGCGTCCATTTGCATGATGGTCACCCCCGTCTGCGCGTCCCCCGCTTCGATGGCGCGGTGGATTGGGGCCGCCCCACGCCAGCGCGGCAACAGCGACGCATGGATGTTGAGGCAGCCCAAGCGGGGCGCATCCAGCACCCACTGCGGCAAGATCAAGCCATAGGCGGCCACCACCATCACGTCGGCCTGGGCGGCGTAAATCGCCTGTTGGGTCGCTGCTGCATCGTCCGGGTATTTGCCATCCAGACGCAAGCTGCGCGGCTGCGCCACGGACAGCTGGTGCTGCAAAGCCAGTTGCTTGACGGCCGAGGCCTGCAACTTCATGCCACGCCCCGCCGGGCGGTCGGGTTGGGTGAGCACCAAGGGCACGGTGTGGCCCGCCGCCTGGATGCGGGCCAAAGCCACTGCCGCAAATTCGGGCGTGCCCGCAAACATCACGCGCATGGGCAGCCTTCAGTCGTCGTCACGCAAGGCTTTGAGCAACTTGGTTTTGATGCGGTTGCGCTTCAAGGGCGAGAGGTATTCCACGAACACCTTGCCCATCAAATGGTCCATCTCATGCTGGATACACACCGCCATCAAGCCTTCAGCCGCAATCTCGCGTTCTTGGCCCTCGCCGTCTAGGGCCACCACCTTCACCGAGGTGGCGCGCTCAACGCCGTCGTAGATGCCGGGCACCGACAAGCACCCTTCTTCGCCTTTGACGCGTTCGTCGCTGGCCCAGGTGATGCGAGGGTTGATGAGCACCATAGGCTCGTTGCGGTCTTCCGACACGTCCATCACCACCAAGCGCTCATGCACGTTCACTTGGGTAGCGGCCAGGCCAATGCCATTGGCGTCGTACATGGTTTCGAGCATGTCGGCAATCAGTGTGCGGATGCGGGCATCCACCGCCTGCACAGGCTTGGCCACGGTGTGGAGTTTGGGGTCGGGGAATCGAAGGATGTCGAGTTTTGCCATGTAGATATTGTCCCCGGTTTTGAAAATTCCTACCCGCAAGCGCGCATCCGCAGATGGCCCGTCCAGAGAATGCTTGGCATCACTTTGGAGACACCCATGACACCCCACGAACTGCGCGCTTGGCTGCGTTTAAGCCTGACCGATGGCGTGGGCAACGACGCGGCGCGGCGCTTGCTGGCCTGTTTTGGCAGCCCGCAAGCCATCTTTGCCCAAACCGAAGCCGCCTTGTTGCAGGTGGTCACACCCAAGCAAGCACAGGCCTTGCTGCAAACGCCGCCTGAGTTGGCGCTGCAGTGCGTGCGCACCGAACATTGGTTGTCACACACCGCAGCGCGCGAGGGCCATGCAGTCTGGACACTGGGCGACCGCCATTACCCCGAGGCTTTGCTGCAACTGTCCGACCCACCCTTGATGCTGTATGCGCAAGGCCAGCTCGACCACACGCTGGGCCATGCCGTGGCGGTGGTGGGCAGCCGCAACCCCACGCCGCAAGGCGCGCAAACCGCAGAGCAATTTGGCGAGGCCTTGAGCGCCGCAGGCCTTTGCGTGGTGTCTGGCTTGGCCTTGGGTGTCGACGGAGCCGCGCATCGGGGCGCTTTGCGCGGTGCGCAGGCGGCCGTGTCTGACGCCGATGCCGCGCAGGCGCCGTCATGGCGCACCATGGCCGTGGTGGGCACGGGCTTAGACCGTGTGTACCCACGTCAACACCAAGGATTGGCAAGTGACATTGCGAAACAGGGCGTGTTGGTCAGTGAGTACCCCTTGGGAACGCCACCCTTGGCCGCCAACTTTCCCAAACGCAACCGCCTGATTGCGGCACTGGGCTCGGGCACCTTGGTGGTCGAGGCGGCCTTGCAATCGGGCTCGCTCATCACCGCGCGTTTGGCCCTGGACTTGGGGCGCGAAGTGCTAGCCATTCCGGGCTCCATCCACTCTCCCCAATCGCACGGCTGCCATGCGCTGATTCGCCAAGGTGCCAAATTGGTGGAAACAGCGCAAGACGTCCTCGAAGAGTTGCAACTGATGCCACCGCAGCCAAGTCACCTATGGACCGAAACGCCAGGACCTGCCAACGGCAATCCCTTGTGCAAAGACGATGCCCAAAACGCGCTGCTGGCCCACATGGGTTACGCGCCTGTCAGTTTGGATGCCCTGCAAGCCCGCTGCGGCTTAGACACCGCCAGCCTGCAAGCGCAGCTGTTCACCATGGAATTGAACGCCCTGGTGGCACGCTTGCCAGGCGGCTTGTTTCAGCGCTTGGGGGGCCGCTGAAACCACCGCGACAAACACGCCAACATGCGTCAAGGCCCAGCCACTAAAACCATGTATATTGAAGCCATGTTTGAAGTGCTCGTATTCGTCTATGAAAACTACTGGCGAGGTGAAGCGTGTCCCGAGTTGCATCAACTGGGACGCAAACTGAGCGCCGTTGGATTTGAGTCAGACGACATCCAACAAGCCCTGCAATGGCTGGCCGGGTTGAACTTGGCGTCGCACAGCACCGAACTGATCGACATCAGCCAAAGCGCCCCCGAAGCCCATGCCGAATCTGCCCACAGCCTGCGCATCTACTCGGTCGCCGAGCAAGATCACTTAGGTGCAGAGTCCTTGGGGTTCGTTAACTTTTTAGAGTCCGCCGGTGTGCTCTCGGCCCACATGCGCGAGATCGTGATGGACCGGGCCATGGCGGTGCCTGGACAACCCGTGTCCTTGGATGACCTCAAAATCATCGTGCTGATGGTCTACTGGAGCGTTGGCCTCGAGCCCGATGCCTTGGTGCTCGACGAGCTGTGCGATGACCACGACCGCGTGGCGCACTGAACTTAAACCACCGCCCCCGCGTTTTCGTCGTCCGGGTCACCCGGTGTTTTGGGACCGGAGGGCTTGATCAAGTCTTCACGGCGAATGCCCAACCACATGGCAATGGCGGCGGCCACAAACACCGACGAATAAATGCCAAACAAAATACCAATGGTCAGCGCCAGCGCAAAGTAGTGCAACGTGGCGCCACCAAAGAGCAACATCGACAACACCATGAGCTGGGTACAACCGTGGGTGATGATGGTGCGGCTGATGGTGGAGGTGATCGCGTTGTCGATGATCTCGACCGTGTTCATCTTGCGAAAGCGGCGAAAGTTCTCGCGAATCCGGTCAAAAATCACCACCGACTCGTTGACCGAATAGCCCAACACCGCCAACACCGCCGCCAACACGGGCAGCGAAAACTCCCACTGGAAGAAGGCGAAGAAGCCCAGGATGATGACCACGTCGTGCAAGTTGGCAATGATGGCCGCCACCGCAAACTTCCACTCAAAACGCATGGCCAAGTACACCATGATGCCCACCACCACAAAGGCCAGCGCCTTCAAGCCATCGATGGCCAACTCGTCGCCCACTTGAGGGCCCACAAATTCGGTGCGGCGCAGCTGAATGTTGGCGTCGGTGGCTTTCAAAGCCGTCAACACCTGCTCGCTTTGTTGGGCTGAACTTTGGCCCTTCACGGCAGGCATGCGAATCATCACATCGCGCGCGGTGCCAAAGTTTTGCACTTGCACATCGTTCAATCCGAGCTTGGCAATTTGGTCGCGCACCACATTCAAGTCTGCGGCTTGGCTGTAGCTCACCTCCATCAGCGTGCCACCGGTGAACTCGACCGACAGGTGCAAGCCACGGCTGAACAAAAAGAACACCGCTGCGAGGAAGGTGAGGAACGAGATCGCGTTGAACGCAATCGCGTTCTTCATGAACGGGATGTCTTTGCGAATCTTAAAAAATTCCACGTGAGTTCCTTTTTAAGCGCGCCAAACCGTGCCGATGGACACGGTTTGCAATTTCTTTTGGCGGCCATACCAAAGGTTGACCAAGCCGCGCGAGAAAAACACCGCCGAGAACATGCTGGTCAAAATGCCCAAGCAGTGCACCACGGCAAAACCACGCACGGGGCCGGAGCCAAAAGCCAGCAGCGCCAAACCCGCAATCAAGGTGGTGACGTTGGAGTCCAAGATGGTGGCCCAGGCGCGGTCGTAGCCCGCCAGAATGGCCGACTGCGGCGCCGCGCCGTTGCGCAGCTCTTCGCGCACGCGCTCGTTGATCAGCACGTTGGCGTCAATCGCCATGCCCAGCACCAAGGCCATGGCGGCCATGCCAGGCAAGGTCAAGGTGGCTTGCAGCATGGACAGCACCGCCACCAACAGCAGCAGGTTCACCGCCAAGGCCACACTAGAGAACACGCCAAACAGCATGTAGTACACACACATGAAAGCCGTCACGGCGACAAAGCCCCAGGTGACCGAATCAAAACCTTTGGCGATGTTCTCAGCACCCAGGCTTGGGCCAATGGTGCGTTCTTCGATGATCTCCATCGGTGCGGCCA
>Ga0114959_10004237_pt1 | contig 11043 bp, 10 predicted proteins | sample C_130625_EF_Meta_FD_87317 | JGI IMG/M metagenome (GOLD analysis project Ga0114959, IMG submission 87317) | Freshwater microbial communities from Lake Croche, Canada to study carbon cycling - C_130625_EF_MetaG | ecosystem: Environmental > Aquatic > Freshwater > Lake | place: Lake Croche, Canada...
ATCACTAGCTTTCGCGATCTGATCATAAAGCTTTCGGGCGGTCTTATTACCTGCGCGGGTAATCCAAAATAGCTCCGAGCACTTCTTTTGGAGTGCCGAGCTCTTTACGGCGCTGATGAGTGATCGACCAATCCCTTGGGAGCGTTTATCGGGATCAACGTAAAGGTCTTCTAAATAGCAGTGCCACGTATGAGTCCATGATGAGAGTTGGAAATGGAAGTGCACAATGCCCACCACTACCCCTTCATCCTCTGCCACGAAACCTTGAATCTCTGGGTTAGCCTGGGTCAGGCGGCTCCATAAAAGTTCCGTGGATGAGGCGACTGGTTCGCTTTCATAAAATTCTAAGTAGGCAATATAGAGCTTCTCCCACGAGATGCGATCAGAGCTGCTCATGGCGCGAATTGTTAAAGCCATAGTTCAGATAGCCTCCGAACCTCGCTCGTTTGTTCTGATTCTCACGACCGTTTCCACGGGAATAACCCATGCCTTACCATCACCAATTGATCCGGTGTTGACCGTTTTAACTATCAAATCCAAGACCCTGTCTGCATCGATATCGTCAACCAATACCTCTATCCGCAATTTGGGAATTAAATCAATAACGTATTCCGCGCCGCGATAAACCTCCGTATGGCCTTTTTGCCGACCGAAGCCGTGCGCCTCTGACACTGTCATACCTGGGATGCCAGCGGACTGAAGAGCGCTCTTTACGATCTCTAAAGTTGCTGGTTTAACAATAGCGACGATGAGTTTCATGAATGCCACCTATCTCGTAGTAAATGTGCTGATGTCGTATGCGGATTCGGCATGTAGATTGGTATCTAATCCTTCGAGCTCTACATTTCTTGTCACCCGGAATCCAATGGTCTTTTGGATAATTTTTGCAATCAAAAATGTGGCAGCGAAGGAGTATGCGGCCGTCGCGACGGCAGCTATTAATTCTTTCCAAAGCAGGTGTGGATTACCGTGAATGAGTAGGCCGGTACCACCCAATTTGTTGACGACTGTGGTTGAAAGCAGGCCCACGCCTATCATCCCTACAACCCCGCCGATTCCATGGACACCAACGACATCGAGCGAATCATCGTAATTAAATATGTATTTACCAGAGATTGCCCAAGCCGAAATTACGCCTCCCACTAAGCCAATTGCAAGCGCGCCCAGAGGAGTGACGTATCCACAAGCAGGCGTAATAGCAACTGCGCCTGCAATCGCACCAGAGGCAACGCCTAACGTCGTTGCTTTTCCTTGATGCCACTTTTCATAAAGTAACCAAGACATGGCTGCCGTTGCTGTTGCAATTTGGGTGTTAATCATCGCGGTAGCAGCTAAGCCCGAAGCCCCAAGTGCGCTGCCCGCATTGAATCCAAACCAACCAAACCAGAGCATTCCCGAACCTAAGAGAACGAGTGGCATATTGTGTGGTCGCATTGGTTCCTGTTTAAAACCTTCCCGACGACCCAGAACGATCGCTAGGGCAAGCGCACCGGCGCCAGAGTTAATTTCAACCACCGTACCACCGGCAAAATCTAGAGCGCCCAATCGATCAACGATCCATCCACCATGACCGTTTTGGGAGGCAAAGGCCCAATGAGCGATAGGAGCATAAACAAGAGTTATCCAGAGACCCACGAAGAGTAGCCAGGATCCGTATTTCACACGGTCTGCGATGGCACCAGAGAGCAGAGCTACGGTGATAATTGCGAACGTTAGTTGGAACATCACGAATGCAAGTTTTGGGAATTGATGGCCGGGATCACCCATGACTTCAGTAATAGTTTTGCTCAGGCCGACGTTCTCCAGATTGCCGATGAGACCGTGGCTAGCATCGGGAGCAAAGGCAAGCGAATAGGCGTAAAGAACCCAGAGGATCGTCGTGACACCCATCGCCGCAAAAGACATCATCATCATATTCAGCGTGCTTTTGACGCGAACCATGCCACCATAAAAAATAGCCAGACCAGGTGTCATAAACAAGACAAGAGCTCCACTAATCAAAATCCATGCCGTGTCACCAGTGTTAATTGTTGCCATGCTTACTCCCGATCTTCGCAACGTCGCTTCGGATTCTACTTCCTAGTCGTGGCTGATTCGGTGATTTACGGGCGTTTAACTAATACCGATACCATTGAGGCTCGGATCAGAGAACAGTAGAGGGAATACATCATGACTCCAATGGAAGTTTTGTATGCTGTGATCAAATGCCTGGATACCAAAGACCTAGAAGGAATGCTTGGTTATTTATCCGACGATTGCACGATTTCCAAAGATAGAAACGAACTAATGATTTCTGGTAAGGAACAGCTTCGAGAATTTTATGCCGGCATAATCGAAAATCATTCGAAGATGAAGATTGAACTTGTTGAATATCTCTCCGTTGGCTCAGTCCTCGTGGTTCATGAAATTAATCGAGGCATGAAAGTTGCTGGAGTAGCTAGAGATATTGATACGGTCTGGGTGTACCAGATCTATGACGATAAGGTACAAATGATGCACGTCTTTTCGCCCACCCAGAGGATTGCAAAAGTCCTTAAATTTTCCTAAGTAGCAATAACCAGCATGCGCGCATTTCTTTAGCGAACCTTTAGACCGCCTTGATAGACGCTTGTAATGTTACGAAGAGTGTCCAGATCTTCATACGGGTTTTGCTCAACTGTGACGAAGTCGCCGAAGAATTTCGGAGCAACTTGACCCAAGTTATCTGATTGATTGAGCAGTTTTGCCGCAGTAGTTGAGATAGATGCGAGGGTCTGTTGTACATCCAGTCCAGCCTCGTGCATCAAATACATCTCATGAAGCGCTGCCGGTAATCCATCAACGAGATCTCCGGGCGGATAGTCGGTTCCATTAACTAGAGGAATATTGGCCCGAATCGCTCGCTTAACACTTTCGAGATGGCGATCACTTGCTCGCAAAGCGTTTTGAATAGAGTGCTCCTCAAAGTGATTTGCTCGCATCCACGATTCGGAACGGGTGACGCAGAGTGTTGGAGTGACTATCGCACCTCGTGACGCGAGGGCGGAAGCCGTGGATTCGTCGAGGCTGTAGATATGTTCAAAGCTTCGGACGCCTTGGGAGAGTGCCTGCATGATTGCTTGTGATTCTCCAGAATGTGCTACGACGTAGGTACCGTGCTCATGTGCGGCCTTGACCGTTCCTGCAATCTCGTCATCGGTCATTTCTGGCGTATCTGGACTTTCACCGGCATGAGCTAGCCCGCCGGTGATAAATATCTTTATGTGGTCAGCTCCGGCTTCCAGTTCACCGAGGGCTGCTTGGTAGAAGCCATCAAACCCCTCCGCATATGAACAATCTGCGCCAGAACCATGACCATTGGGAGTTGATATCGCACGACCCGCTCCAAATATTCTCGGTCCTTTGCTCCACCCTCGTTTTATTGCCGCACGGAGCAGCAAATCTGCACGATTCTGCTCATGAACGGATCGAATCGTCGTGATACCCGCGTGAAGGGCCTCCTGGGCCCGTTGCGCTGAACGGTATGCAGTCAGCGCCGGGTTTTCGTTCTCGTCGGTTTCACTAAATGGAAAGACGACCGACAAGTGGGTGTGACAGGAGATGATGCCGGGCATGACAAATTGACCATCAAGATCAGTCACTTTGCTGCTCTTGTCGGGAGCGTCTATCTGAACCCGAGTGATGACGCCATCTACGATCTCAAAATGTCGATGGCGATGAACCTCTCCGCTTACATTATCGACGATGTGCGCATTGGCGAACCACATTTAAGATACGACCTTTCCTCGTTCATCATTTGGTTCTTCATTATTGAGCAGGCAAGAGCTGGCCCGGTTATCGGTGATGGTCATTACTGGTTCGATTTGGGAACATTCTTTTATTGCGACAGGGCAACGAGGGTGGAATCTACAACCGCTAGGCGGGGTTTGGGGATTGGGGACATCACCGAGCAGTTCGCGTGGCATTGATCCTTTGCCATCGGGTTTGGGAATCGCTTGGATAAGAGCCTTGGTATACGGGTGTTTTGGATCTTGCCAAATTTGGTCTGTCTTTGCTATCTCTACGATTTTTCCAAGGTACATCACTGCGGTCCGGTCAGAGATCTGCCGGACCACCGATAGGTCATGGGAGATAAAGACCATGCCCATTCCAAATTCCTGTACGAGCTCTACCAACAAATTCGCAACTTGTGCCTGCGCTGAAGCATCGAGGGCGCTAATCGGTTCGTCGGCGATGATCACTTGTGGTTGCAATGTGAGCGCACGGGCGATAGCGATTCGTTGTCTTTGGCCACCACTGAATTGATGGGTGTATTTCGTTAAGGTGCTCCGAGAGAGCCCTACTCTTTCTAGAAGCTTTGCACTTGTCTCACGTGCTTCGTCTAAAGAAGTTCCCGAATTGATGAGTCCATCTACGAGTTGATCACCGATTTTGCGACGGGGATTGAGCGATGAATACGGATCTTGAAAAATAAGTTGCAATCTAAGTAAATCACGAGAACGCGCGGATCTACTCAGCGGCGTAACAACATTTCCATTAAATCTCACTTCACCCTCTGATGTAGGGAGGATGCCGACAGCTGCTTTGCCGAGTGTTGATTTGCCACAGCCTGATTCGCCTACAAGTCCTAAAATTTCTCCTGGATATAGTTGGAGATCAACCCCAGCAACCGCAATGACTCTGCTTCGATCGGGACGTTTATAGGTGACGCTCACCTCTTTGAGTTCCAATATGGGTGCAATTTCCATTTAGGAGCCCTCTCCTTCTTGTGAAATTGCGCCGAACGGATCCACCGCACAGATAAATTTATGCCCATCCGCCAAAACTGTTGGTATGAGTTCGTGGTCACTGCATGCCGTCTGCGCGTAAGTGCAACGTTCAGCGAATGCACAACCAATAGGCTGCTTACCAAGTTCGGGTGGGAATCCCGGAATGGATTTCAGTAATCGCTCCGAAGCGTCCGGCTGAGGGAGTGAATCCAAAAGTCCTTTCGTATATGGATGTCTCGGCGATTGGAGGGTGGTAGAAGTCATTCCTGATTCGGTTTCTCTGCCCGCATAGAGGACGAGTAACTTTTTAGTGATGGAAGATAAGACACCTAAATCGTGCGTAATAAAGATGATCGAAAGCTTTCGTTCCTCCCGGAGTCGGTCGAGAAGAGTCAAGATTCCAGCTTGTACCGTTACATCGAGTGCGGTTGAAGGTTCATCTGCTAGAAGCAGTTGGGGATTGCACGCCAAAGCCATCGCGATGCAAATCCGTTGCCGCATACCACCCGAAAATTGGCCTGCATAAGAGTTGAGGGCCTTCTTCGGATCAGGAATACGAACATCCCCGAGTAGCTCCTCGGCAGCCAAAAGCGCTTCTTTGTAGGTAATGCCCAGGTGAGTCGTCATGTGTTCGGTCATCTGGACCTTGATGCTCAACATTGGATGCAATGAGGTCATAGGGTCCTGGAAAATCATCGCGATTTTTGATCCACGAATCTTTTGCCATTCTTGTGAATTTAGAGCCAATAGCTCCTGACCGTTAAATTTTATGGACCCAGATACTTTCGCGTGCGGTGGAAGCAAACCTAAGAGGGTTAGAGCGGTCATCGTTTTTCCACTTCCGCTTTCACCTGCGATACCGAGAATCTCTCCTTCATTAACGGAAAAAGAGAGGCGGTCTATGGCAGTGGCAAACCCATTCTTTGTTTGCAATCTGACCGTTAAATCCTGAACTTCGAGAAGGGTCATGGTCTATTCACGCAGCGCTTTCGCGGTTCTCGGATCCAAAATATCGCGTAGCGCATCACCTAAGAAGTTGAATGCCAGGACCGCTGTCAGGATCGCCAATCCAGGAAAGACGGCCAACCACCATTTATCAAAGTTATTGGCTCCCGCTGAGACCATTGCTCCCCATTCGGCCGAAGGAGGTCTAGCGCCCAACCCAAGGAACGATAGTCCGGAGAGCAAGAGCATTCCATTTCCCGCCTCGAGTGCGGCAAGTACAAAAACTGGACCAGAGATATTTGGACGGAGATCCACCATGAGAGTCCTGGAGGTCGATGCGCCTAAAAGGCGACTAGAGGTCACGTAGTCGGCGTTTTTCTGAGAGATAATGAGTCCGCGGACTAATCGGGCGTATGTAGGCCAAGCAACGAGTACCACTGCGAAAACCGCGTTACGCAATTCTGCTCCGAGTGCCGCAGCCACCGCCATGGCTAGAATGATCCCGGGAAAGGCGAGAACCACATCCGTAAATCGCATCAAGGCGGCGTCTATCCAACCACCAAAATATCCCGCGATTGCTCCGATAGCGGTCCCAACTAGCATTGCGAGAACGACGAGCATCATTGATAGCGGAAGCGTGATCCGGGCGCCATATATGACGCGGCTCAACACATCTCGTCCAACGGAATCGGTTCCAAACCAGTTGTGTGAATTAGGGGCGAGTAACTGTCCATAATTCTGCGCGATTGGGTCTGCTGGAGATAACAACGGGGCAAAAATTGCCAAAAGTATCCAGATCGACAATATCGCGATCCCAAAGAGCGCCAATGGTTGACGCAGGGGAGAGTTCGAGTTCGCTCTCATGACTGCCTTAAACTTGGGTCAATGAATCGGTATGCGATGTCGACGAGAAGATTCATCGTGATAAAAATTCCGGCTACCACGATACTGACTCCCATAATTCCTGGCAGATCAAGTCCAATCGAGCTTCGGTAGGCATATTGTCCGATTCCTGGCCAAGAAAAGACGTTTTCGACCAGAACAGATCCGGCTAAGAGGTTTCCAAAAGCAACGCCAGCTACAGTAACAATCGACAAGAGAGCTGGGCGAAGGACATGTCGCCGTATTACCAGTGACTCTGGTAAACCTTTTGCACGTGCGGATCGAACATAGTCATTATGTAAAATTTCGAGGATTGAAGCGCGAGTAAATCGCGTCAGAACCGCGATCGTATAAACCGCAAGCACAATAGCGGGCAACATCAGATGTCTAAAGGCTTGCCAAGCGAGTAGAAATTGTCCCTGAAACAAGGCGTCAAAGGTATACATACCTGTAATCGTTGCGGGAGTGTCACTACCAGGATCAAGTCTTCCGTTCGAGGGAAACCACGAGAGTTTAAAGTAAAAGAGGTAGAAAAATACCAGCGAAAGCCAAAAGGTCGGAACGGAAACTCCAGTAAGAGTAACGAGTCTAATGATCTGATCGGGCCACCTATTGCGAGTCATGGCAGCGATGATTCCGAAGAGAAGACCAAAGATGATAGAGAAGATAATTGCGATGGTCGCAAGCTCTAGCGTCGCTGGAAAATATTCAGCCAAATCTTGAGAGACCGGCCGTCGCGACTGTTGAGAAACTCCGAGATCGCCATGCATCAGATGATTTATATAGATGATGTATTGCTGGGGGACTGGTTTATCCAATCCATACTTCGCTCGCCAAGTTGCAACAATGGTCGGGTCACTCATGGCGCTTTGTCCCAAATTAAGAGCGGCAGGATCGCCTGGCACTAATTGCGTGACGGAGAACGAGATAAAGGTAATTCCAATCATTAACAAAATTCCAACGGCAATCCTTCGAATGATGAAGGTTCCCGGGAAATGCCGTCGCACCCCATCAACATTCGCTGATGGGGTGCGGGCAGAGGTTACATCTTTCAAGAAACTAACTGATTCCTACTTGAGTTCAGTGAGGTTTACTTTCCAGATTGGGTTTGATGCAATACCGATAACAGTTGGGGTTGAAACCAAAGTTGCAGGTGATTGAATCAGTGGGATAAATGGCGAGTTTGCATTGAGGTCAAGTTGGAATTGACGATATTGCGCAGCCCGCTTTGTTGGATTCGACTCGATAGCAACTTGGTTGATCAACTTTGTCACTTCTGGTGCAGCAGTTGCTGCCCATCCAGCGCGTAGTCCAACCTTGAGACCAGGACCAAAGTTCTGGCTGTAGTTGCTTGAATCAGGCCAGTCTGGACCCCAGAACCATAGGCCCATGGTGTCAGTTCCGTTACGGTATGTAGTCAGAGCGTCACCAACTGGTGTTGGCATCAACTTCAGTTTGATACCGACCGCGGAAAGCTGAGAGGCGATCATGGTTGCGAAATCATCGAAGGAGATTCCCTCCCAAGCACCGCCACCCCAATAACGCAAACCGATTTCTTCGCCCTTGTATGCGCTCTTCGCAAGATTCGCCTTGGCTAATGCGATGTTCTGCTTAGTGGCATCTGCTGCTTTGAGAGCACCTTGGAATGCCGATGGAATAATTCCGGCAGCTTGGATTGCCCCACGTCCTGCAAAGGAGGTCAATGCCGCGTAGTTGAGGGCATAACGAACAGCGTTCTGGAAGTTAGGATCAGAAGTGACTGCAGAGATCGCTGGGTTGGCATTTGAATACAAGAACCAAACCGTCGTACTGACACCCGAAGTAACGTTAACTCCAGTGAGTGAATCAACCTGCTTTGGCGCTAGATCTAAGGCGATATTTGCGACGCCTTTTTGTACGTCAAGTGCCTGAACGGCCTGAGTCACGTTGCGGTTAACAATTTTTGAGTAGGCAGGCTTTGGGCCCCAGTACTTCGGATTCGCTACAAGTACGACCTCTGTTGTGAGACTGAACTTGGAGAGCATATATGGACCGCTACCTGCGGAAGTGGTATTCAAAAAGCTCTCAGCTGTGTCTTTCGTTGAAGCTCCAGCAAGTGCGTATCCACCATGAGCGGCTACGACTCTACTGTTGACGACACCAAACTCTGGACCAGCGACTTTGACTGGAACTGCAGTATCTGGTTTATCAGAGGTTATTACCACTGTGTAATCATCCGGAGCGGTTGCTGTTAGTCCAGCCATGAGGGAAGAAGGATTGCCTTGAATATTCTTCAAACGACCCAATGAGTAGACAACATCCGCAGAAGTTAGGCGAGTACCGTCCGAGAAACGAGCTGATTTACGGAGTTTGAAGGTGTAAACAGTTGAATCCGCATTCGAGGTATAGGAAAGTGCCAAGCTAGGGACTGGCGTGGAAGCGTCGTTGCCTTTGAATGTGAGCAGAGTGTCATACATGGTGTGAACCATCATGTTTCCACCATCTTCGAATTCACGTTGAGGATCGAGTGTCTTGTGATTGAACTGCGAATCAATGACGAGAACTTTTTCGGAAGCAGCGGTGCTTGCTGTGGTTTGAAAAACCAAGGAGGAAGAGACAAGTGCCACAACGCCTGCGAAAGCCGCAAGGCGGTTCTTACCAAGTTTGAGATTTACCAACTTTTTCTCCATTTCGCTAGCTTCCTAGCGTCCAAGACGAAGGAAGATTAAGTGTGTCATTCTCGCAAAGAGCCTTAGGTAATGCAACAGCTCCCGATTTACCGAGGAAAAGATGACCTTTTAGAGGTTCAACTTGTCTTCATGATTATGGATGCAGAGCCATTTTCCATTCTCTCGCCGCCACACAGCGGTGTTTCTTATATGTTCGTCGTGGATTCCTTCCGGCGTCCGAACATGCAGTTCGTATCTCGCGATCGCCAAATCACCATGAATAGTTATCATCGGCTTGATGTTGTCGATTCCTAAAATTTCTGGGCCATCTCCAGCTGTTGGCCTGCGATCTCTTAACTGATTGAGCCCGACGAGCGTATGTATGAGATCACGCTCTTCAGAATCCCACAAGGTGACCTCCTCGCTGATGAACGAATCAGCGAGCGAACGATCCTTAGCCATGTAGGCATCGAGCATTGTGCGGACATTCCCCCAGATTTCCTCGACATTGCGAGCGTCACCTAGACCCAGCACTTTCTGAATATCTTGATTATCCCCAAGAAGTTCATACCGCAGGAGGGATATTGGCAGGTTACCGTTTGACCACAGGTGGTCATGAAATTCTCGAAGTGAAGATTCGCGTCCTTTGGCTATAGTCGTGTCGGCGAGGAGTTTGATGATCTGTGTTTTACCGATCTGATACGTGAGTCCTTGGCCAGGGAAACCAGCGAAGAACACTGCTTCCTCTCGAGCGGTTTCGGCATCTACCGGAACCTTCTCTACGAGATATTGCGTTGCTGTCTCAATATCCATCTGGCCCGTCGCGAGTGAGACGTCAATTATTACTCGGAGGGCACGCAGGCGCATGAAGTTGTACATCAACGTACGCGAGTGAGGCTTGTCATCAAATAAACCCGCGGCTAATAGCAACTCCTCGTTGTAAAAAGCAATTCCTTCGTTTGCACAGGAATCGTAGTAATGGCGCCGGATAGGTCGCTCGTTTCGCCACGATAGCGCTAATTGTTTGTAATGTGCCCCTTCATGAGCGATCCCAGCTCGCGGATCCCGTGCGTTGGCAGCGTAGAAATATGGCATCTGCGGATCAGGTTTGGGCACATAGCTCACACCATCTGTATCAAGGCGAGAGGGGCCAGTTAGATCGTCGGTCACGCCTAACCAGCGAAGAGCCTCTAGATATTCTGGTCGCGGAGCATTGAGGTAACGGCCTAACGTTGATGGCTGGGTGAGTAGATTTTGGCTTTCATAGAAATCGCGTACTTCTTGCTCTAACCGGGACTCATCCTCGCTCTGTACCTGCGCGGATTTAGGTAACGGTGGCAGTGGTAGGTCAACGTTCCTGTTCTGTGAGACCGTTTCGAGAAATATTGATCGTTCAAATTCACGCTCTCCGATGAATGTGAGTTCGGAGACGCTATACGGTAGTAGCGCAACGTTCTTTAAAAACCAATTAAATCCTGATTCTCCGATGGCCATAAATTTGGGGAAGTGCGGCATCTCTTCCAGGAGCCATTTTCTGAATTGGCTTAAGTGAAGACCCGCAGAGGAGCACTCTTGTCGAAAGCTTTCGCGTTCTCCTTGATCCACGTGATCCAATAGAGAGTCAGAGAGGATCTGCAGTTGTGCTTCGATCTCAGAGAGTTGTTCAATAGATTGTTGGGCTAGTTCAGAAAATGCATATTCTGACAGATTCAATCGAGCATCCTGCAAGATCGTTTCGAAACTACGAAGGCTGCGCCGAACGTTATCGATGGTTCTCGAATCTACTTGAATAGGGGTCAGATAGTCAAAGACGACACCAA
>Ga0114959_10004241_pt1 | contig 11040 bp, 8 predicted proteins | sample C_130625_EF_Meta_FD_87317 | JGI IMG/M metagenome (GOLD analysis project Ga0114959, IMG submission 87317) | Freshwater microbial communities from Lake Croche, Canada to study carbon cycling - C_130625_EF_MetaG | ecosystem: Environmental > Aquatic > Freshwater > Lake | place: Lake Croche, Canada...
CCCAGAATCCGCAGTTTCCAGGCTATGTCGGCGGCTTCAACCGGTTTCGCAACTACGCGCGCCTGAACACACCGGCCGATACCGACATCGTCACGCCGAACAACGACACGCCTTATTCCTGGGCATGGCTTGATCTGCGCGCCGAGCCGGTCGTGATTTCGCTGCCGGCGGTGCCTGCGCCGCGCTACTACGTGAACCAGTGGTTCGACCTGTACACCCACAATTTCGCCTATACCGGCGTGCGCACCACCGGTCGTGAGGCCGGCAATTATCTGTTTGCCGGGCCGCGCTGGAAGGGCGAGGTGCCCGCCGGCATCACGGGCGTGTTCCGCGCCGAGACAGAGATCGTGGGCACGCTGACCCGCACCCAACTCAATGGCGCCGACGATATCCCGGCGCTCCAGGCCCTGCAGGCGCAGTACCGGATCACGCCCCTGTCGAGCTTCACCGGAAAGCCGGCGCCCGCGCCGCTTGCGCCGATCGCGATGCCGCCCTGGGACAAGGACAAGGCCGAAGGCATCGGTTTCATCGGCTATCTCAATGCGATGCTGCCCTACATGCCGACCGTGCCGTCGGAGCAGGCGCAATTCGAGCGCTTTTCCCGGATCGGGATCGGAGCCGGCCGATCCTTCAATCCGAATGCGCTGGCGCCCGATACGCGGGCAGCGATCGAATCCGGCGTGCAGGCCGCCAAGAAGGAGCTCACCGAGACCGCGCTTACGCAGAAGGATTCGAAACTCCTGTTCGGAACCCGCGAGCAACTCGGCAGCGACTATGTGATGCGCCGTTCCCTGGGTGCCATGCTCGGCATCTACGGCAACACGAAAGAGGAGGCGGTCTACGGGAGCCAGCAGACCAGCTCCGATGGCAAGGTGCTCGATGGCAATCGAAAGTGGCTGCTGCGTTTCGAGCCCGGCCAATTGCCGCCGGTCGACATTTTCTGGTCGATCACGATGTATACGCTGCCTGAACGCTTGCTGGTAGCGAATCCGATCAACCGCTATTCGGTTGGCGATCGTACGCCGGGCCTGAAAACCGGTGCCGATGGCTCGCTCGAAATTTATCTGACCAGCGACAACCCCGGTCCCGACAAAGCCTCCAACTGGCTGCCCACGCCCAAGGGACCATTCTTTTTCGTGGCTCGCTTTTATGGGCCACGGTCAAATCTGATCGACGGCAGCTGGACCTTGCCGCCCCTGGTCGAGATCAAGTAAGCCGCCCCCTCATCTGCAACGCTTTCGTGAGTACTTCAATGAACCGTTCTCTGCCTATTGGCCTGTCTGCGTCGCTGGCCGTTTGCGCTGCACTGTCCTTCAGCTCGGCCACGCTGGCCCAGCCCGTCTCCACCCGCATGGGCACGCTGCAGCTCGAAAACGGCTATCCCTCAAAAGAAGCCGTCGAGAAGCTTTATGACGAGATGGACTATCAGCGTGCGTCGCAGATCTTTCTGTGGGGTCTGCCTGCCGTGGGTTTTCATAACCTGCATCAGGCGCATCTGAAGAACTTCGGCGCCAAGGACGGCGAGATCGTGCTGTATCAGTCCTTGAAGGACAAGGCCGGGATGCTCACGCCCAACCTCACCACGCTCTATGCCTTCAGCTTCTGGAACATGGCCGAAAAGGGCCCGCTGGTGGTCGAGGTGCCGCCCGGTGCCATCGCGGGGGGCGTCAATGACATCTGGCAAAGACCGATCACCGACATGGGTCAGACCGGCCCCGACAAGGGCAAAGGCGGAAAGTATCTGATCCTGCCGCCCGGTGGGCCCGATGTGAAAGCGCCCGGCTATACCGTGGTGCGCTCACCGTCGAATCAGATCTGGTTTGGCACGCGCGGCCTGTCGGCCGATCGCGCCGAGGCCGAGGCGACGGTACGCAAGCATCGCCTCTATGCTTGGGCCGATCGCGCCAAGCCGGGTGTGACCAACTACATCCCGGTCGGTGGCCGTGAGTGGGCCTCCTGGCAGCCAAGCGATATCCGCTATTTCCAGCAGCTGAAAGACGTGCTCGAGCCCGAGCCGCCGGAAGTCCGTGATGGCTATTTCTACGCCATGCTGCGCTCGATCGGCATCGAGAAAGGCAAGCCTTTTGCGCCCACCGATCGCCAGAAGAAAATCCTGGGCGAGGCCGCGGTTACCGGCGAACTGATGGCCCGCACCAATGCCTTCGAAAAGCGCTTCCCGGGCTCGACCGTTTTTGACGGCACGCATTGGGAATACTCGAACATGGTCGAGCTCGACCAGCAGGCCAAGGGCTACTCGCAGCTTGATGAGCGCGCATCCTGGTTCTACGAAGCGATCGGCAATACGCTTGGCATGCAGGGGCGCACTGTGGGCTTCGGGCAGGTCTATCTCGAAACCGCCAAGGACAAGGCAGGTGCGTGGCTTGATGGTGCCAAGCGCTACAAATTGCGCGTGCCGCCGGATGCGCCGGTCAAGCAGTTCTGGTCGTTCACGCTCTACGACAACCTCACGCGTGCGCCGCTGCAAACGCCGCAGGGTGCCGCCGACATTTCGTCGCGCAAGGAAGGTCTGGTGAAGAACGCCGATGGCTCGGTCGATCTCTATTTCGGGCCGACCAAGCCGGCTGGCGCCAACGACAATTTTGTGCAGACGGTGCCGGGCAAGGGCTGGTTCACCTACTTCCGGCTCTATGGTCCAACCGAGCCCTATTTCAAGAAACAGTGGGGGCTGCCTGATCTGGTCGAGGTCAAGTGATATGCGCAGGAGGGCTTGAAGCGTGTTGCTCAGCTATCATGGCGGCCATCATTCATCAGGAGACGGTCGACATGCGCCTTCACGCCCCCACGCAGTTCAATTGTTCTGAAAAGAAATTTTCGTTTCCCGATTCAGGGGGGAGCCAGATTGACCGGAAAATTCCGTTTTCCGGTCTGGTCAAATCGACAATCATGGTACTGGCGGTGGGCGCCGCGACCGGCGTTGCCGCGCAGACGAGCATGTCGACAAGCACGTCCACAGGCACTCAGTTTTCGCTGACCCCCTACATCTGGCTGCCGACGATCAATGGCAAGATCAACTATCCGGTTTCCAGCCTGCCAAACGGCGGTGCGGGCGGGCCTTCCGGCCAGGCTCCCGATGGCTCCATCGATTCCGAGATCGGCCCGAATGACTATCTGAGCAAGCTGAACTTCGCGCTGATGCTCAATGGTGAGGTTCGTCGCGGGCCGTGGTCCGGGACCTTCGATTACATCGGCGTCAAGGCGACCGGTCTGGGCAGCATGGTTCACAGTTTCAAGCCCCTGGGCCTGCCGAATATCCCGGTGTCGAATTCGGTCAACACCAGCACCACATCGACGCTCAAGACCAACCTCTGGACCCTGACCGCAGGCTATGAGCTGATCGGCAACGATCGCATGCGGCTCGATGGCTTTGCAGGCGCGCGCTTGGGCAACCTCAATGGCACGGTCGACTGGAATCTGTCGGCTCAAATCACGCTGCCGAACAGCAACCGCGTCTTCGCTCGCCAGGGCTCGGCAAGTACCTCACGCAACTTCACCGATGGGATCGTCGGTGTTCGTGGCAGCTACCGACTCGATGAGCAATGGTCGATTCCCTACTATGTCGATGTCGGCGCGGGTCCGTCGCAGTTCACCTGGCAGGCGATGCTGGGCGCGAGCTATCGCTTCGGATGGGGAGACCTGATCGTCGCTTACCGTCATCTGTCGATGCGCAATGACGAGAACTCGTCGCTGACGCAGTTCGAGCTCAGTGGCCCGCTGATCGGGGCGACCTTCCGCTTCTGAACGGTTGGCCTCGCACACTCTGCTGCTGTTCCTGATCGCCGCGACCGGGCTGTCTCTGACGCCCGGTCCGAACAGTCTGCTGGTGCTGACCCACGGCGCCCTGTGGGGTGATCGCCGTACCCTGAACACCGTCGCCGGTGGTGCCTTGGGTTTTCTGCTGCTGATTGCCCTGTCGATGCTCGGCATCGGGGCCTTGCTGGCTGCCTCGGTCAACGCACTGACTGCGCTGAAGTTTGCCGGTGGCGCTTATCTGATCTGGCTCGGTGTTCAGGTCTGGCGGTCGCCCCCGATCCGCCTGCAGACCGATGCACCGGGTCCCAGGCCGTCTCGCGGATCAATGTTTCGACAGGGTTTTCTGACGGCGATTTCCAATCCGAAGGCGCTGCTGTTTTATGGTGCTTTTTTGCCGCATTTCATCGATCCGCATCGGGATCTGCTGGCCCAGTTCATCGTGATGGCCAGCATCTTCGTGGCGATCGAAGTGGGGGTCGAGTACCTGCTTGCGTCGCTGGCCTATCGCATCCGGCCATGGCTTGAGCGCGCGGGCAAACGCTTCAATCATGTTTGCGGCGGGCTCTTTGCGGTGATGGGTGCGGCCTTGCCGATGACCCGTTAGGCACTGTCAATGGGCCATGCGAACGATCATGGCTCGCGGCTGAGCAGCGCGGCCGCCAACCCTGACCGTCATGACCGCTTTGCGACCCGACTCATCATCAGCGGATTGTCCCGCCAGCCGCCCCATCGGAAGTAGCCCCAGGCCAGCAGTGCCGAGCTGATCGTGCCGACCGGAAAGCTCCACCAGATCGCCGCCTCGCCCAGCGTTGGCTCGAGCGCCATCGCAAACGGCACGCGAAATACCCACATCGTGATCGCAAAGATCAGCGTGGGCGCGATCATGGCTGAATTGGCCCGCACCACCGCTGCCAGTCCCGAGGTGATTGAGACTGCGATCCAGCCCCAGACCACGATGGCATTGATGCCACGAGCTTTTTCCAGCGTTTCGCCGCCCTGCGGCAAAAAGAGCAGCAGGGGACGGTCGCCGAGCGCGTAGATCAGCAGCGCGGCGAGGGTGGTCACCGCGACGCCCAGGGCACAGCCTTTGAGTGCGATGGCCTCCACGCGTGGCCATCGTGCCGCACCGATGTTCATCGCGGCCATCGCCGCCATCGAGGAGGCTACCGCCTGGCTTGGCATCTGCACATAGCTCCATAACTGCGCCGCACCGCTGTAGGCCGCTGCGGTCATTGCGCCGTGTTCATTGACCATCGACAGCAGCACAAAGTACGACCCCTGGACGATGAAGGACTCCAGTGCCATCGGTGCTGCGCGCTTCATCAGCAGCCACAGCAGTCGCAGGTCGGGCACGAAGTGACGCAGGTCAGCACCGCGAAGCGCAATCGGCACGTCGCGCCGATACAGCGTCACCACCAGCGCAAGCAGCGCGAGCGCATTGGCCAGCAGTGCGCCAATCGCCACACCTGCGATACCAAGCCTCGGCAGACCGAAAGCGCCGGTCAACAGGATCGGTGAGAGCGCGAGTCCCAGTCCGATCCACAGCAGCGTGAAGCGAAACGGCGTCCTGGCGTCGCCAGTGCCGCGCAGCGTCATCATCATCACGATGTAGATGAACATGCTCGGCATCTGCAGGCAGATGAGGCGCAGGTAGGTGATTGCGGCATCGCGCCCCGATTCAGGGACATGCATGCGGTCAAGCAGTACCGGCGCCAGCATCCAGCCTGCCGCAGCCACCATCAATCCGAAGCCTGCGACCGCAGTGATCGAGGTCCCGACCACCCGCCGCACCGCCTGCGCATCACCCGAGCCGATTGATTGTCCGATCGCCACGCCGGCGGCAAGTCCGATGCCCATCACCGCGCCCATCATCATGTACATGAAGATGTTCGAGTTCACGACGGCGGTCAGGGCATAGTCGCCCAGCACATGACTGACCCAGATCGCGTTCCAGGTGCCCGACAGCGAGTGCAGGAAATTCGTGAGCAGCAGCGGCAGCGCGAAGCGGATCAGCGTCGGCGCAATCGGCCCCTCGAGGAGCTTTGTTTGTCGGGAGGTCAGAGCGGCATCCAGCGATCGCCTTCCCGGCGGGCGCGTCCTTCTTCGACCAGCTTGTCGAGGTGCGCGAGCAGCGAGCGTTTGGCCACCGGAAAGAGCGCCTGGTTGACGTCGTTGTAAGCGGTGGGCACCAGATCGTCGAGCGTGCCGCCGCCCACTGAGATGAGCGCCGCAGCGATCTTGGCTTCGCGGGTCAGTCGATGGGCAATCAGCTTTTCCATCGCTGCCTTGGCCGAACCCAGGACATAACCGTGCGCCGGCAGGATGAAGTCGACCGGCTCTTCAGAGAGTTGCCGAAGCGATTTCAGATAGGCCAGCATATTGCCGTCGGGTGGGCCGACGACCGTGGTCGAACCATTGAGGACATGATCGCCTGAAAACAGCAGCCGGTCTTCTTCGAGCACCAGACAAAGGTGGTTTGCGGCATGACCCGGGGTATGAATCACGCGCAGCGTCGAGTCACCCACAACGATGCGCTCGCCATCGGCGAGTTCGCGATCGGCGACGAAAAAAGAGTTTTCTGCCGCATGCGGGCCCGACGACAGCCCGAGGATCGGTTGATTGCCACCGACCGCCTTTTTCAGCATCGGTGCGCCGGGCGAATGATCGGGATGCGAGTGGGTGCAGATGATCGCGCGCAGGCCGTCGCCGACCGCAGCGGCGATCCGATCGATGTGCTCGGGCAGATCCGGCCCGGGATCGATGACGATGTAGTCGCCCGGCTCGCCGACGATATAGGTGTTGGTCCCCGGTCCGGTCATCATGCCGGGGTTGGGTGCGGTCAGGCGCTGCAGGTTGCGACGCAGCGGCACGGGGGCGTCGTGGCGCCAGTCGAGCGAATGCAGGATGCGGCCATCGGGCGCGACCAGTTCGAGTTCGCCATAGGCCATCTCGTCTTCGCTGAAGCGGGTTTCCTTGCCTTTGAGATGCGCGCCGCGCGGGCACGATGAAAAGACTTTTGACTGGGTCTGACAGGCATCGAGCACATCATCGACGCGTGCAAAGCGCGAGAGCATCCCAAGCGTGCGGATCGTCGGAAAGATCATGTCGAAGTCGCCCGACTCATGGCGCTTGAGTGCCGAGGCCGGGCTCACCCAGACCGGGTCGAACTGCTCGGCGCCATCGGCAATCGCTTCCTGGCCGTGCGGCATCGGTGCCACGAAAAAGCGCACATCAAAACGCTTGGGCAGATCGCGATCGGTGATCCAGTGGGCGAGCCACCCGGTGCGATCGAGCGCGAGCTCGGCGTTCGCATCGGCAAGCTGGCGATAGAAATCGGCATTAACCGAGCGATCGAGCGTTGTGCTCAGATGAGGCGGGCAGGGCAGGTCGTGGCCCTTTTGCCAGGCAAGAAGCACCCCGAGCTCTTCGAAGGCCTCGCGCAGCGCGGCGCTGGCGAATCGTCGATGTGTGGCGTCCTGATCGTCGCGTGCGCGAATGACCGACTGCGCCGAGTCGGAGCCGTCGGCTGCATCGAGCGCGCCGCCCGGAAACACATACACGCCGGGCGCAAAGCTGGCGGTCGGCGATCGACGGGTCATCAGGACTTGCAAACCGTCATCGGCTTCACGCAGCAGCAGGATGGTGGCTGCCGGCCGCGTGGCAACAGGGTCGCGCCAGCCGTGAAGAAGCTTGTCGTGTCGGATGTTGTTCATGGCTGGGTCCGGTTGAGTCGGGTGAGTGCGGCGGTCGAGGGCTCGAAGCGCGCACCGTAGCGTGCGGCCAGTTCGCGACAACGATCGATGAAGCGATGGCGGTCTGCAGCAGGCAGCAGGTCAAGCGCCTGCACGGCACTGGCGGCAATCGTCGGGCCAAAGTTTGCCGCGATCAGTTCGCCGTCGGTCGAGTCATCGACGGTGAGGGCCGCGAGCATCGCAGCGTGGGTCAGTCGGTCAGTGATGTCTTGCGCCGGAATGCCGCGATTGCGCCGCTCGAAGGTCTTCAGGCCCGACCAGAGCTGCGGCGGCGTGTCGTTGTAATCGTAAAAGCCCGCGCCTGCTGCCTTGCCCATCCGCGAATATCCGTGCGCCATTTTTTCGAGGACATAGACGGCCGACTCGGTCAGTTGCGATGAGACGGGTTTGCCCGGATGAGCGTGCTTGGTGTGAGCATGGGCGTGGTCATGAGCAGGCGCATGGTCATGGTCATGATCGTGTGATTGGCTGTGTTCGTGGGCATGGTCATGACTGTGGCCATGATCATGTTTGCTGTGATGCTCATGGGCGTGCCCGTGATCATGCCCGTGCCCGTGGTCATGTTGATGGTCGTGAGCTTGCCCGTGCTGATGGTCATGACCGGCATGGTCTGCATGGCCATGCGCCTGCTTGGGTTCGTGCGCGTGCATTGATTCATGCAGCTGGTGGTCGATCACCTCGAGCGACACGGCATCGATGATCGCGAGAACGCCGGAGGGCATCGCAGCGCCAAGCGCAGCCGATTCAATGGCAGTTGCGGCGATGCCATCCCCAAGGAGCGCCATTGCCTCATTGAGGACCGCGGCAGCAGCAGGATGTGAATAGAGGCGTGCCAAAGGCGGTATGGTGTCACGTGCGTGGGACATGGGTCGATCTCGCGCGCCGCGTTATGCGGCTCAAGCGGTCAATGATAGCCGTTGCGTGCTGCGTGCTGCGTGCCGCCGCAGCAGGTTCACACGCTCACCTGGGCCTGATTTTCGGAATGCGAGGACAATCGCACGATGCACCGCAAGGGCTGGGGGTAACATTCTTTGTTCGAGGACTCAGTTGCGGGCCCTCGCAGGTCAAAACAATGAAGCCGCCAGCCAATCAGCCAACTGCTCCGCAACCGGTCGTCTTGAATGGACCGGGGGTCTTGCAGATTCGTCGCCCCGGTGATCTGTTGCAATGGCACTCGATCGGGATGATCGATGTCGTGACATTGACGCGGCAGGCAGCCTCAAGTGAGAGGGATCGGTCGGCGATTGTCAGATGCGACATGTCGATCAGTGACGCACGGCCGGCGACGCTGCTTGCGATTTATCAGGGCCGTATCGGCAATCGAAAAGCCGATAAGGGGCCTTTGACGATTGAGCAGATTGCCGCCTTCGCCGACCTTGCTCAAACATCGAGCCGTGCTGTTGTGCCGATCGAAGTCAGGCTGGAAGCATTGACCGGCTCTCAGGGTGAATTGATGGGCCTGTGCCTTTATGCATGGCGTCCGGGTCCGGCTGAGGCGATCTTCGATCGCTCAGGTCGCTTGAGCGGGGTACGGATATCGGGCGACGCGCTGCCGGACGAACGCAGCCCCAAGGTCGACAGCCTGCTCGGCCATTCCGGGCGGCATTGGGTGACGGATGGTGGCTTGCGTGGCAGGCTCGAGTCCGACAGCCCCAATGTGGCGCCGATCTTCAAGCGCTGGACACTTTGACCCAGCCAATGCCTCGGCAAGGCCAATCACTCAGGTCTTGTACGGATCAGGCTCGATCAGATTCTCCGGGGCGTTTTCGTAAAGAAAATCGCGGAAAAGCGGTAGTCCCAGGGGAGGGCTCACGTGATAGCCCTGGATCACGTCGCAGCCCATGCGTTTGAGCAATGATTTCTGAAGCGACTCCTCGACACCTTCAGCGACCACCGTCATGCCCATCGAGTGCGCGATGGAGATGAGGCCTTTGACGACCTTGTTGCTTGGGCGTGTGAGGTCGTTGAGTCGACTGACGAAGCTCAGGTCAATCTTGATCGTCTCGACTTCGAGTTCGAGCAGGTAAGAGAAGGATGAGTATCCGGTGCCGAAGTCATCGATCGCGACACTGATGCCTCGCTCCGACAGACGATCCAGCATCCTGATGCTGCCCTCGATATCGATCATCAGGTCCCGCTCGGTGATCTCGAGCTCGAGCATACGTGCTGGCAGGTGATGCTCGTTTAGCCAAGCGTCGATCTCGTCCAGGATCTTGTGATCGGCAAGCGTGCTCGGCGTGATGTTGGCCGCAATCGGGACCTGGAAACCGTGGCGCAGCAAGCTGGCAGCATCAGCGATCACGGCGCTGATGACCCATCGATCGAGCGCTTTCATCAGGCCACGCTCTTCGGCGAGAGGCAGAAATTCGCCAGGATTGACCGGACCCAATGTCGGATGATTCCAGCGAATCAGAGCCTCGGCGCCAACGACCTTGCCAGTTCTGGCGGAAACCTTCGGCTGGTATGCAATCCAGAACGAACCCTCGTCAATAGCCCGGCGCAGATCTGATTCGAGTGCGACTTTCTGGCGTATGTCTTTTTCCAGCCGATCTTCATACCGGAAGCTGCTTGACAGATAGCCGTTACCCTTCGCTTTCAGCAATGAAAGGTCGGCGCGCCGAAGCAGTTCGCCCATATGGACGCCATCTTCCGGAAAATTGACCCAGCCGATGGCTGCATCCAGATTGAAGCTGCTGCCGCCGATCGACAGCGGCTCGCGCACGGTAGCGAGCAATCGATCGACAAAGGCTTCTGGTGCTTCAGTCGATTGCGGACAAAGAAAGACGAACTCATCTCCTGCCAGCCTGAAAACCGAGCCACCGGCAGGCACGACCGCTTTGAATCGCGAGCCGAGTTCCATCAGCGCTCGGTCGCCAAAGCCATAGCCAAGCGAATCATTGATCTGCTTGAATCGGGCGATATCGATCATGAAGAGATCGAACGGCGCTCCGGCTTTGATGGTGTGGGGTAGATAGGCTTCGAGGGCGAGGCGGTTTTCCAGGCCTGTCAGCGGATCGCGTCGAGTGACTGCTGCCATCTGGTGGTGGCTGGAGTCGAGATCGGTTGCGTCGGAGATGAAGCCGACAGCACCTCCATTAAATGGGTAGACCTTCATATAGAGCCAGCGGCTCACCGATGCCGAATATCCAAGTCCCGATGAGTAGGCGCCAGTCTCGAGAACCTGTTTGATGACAGGGTAGAAAATAGATTTATCGAAATTCGGATTGAGTTCAAACGCTGATCTGCCAACTAGCTGGTCTTGCGGGAGACCAAAATGTCTCGCAAATATTGAATTGCAACTGGTTACACGCCAATTTAAATCCATTGTTCCTATCGCTTCACCAATCTGCCCGCAAATCTCATCGTAGTTAGGGTCCAGACGCTTGACAGCGGCTTTAGTCACGGGTTCCAATCCATCATTACAGGTGGGAGACAAACTTGAGTGCTGTAAGACTGCCAAGTTTTTTGTCTCCTCAGGATTATTTAGGCTTCGCATTTGAATGGTGCCGTCATGAAA
>Ga0114959_10004242_pt1 | contig 11036 bp, 7 predicted proteins | sample C_130625_EF_Meta_FD_87317 | JGI IMG/M metagenome (GOLD analysis project Ga0114959, IMG submission 87317) | Freshwater microbial communities from Lake Croche, Canada to study carbon cycling - C_130625_EF_MetaG | ecosystem: Environmental > Aquatic > Freshwater > Lake | place: Lake Croche, Canada...
AAGAAATTATTCGTTACGGTGTGGAGCGGGGTCAGTATGCTGCAGCTATAGGGCATGAAGAAGAATGGATTGCACAACGACTTCAAGCGCACAGCAAATCCGAGGATCAGGTTTTACAACAACTAGGAGATGGAACTTGGCTCAAGATTCGTGAACGACGGACTCCTGAAGGATATACAGTAGGATTCCGTATTGATATTACCGAACAAGTCGAAGCACGACGCGCTGCCGAACAAGCCCTACAAGACCTAAAACAAGCAGAAAAAGTAAAAACTCTATTTTTATCCAATATCAGCCATGAACTCCGCACGCCTCTAAACGGCATAGTGGGAATGACCGAAGTCCTTTTTCATACTGAACTGAATCCTCAACAAAGAGAAATCCTCAAGTACCTTAAAGAAAGCAGTGAAAAGCTCAGAGCTTTATTGATGAATCTGCTCGACTTCTCGGAGCTTCAGACAAAAACCCTAGGCGTTGAATTTGCTCCATTTAATCCTTATGAAATGCTGGGAGCGCTAACAAGCAAATTCCAAACCCTAGCAACGGGCAAACGCTTAAGTTTAAAGGCTGAAAGCCAAGGTTATGTGCCCTATAGCGTCATCGGGGATATGGCTCGGATCACCCAAGTACTTAGGCAGTTAATTGAAAATGCCATCAAATTCACGGCGGTTGGCGAAGTAGAAGTCACCATGTTTTTTTCAGCTGCTACAGAAGAAGAAAAACCAAAGTTAGGGTTTACTGTTCGCGACACAGGACAAGGAATTTCAAGCGACGACCAAGTCATTATCTTCCAACCGTTTACTCAAAAGGATGGCTCTTCCACCCGCGAACAAGGGGGCACAGGCATTGGTTTGAGCTTGGCTAGAGGCATCGTTGAAAAACTTGGTGGGCAGCTTACCCTCAAAAGCATACCGGGTGTGGGCAGCACCTTTACGTTCAACGTACAAGTGACACTTCCTACTTGAAAACACTCCCAATCGAAAAAATCTTGCAATCGCAAGGATATGGCAGTCGAAAATGGTGTCGTGATTGCATTGAGAACGGCGACTTCAGAATTGACGGACAAGTCTTCACGGACCCTAAATTTCTGATTGATCCTTCTCAGCATGAGTTTAGAGTATTTGAGGAAAGCTTTGATTATCATGAGCGGGTTTACCTCATATTGAACAAACCCAGTGGCTACGAGTGCTCACGCAGCCCAACGCGTCACCCCGGGGTACTCGTCCTGCTCTCTGACCCAATGCGGAGACGAGAAGTACAACCTGTGGGCCGACTGGATCACGATACAACGGGCCTTCTTTTGTTATCAGATGATGGCGGATTTATTCATCGCCAAAGCTCACCCAAACACCATGTTCCTAAAACGTATTGGGCGCACACCAGTGAGCCCATAGGTAGCGAAGTAGCTGAGAAACTCACTCAAGGGGTGCAACTCAATGACGAGCCTCATCCCATCGCAGCCCTATCCAGCAAAATGATTACACCTCACATCCTAGAAATCGTGTTGGCCGAGGGGAAATACCATCAAGTCAAACGCATGATCGCTGCGATTGGAAATCACTGTGCACGACTAGAACGTGTTGGTATCGGCAGACTGACTCTTGCAAACCTCAGTCTGCCGGAAGGATCCTGGCGGCACCTGAGAGAAGATGAACTGGCCTTGTTGGTCGCCCCTCCCCTTTGATCAAGGTCATACCTTTCACTTGGCAACGCGCCCTTTGCCCTCAACAAAGGCTCATGCAGGAATGCATTCCACATTCACGCAGCCTTTAGCCGCTATGTTATTGTTTATTTCTATGAAAACTTAGGTGCGTGAATGAAAACCATCCTCATCCTGAATGGCCCCAATCTCAATTTATTAGGTACTCGCGAACCTGATTTGTATGGTCACGAGAGCCTTAAAGATGTTGAGGCGCTGTGTGCAGAATCTGCTCAGACGCACGGACTCAATGTGCAAACCTTACAAAGCAATCATGAAGGGGCATTGATTGATGCCCTTCACCAGGCAGGGGCGGCACACAAAGCAGGAACACTGTTAGGTGTTGTCTTGAACGCAGGGGCCTATACGCATACTTCTATCGGCTTGCATGACGCCATTAAAGGCATACAGCCTTGCCCAGTCGTCGAAGTACATATTTCTAACGTGTTTGCGCGTGAGGGATTTCGGCACCATTCCTACATTGCCTCTGTGGCCGCAGGCAGCATAGTAGGATTTGGCATTCAGGGATATCAGCTCGCGATTCAAGCCCTTGCCCAAGCCCAAGCCTAAGCACAAGCCCAAGCTCAGTCTAACGATCCCCAATACGGGATGAAGGACGCTTTGCGAGGTTTTGATGCCACGTGATTGAAGAACACGCTAGGCAGGAATTAGAAGCTGGTGACTAACGAGAAATTGATGTGGGGATTGTGCTTAGGAGACGTGGCTTGTAAATCAATCATCGATCCCCCTACTTGCACATCCGCAGACATTCCAAACAATGGAAAGCGGCTGCCCACCGCCCAAGAACTCAAGTAGGTGCGCGACCCGGCAGTTGAATCATAGGCAATGCTATTCACTGAAGCAGCATCAATGGATGCATACAACTGCAGATTACCAACATAAGGCGCCCAAGCAATTTGGGTATCCCTGCGCACTTCAAACAACACCCCTGTTCCACGATCACCGGATATTGCTCCAGAATCATAGCCTCGACCGGTGCTCTGGCCACCAAAGGACTGCAATTCAGCACTAGGAAGCTTGTCACGAGTGAATTGGCCGCTGACATTCAGTTGAATGCTAAAGCTGTAGGGCAGTTGTTGGGTACGCTGAAAGCTGTAATCCACTTTAAAGAAATCGGGATTAAAGGGAGAGCTAAATGCCAGAGCATCGCTGGCAAGATTAGAACCAAATCCCTGAAATCCTTTAAATGCACTGAAGCTCAGGTTCTGCGTGCCGTCCATCCAGCCATCTAAGCTCCAACTAGGAGTGATCTCAGCTACGTTCGTTCTCACCGCAGAGGTACTCGAAAAAGCCTTGATGTCGGTCTGAGAACGATTAATAGAAATACCGGAATCTAGATAGACCGAATTCTCACGGGTTCGCATCAAAGGATAATGCAGTTTTGGATTGATCGCCGTAGAGGTACTGACAATGTCGAGGTACGCTAGATAAAGCCCAGGATAAGCTTGAGATGCAGTCAGCCCGATACTCCAAACTGCTCCATTATTGCCGTAGGCTTGACTATAGCGAGTTGAAACCGCATAGAGTTCGCTGTGAACCAAATCTCCCGCTTGAGTGAGGTTCAGATTCCAAAACCCCGGCAAGTCAAAGGGCTCAGTGACGTTGAGATTATAGTTAATCGAGGCGGGCCCCACAGTCTTCGCATTTTCATTGCTCACAGTGATAGATTGTGAAACAGGCAATGGATTCACCGTGATTAAAAGATCAGATGCTCCGAGTTCTGCACCTTGGCGCAACACCGCTGTGCCCGAGACCCCCGGCAAATCATTTAGTAAAAGCAGAACACGCTCTAGTGTGGCTAAAGACAAGGGTTTCACTGCAGCCAATTGAAGTGCAAATTTTTCTACCCTTTCATTCATTTTGTCATCTGGGCCCTGAATAAAAACTTCATTCACATAGCCTTCCACCACTTTAATCTTGAAGATGCCATCCTTCACTTGTTGCGGTGGAATGAATACCCGAACCAGAAAATAGCCCTGTTCACGATAGTGCGTTTCTAATTTTGCAGCTGCATCTCGCAGCGCGCCTAAACCCACTTTTTTTCCATACATAGGGGAAAACAAGGCTTCCATTTCAGCCTTGGAAAACACCGAAGCGCCATCAAATTCAACGCCGACAAGATCAAACTCAATATCCTCAACGGCTTTGGGCAATGCCGCTTTTTCTGGGGCCTGAATTCTAAAATCAAATTTGGGGCTAGAACCTGGGCTGTAGCTAGGCGCGTGCCTGCGCGCAATATCCGTACTTTGGTTCAGTTGTTGCAATTGATCTGGGGTAAGCGTAGCCGCACTCGCGCATGAAATACAGACCATCCACATCAGTGAGACAGCGCCCACAATAATAAATGGGCTGAAAATCTTTTTATTTAAATCGTCTTTCATTGCACTTTGCATTACTTATCTTCCATCACGACACGGGCGGTATTTAAGCCTTTTTCCACACGTTCAAAGTGAAACTCGCCAAGTGGATCGTCGGGATAATCGTTGTGGAACTGCCTCACCGTTTCTGGAGCCTTGGCATCTTCCGATTTTAACAAGGCATACATACTCATATAGCGAAGATAAGGCTCTGATTGGGCGTACTCCACAGTCACTGGATTAAATAGCCCTACGGCGGTGAGTTTGCCTTTTAGCACGACATCTCCAACTGGTCTGAAAGGAAGACCCGCACATTGGGCAACCACTTCTTCTGTACAACAAATACGCGTTCCAAAATATTTATTCACGCCCTCAGTTCGCGCCGCTGTATTGACGGTATCGCCTAAAGCTGTAAAGTCCATGCGCGACTGCGAACCAAAGTTACCCACAACTGCAGGGCCAGAATGTACCCCAATGCGCGTGACACCAATGGGTACGCCCTCTGCATTAGCTTTAATACGAAAAGATTCAGCATAGGCATCCAATTCCAGAGCGCAACGTACCGCTCTTGCTGCATGCTCACTTTGCGGAATGGGTGCATTGAATATGGACATGATTGCATCACCAATGAATTTATCAATGGTGCCTTCATGCCTGAGAATAATTTCGCACGCACCATCCAGATAAGCATTCAATACTTCGGATAACTTTTCTGAAGTGAGTTTTTCTGAAAGCGTTGTAAAGCCAGCAATGTCGGTAAAGATAAAAGTTACATCCTTGCGTGTACCCGTAATGCTTAAGCTTTCCGGGTTTTCAACTAGCTGCCCTACCACTGCAGGAGAAACATAGCGCGAGAACGCGCCCTGAACAAACTGCCGCTGCTTGCGCTCTGCTCCCCCGATCAAGGTATCCATCATCCACAAAGACAAAGCGAGAGATAAGGTCGGCGCAACTAAAGGGATCAAAGGCAATCCCGCATATCTAAACCCCAACAGGCCTGCAGCCCATAAGAATGCCAGCACCACGATGCCCGCAATCACATTAAAGGCCACCCCTTTTTTGAGTAAACCAATACACATCCCACTCAAAGCCATCATAAGAGAAATACCTACCGTCCATTCCAAGCCCAAACGCTGGGGCTGACGGCCTTCTAGATATTGGGCAATGCCATGCGCTTGCACCATAATTCCGGGCATATTTCCATCTTCATCTGACACCACAGCAAGCGGTGTGCGGTGACGATCGGTAATCGATAGAACGGCTCCCACCAATACAATCTTTCCAGCAAACCATTCATTAGGGAGCACTGCTAATGCATGAGCAGGGTAGATTGGGAAAGGAGGGGTCTCCATATCAAGACGCGGTTTCCAGGCAATCTCAACCAGTTTGTTAGGAGTTTGAATCCCAGCTAATTCTGCCGCCTTACGCACAAAGCCTTTGGGCATTCCTTTTGCGTCTTCGCCGGGATAAATCCAACGCACAGAACTGTCAAAAGGATCTGTTGCAAGATTCGCTCCAGCCCGCATGTTTTCTGGAACCATATCATTGAGATAGGCTAATTGCTCGTCATTCACAATACCGGGTGTATTGGAATAGCTCACAAAGGCGGGGACTTTAAGTTCGCGCAACGTTTTTTTCAACGCAGCGTCTTTGGCTTCTTCGGTGGGCTGGTCGAATAAAATATCGACACCAATCATGCGCGCACCCTTTTGCTCAAGAGTCTTGAGCGTATTAGCAATAAACTGGCGATCTACTGGCGAGCGATACGGAAACTGCGCCAATGTATCTTCGTTAATGGCTGCAATGACGATATCTTTTGATTGAGGCTGCGGCGGCTGCAGTGCAGCGATACGAATATCACCGGCCACATTTTCTAAAGAAGATAAAAAGGTCAAGTATTGGGTAGACAAGCTCGCAATCAGGGTAGCCACTGCAACCACCCCTAGCGCTGTGATCAATTGCTTAACCTGCTTTTTCTTCATTGCGGAATTTCCAAGTCATGTTTGATTTTGGCTAGCAAGGCATCTGCTTGTTGAATACATGCTTTTTCCAGCATAAACGAGGACAAAACCAAGTCACTATCAATCACCTTAGGAATAATCGTAATAGTGATGGCATATTCCTGATTGTCTCTTCTGATTACGAAAGTATTGGGACCTTCAAATCGGGCGACTTTAGGAACATCTTGTCTATCTTGTCCGCTTGCCCAAACAAAATCAGCACGCCATGAACGATCTACAGGGAATACGGTGAATTTGTCCTCGCGTTCGCTCTCGGGGCGCCACCAAATGGGAACTGATCCTTCCATTATGCAGCGCGTGCCGGGGCGTGACATATCAATCAACCAAGGTTCGGGAAGCTTGGAGGCATCGGCACCAGCACGTATCACACCAACAGAACTGGTGCGGGCATCACGGGTATTGACCAGCGCAGCCAAGGCGGTTCTGGGGTCTGCAGCAGTAGAACTATCAGGCATAGCAGGACCTGAAAAAGGTCCCTTGAGCGTCACGCTTTTTCCGTCAGGGGCAACAAGCGTTGCGCGCTCCCCTTCTTTTAAGGTGATGGCTAATGCGCTATCAATACTGGACCCCGCTTTAAGTTGTGCAGAACGCGCGTCGATCACGATCAGCTTCATCGCGAAGCCCGACATTGGGATGAGCGAAGCCAACAATACAATCAGGCATTTTAATAAGGTACTCATCATTATTTAGACCCTCCCACAGCAGCAGTACCGGGCGCCAAAGTTGGGCTTGCCTGGACCTGCGACTGCGCTAACAACTCAGCACTTGAAGCTGCCAACCCATCCCCTACGATCACAAAAGCAGCCCAAAAGAAGGGATGTGCCGTTTCGGGTTTTGCAATCAATTTAGCTTGCGCGGATTGAAGAGCATTTGCCGAGCCACCTTTTAGTTCCGGCCCCAAGGTAGAAAACATGCCGGACATCAGTTTAGCCGTAGCCGATGAGGGAACCTGCCAATGACTGACCACTAAACTTCTGGCTCCAGCAAAAAAGAAGGATTCAGCCAAACCTGATAGTGCTTCACCACCAAACTTCCCCCCCCCACCGGCAGTATTACAGGCTGAGAGCACCACCATATCGGCATCCAGCTTTAACGTTGCAATTTCACTGGCCTCTAGTAAGCCATCATTGTCTTTACTATTAGCTTGGATAAGGGGCGGCGTAAGGACCAATCCTGGCTCGGACTGACATTTCAACTCACCGGGCAATAAACCGTGGGTTGCAAAATACAGTACCCGGTAATCTTTAAGCGATTGGGCTCTAAAGTTTTGCTCTGTGGCTTCCTTTTGCAAAAATAGAGTGGAGTGTTGTTTACCTAAAATCCCCGCAACCGTTTTCAGTTCAGTTTCAGTATCAGGCAAAGGTGACAGCGCGCGAAGGGTAGCGCTATTCATCGGGCCATCCGTGCGGCATTCCGCATTGACTTTAGCTAAGGCCTCGGATGCATTTTTAGATTTGGCGCCCTCTAATACCGGATTTCCAAAGCCCAATAAGGTTTTAGGAGGAATGCGCTTGGGAGGAGCGCCGCGCAAAGCATAAAAAGCCTGCAAAGAAGGTACATGTGAAATTGCAAACTTCTGGCCTAACCAAGATACCTTTCCATAGGATTGTGCGCTTGGGTCTTCTGTCACCAGAAGACTAAATGGCAGGCTCGCCAAGGCGCCGGCAGGGGCAACAATGATGTGGTTCATCCCCTTTAATTGCGGTTCAATTTTTGCAAAGAGCGTTTTATAGAGTTGATAGGATCGCTGAAGATCAAATTCATTCACTGATCCTCCCTGAATCTCTAAGGCACGTCGTAATGCTTTGACCGTATCACGCAAACTGTCTTCGCCTTCATCTACTCTTTGAACCCAATTTCCATCTCGGCGGGTTACTTGCACAAATGAGCGCTGACGCCCCACCACAAAGCTCACCATCACCTCAGCATCGCCGAGGCGCTTTCTTAATTCCAAAAGCTGAATGGGTTGTGGATTAGCCAACTGATCGTATTGGGGGAACTGTTTTGCTATTTGTTTCTTTAGTGCATCTGCAATTAATTTTTGCTGATCGATCGTTTTTTTAAGCCTTGCTTCAGCAATTGCACTTCGGTCTTCATCCGGCGCAGATTGCTCTAGAGCAAGTTCGGCTTTTGCCACATCTGACTGCCGCTGATGATCTTGCATCTCCGCAATCAAAGCCCCCATGATGGTGTCATCAGCCGCCAAACGAGCTTGTGCTTTAGCGATTGTTTTATCCACTACACCAGAACGCGCCATTTGAAACGCATCAAAAGCTTCGGCATACAAACCTTGCTTATCATTGTCATCTGTCAGTGTCTTGGCATAGTCCACAATGGCTGAACAAAACGGGCTAATCTGCTCAATGTTCATGACATTATTGGAAGGAGGCAATGCCCGCGCCATCCTGAATACATCGCGATAAGTCACGATGGCTGAGGTATTCAATCCTTCTTTTTGATACGCCCTTCCTAAACTAGATTGCACTGCAATGGTGGGCACGCCTTCACCAAACATTTCTTTACGTATGGCAAGCGCCGTTCCAAAATAAGTCTCTGCCGCAGAAACTCGACCTTGAGCAATACTGACTTCTCCTAGCACCATTAACAGATCAGCCTTACGCCAAGCCGGGAAATCAGCGATTCCATCTAACTTGAGCAAGCCTTCACTTGCCAGCGCATTAGCAGAAACCAAGTCATCGTTACGTAAGGCCATATTGGATTGAAAAGTTAAGGCCAAGACCAACTCAAACGGTTCTGAACCAGAAACGCCAGCGCCTTGCACCAAATCACTCAAGCCCGCACTAGATTGATCGCCAGCTAACTTGCGCCAATATTCGGTTGCGGCTTGTGCGTTTTTTAGAGCTGTTACAAAGTCACCACGATTGGCTGCAGCCAATCCTTGATAGCCTAAAAATCGCGCACGATCCGCTTCAAAAGGCGATTTTTGTATGATGGGTTCAGCGCGTCTGAACAGCGCTTCTGCCTCTTCTGCTTTACCAACATTGCTCGCGTTCAAGGCCAAATCCATCAAGGTATCGGCAATCTCAACCGCGTTCTCGGATAAAAACTTACTCTGTAAATCGAGTGCTTTTCTAAACAATTCTTCCGCTTGCACAAAATCATATTGCGCATTAGCGTTTCGCCCTTGTTGAACCAGTTGTTTAAATTTTTCCAGATCTTCTTCAGAAGCAAGAATGATGGGCTTGCCCCACAGCTGACTTAAATATTCTTTTGTTGAAATATTTTCAATCGCAGCATCATCTAGCCCCATTGATCGCAGAATCACTGAAATCAATGAAGGAGACGCGTCAGCAACCGCCAGTTCTTCTTTTTGGCGACTCAGCACGACAATATGCTGCCAACCACCGGACTTCAATTTGCAAGGCATCAGCGCAATAGCTTTTTGCCCGTTATTCTCTAACCACTTTGCTTGACCACAGGTCGCCTTAGTGTTGATCACTTTTGCCATACGACTTGTTTTGTATTGACTCAGTATTGCAGCATGGAGCGCATTCACATCCAATTGTCCCGGAGAGAAAAAACGACCATAAGCAATGCTCCCGGATATCTTTTCTTGGCAAACCAAATTCACATCAACGGGAAGAGACGGCTCAGGCATTACATCGTCCCGATCAACTGCCGAGCATTCTTCGCCCAACAGATTTTGGCCCAGCGCACGTGCTATTTTTGTTTTACCTACAGCAGCTTGAGCGATCTCAGAAGCAGAGTTAGAAGATTTGTTCGCAGAACTAGCAGGAGTACTGGATTTTTCAGCTGCAGCAGTAGCCGCGGTGGTTGAATTCATCATTGAGTTCATTGAACTCGGTGAATTAGATGGAGTACTGGAGTTTAATGGCGTACCAGAGGGCTGGGGAGTGACGGGGGGGGCAGCAAAAGTACTCGGCACAATGCTTGATGCCATCAATGCCAATGTGAAAACCACAATTCTCAATATCAATTTTTTTGTCATAGGACGCTCAGCTACCATGAGGCGCTGTTTCCACTTGCCGACAAACGAATATTCATTTGCGCAGATGCTGGGGTACTCGCAGGAGCAACTGTCTGAAGTGAAACAGTAGGGCTAATCTGAACCGTAGTGATCTTCGCCGACGATCTAGCCGATTGACTAGCAGGCTTAACAGTTGCAGGGGGACTCACTGAGGCCAAAGTCTTGTCACCTGTGTCAGCCGAATCCTTGGGTGTAGGGGGTTTCACCGAAGCAACAGGCGAAGGAGGAGGAGGCGTTACCGCTGTTGAAGCAGATGCCGCTGGGCTTGCAACTGTTGGCGCTACAGCCACTGTGCCGCCACCCGTTAGGCTTCTTGGCCCAACAGGGGTCGGAGCTGAAGTGCTTGCCCCTGTTGGAGGTGGAGGCGGCGTAGGTGTGGCAGTTGCAAGAACAGGCCCAGGCGCATTTAAAGGCCCAGGCGCAGTATTAGAGCTTGGCGGAGGCGGCGGAGAATTGGATGCTGATTGTCCAGGTGGTGGAGCGGAAGGCTCTCCCCCTAGCGGGGCCGTATTAGTTGAAGCCCCAGGTGGAGGGGGGGGAGGAGTATTCGATGCAGTTTGTGGTGGAGGTGTAGCTGATGAATCACCACCAACATTAGGAGGTGGGGGGGGTGGCGGTGAATTTAATGCACTTTGGATTGGCGATGGGGCCGATGTCTCACCCCCTACCAGCGGGGAATTGCCGGGAGCCACAGGTGGTTGCAACGGTGGCGTGTTAGCTGCAGTTTGTGCTGGGGGTGGCGGCGAAGTAGTGTTGTTAGCAACAGGATTAGTATTTTGAGGAGGCGGTGGGGCCTTGATTGCTCCTGCGACAGCACTCGAAACACTTGAATTCACCTGCGTAATTGAATTATTTACTTTTCTTAAAGTTGAAGTATCAATCTTTGAGCAGGTAGTGCAGTTATTGATGGTTGTATTTGCAATCGTAAA
>Ga0114959_10004243_pt1 | contig 11035 bp, 11 predicted proteins | sample C_130625_EF_Meta_FD_87317 | JGI IMG/M metagenome (GOLD analysis project Ga0114959, IMG submission 87317) | Freshwater microbial communities from Lake Croche, Canada to study carbon cycling - C_130625_EF_MetaG | ecosystem: Environmental > Aquatic > Freshwater > Lake | place: Lake Croche, Canada...
AAAATGTCATCCTCATCTCATATCCAAATCAACTACCGAAAAATACGTCCTCTCGATCTCGCCGGTTTAGCAAAACAATACGAACCGACTGACGACGACACTGCCAACGAATACAATCCTTTTTCTGTATCCGAAATCCAATCATTTAGTCCTCTCTATCCAGACTTTTTTGTATTGAACGAATCGAACTATAACCGTGTCGGACTCAATCACCCTTACTATCTAGAGGACGCAACTTTCGACAAACCCTACCATGTCAAGTGTTCGCCTCTCCTCGACCCCATCCATTATTTAGTAGGAAAATACCGCAATGCAAAAAACTATCTTGTTCTGCCCAACCTCTCCAATCACGCCGAATGTTTTGCAAAAATAGCAGACAAACAGAACGCTTCCTACGTCGACGGGTTCTTCTCCTTCTTGAGCAGCAAACTGAAAGAAAAACACAATATGCTAAATGCCGTCGATTTCTACGGGTCTTATTTGGCAGTCCAAAAAGTATTTAAAGCGACCGTGACCGACGATCTAGATTATTTGAATCAATCCAACTATTTCATGGAGAATATCGGTAAAGGTGTTACGATCAGTTGTGGAGGTTCTGGCAATACATTCGACGATTTTACTGGTATCGGGTCTCGCGCCAATAAAAAGCGACTTGTCTTGGAGGAGGAATTGGATGCCGCGGATTTAGGCATTGATATTCTTTGCCCAGAATCGGAACCAGTATTGGATAGTACGTCCAAGGATGAAAATGTATCTGCTGTTTCATGCGAATACAATAAGTCGGAAAAGGATGATGGTTCTGAATCTTCGGAAGACGACGACGACGATTTGAATTACAGTTCTGGATCGTGTTCATCCTCTCCTAAAGATGGTGGTTCCAGAGATTCAAGGAGTTCGAAGAGTAGTGAATCTGAAAAAGATGAATATTCTGAGTCGGAATCGTCGTATTCATCGGACTCTGAATCGGAAGCATACGCTTATATAGAAAATTTCCCAACAAACCTGATTTTCCTCGAGAAATGCGACGGCACCCTCGACCAACTCTTCATGGACCAAGAAATCGACCCAGCAACCGGCGCGGCATGTATGATGCAAATCATTATGACGTTGATAGCATTTCAAAAAGCATTCCATTTCACCCACAACGATCTCCATACCAACAACATAATGTATATCAACACGGACATCGAATTCCTCTATTACAAATATGATAACCGGTTTTACCGGGTGCCCACATATGGAAAAATCTTCAAAATTATCGATTTTGGGCGCGCCATTTACCGGTTCAAAGATAAGATATATTGCAGTGACAGTTTTGCACCGAAGGGCGATGCCCATTCGCAATACAATACGGAACCGTATTTCAATGAGAAACGACCGCGTATAGAACCGAACCCGAGTTTCGATTTGTGCCGTCTAGGAACTAGCATATACGATTTCATTATTCAGGACGAAGACGATCCTCGTGATGAATTTCAGGAGACCATTTACCGTTGGTGCATGGATGATAATGGTAAGAATGTGATGTATCGCCGGGATGGAGAGGAGCGGTATCCCGGGTTCAAATTGTACAAGATGATCGCGCGTAATGTTCATGGGCACACACCTCAAGAACAGTTGAAATATCCGATATTTAGTCAGTTTCTGATGGATCCTCTCGATGCGTCGAAATTGGATGAGCAAGAGGTTCGGGCAAATGGACTGAATATCGATTTGATCGAGAGGGAATATATGTAGGGGCATTGTATAGTGATTTTTTAAATGTCAGAACCATTTAAGATTTTTAAGGCAACTCTCGTCAATAAAGAAAAAACCGAAGACGGCGTCATTAAATCCCCCAGTTACGAAACCAATACTACGTACATTTTGAAAAAATATGGTAGGGAATTAATAAATTACGATACAAATTCATATTCCGCTGTTAAGAATAAATTTGAATTTATATTTGGTGGAAAATATACTGGTGTTGAAAGTGTCAAAATTATGATATCAGAAGATTATTCGTCAATAGAACGCTTCTATAGATTTGAAAATAGTTTCTTATATATAAATGATTTTTATAATGATATTTATGATGTTTATTCTTGCGAAGAAGATCAAAATATAAATATTGGAAATTTTATCGTTTTAGAACGTGAACCAAAAATCGCTTACCTTATTACTGATGTAAATGGCGATATTATTAAAATTACAAAAGACCAAAACCCATCAGTAGAATTTAATACAAATGCAGGCAAATTCGTAGAAGAAATCAAAAAAGAAAAGAACGAAAAGAGTAAAGGAAAAATAGAAAAAATACTTGGTGCTAAATTCGATAAAGAAGGAAAACTAATCGAACCAGAAAAACCAAGTATGCTTTCGAGATTGAAATTTTTTGGTGAAAAAGGAGGTAACCGTAGTCGTAAATCTCGTCAGGTCAGAAAAACCAAACGTAATAGAAATAAGAGAATAAAGCATAGAAATTCGTGTAGTTTTACAAAATAATATATAACGTATTTCAATTACATAATTGAAATATGTGTTATTAGGTCAGTTTTTTATGAAACCTATGGATGCGTCGAAATTGGATGAGCAAGAGGTTCGGACAAATGGATTGAATTTGGATTTGATCGAGCGGGAATATATGTAGGGGTATTGTATAGTGATTGTTTGAAATGTCAACTGCGCCTACCAGAGAATACCCATTCGAAATGTATAAAATAAAATATACTATTGATGGTAATAATCATCAAGATGTATCTAAAAATTTAGTTGTTGGCGGAACCTATATTAGCTTATATTCGCCAACATATGTTCCCAATCCCAGACCACGTTATAAATTTTTAGGCGAATATATTTATTGCAGCGATTATGAGAACGGTAATCGAACTTGCAAGTTTGAGAATAATGGAGTTAAACTAGATGTAGGCATAAACTCCGAAATACTTTATAAGGTGGAAAAAACTGATAGCATTTATAAGGCGATCTTTATTGTAAAAGATAATAATGTTTATGAAATAGTAAATAAAGATAAAGGTGAATGGTCTAAATATATAACGGTTACACCAACCAGTTACCGTGATAATTTAATTCAAATTAGCGTTTCAACCGGAAAAGAATATACATTATCAGAAAAGGGTTATAACTATATTAAAGGTATTAAAGGTAAACTTACTGGAAAAGGAGGAAAACACAATCGTAAAACTCGTCAGGTCAGAAAAAACAAACGCAACAGTTATAAAAAACAGTCTCGCAAATCTAGGAAACACTAATTATTCACAAAATGGATCTTATATAAATGTATTATTGTGCGTTTATATAACATCATCTATCTTCCATAATTATATGAAGCGGAAGTTCGGCAAAATGGGTTGAATATCTATTTTGCGGAGCGGGAATATATGTAAATAAATTTTGAAAATGCCATGGAAATTATGATATTTTATAACGACCATTTAATATCTACTAGTAGAGATTAAACCACAAGTCCTCTCTTCTTTTGTAAGTAATCCAAATATGATATTGAATCTTTTTTCAATTGAAAAATTTTTAATATTATTATAAGTATATTGTTTTAAATTAATTATAAAATGCCTATTCAAAATACTATTGAACATTCTTTTAACGTCTGGTCATATGGATTAATAATCCATATGACAGGCGTATATGCTAGTTCATATAATTCGTTGCCCGTGGGCAACGAACCATATGACTAGACATTAAAGTAAAAAAATGCTAATATTTCTAACTTTATGCTTGTACTATAATATTTGTCTTCCATTATTTTTGATTTTGTAATATAGTAATTTTTTATATCTTCTGTTAATATTTTTGGTTGAATATTATAAGTATATGGAATAATATTGTTGATAATAATATCATATGGTATGTTTTCCATTTTATGTATGAATATATTTATGTAATTTTTATATTATAAACAGGCGTTAATCTTTACTAGTACAGGTTAATCTTTACTAGTGAAGATTCTGATATTTTCATTCAATCTTACTGCGGAATCTCTCCTGAAAATTTCGAATTTACTACATCTTTCAGAACCCGCAAATTCTTGAACTGCATATATTTTACACATAATATATAAATATGGTTTATGATGTTTGTATAATTGGTTCTGGACAAAGTGGTTTAGTAACATGTAAAACGTTTTCGGAGAAAAATAAAAATGTGATCGTTTTAGAAAAATCGTCAAATTTCAATGGAATGTTTCATGAAATAAAAGAAACAAACTATTTCAAATGGTCTACATCAAGAACAATGAGTGGGTTCTCTGATTTTCCAATGGACAAAAGTCTACCACATTGGTTTACTATTCAGGACTACATCGATTATTTATCGTCATATAAAACACACTTCAACTTAGAAAAATATATACAATACAATTCAAATGTTATAAAATGCGAATATCAACCAAATGCGGAATGGATAGTAACGTACGAAACTCAACAAATTGGTTACAATCAAATTCATTCCTTAAAATGTAAAAAACTGATAGTCTGCACTGGACTAAATCAATATGTGAAATTTCCGCAAATTACGAACAATTTTACTGGTAAAATAATTCACACGAAAGATGTGTACAAAATGTCAAAAAATGAATGGGATCTTACATTTTCGAATAAACGGGTACTTTTAATAGGTGGGGGAGAGTCAGCATTTGACATTGGTCATATTATCACGCAACGTTCAAAGAATATATACTTTACAACAAAATCATATATTGAATGGTTTCCAGAAGGAGTTATCAACAAAGACCAAATTAGTAGAATTCAAAGATTAGAAAATAAGTGCTTCATGACTTTTTCTTCGGAAGCAAAAACCCCGACTGATACGAATTTGTTATACGCGGAATATTCTTTACCTGAACCTATCTCTGAATTATGGCATAGAAAAGGGAGATGGTTATTGCAATCCATATTCGGATCTTGTACAAAATGCAGTCATCAACATTCAAAGTTATGCGATAAAACTGAAACACCAGATGATTTATTTATTAAATATGTTGTAAAAAGAACAGATTTTATGTTAGATATATTTGAGAATAATGTGAATATAATAAAATATCCATATGCAATTAATAATCGAACTGTTTACTCGACTGATGGTGAAATAGAAGTAGATATTATTGTTTGTGCAACTGGATTCAAAAAAACATTTCAGTTTCTAGACGAAAAAATTGTTACTAGTAAATTTATAAAAAAAATAATTCCAGAAAAAAATAACAACATCGCATTTGTAGGATTTGCAAGACCAACGATGGGAAGTATTTCAGCAATCGCTGAAATGCAAAGTTGGTGGGTATATAATTTTTTCGGTAACACATTGAATTACAAAATACGAACTCCACTTTTTCGCATGAAAGATCCATTAGATATAACAAACGATAATATTGATACGGTTGTTATTGGATGTTATTATTTAAAAGACCTTGCAAAAGACATGAATATTGAACCAAACATGGTCTATTTATTTTTTACTGATAATGAATTATTTAGAAAAATTTATACAGGTTCTTGTCATCCTATGATTTATAGAATTCATGGCGACAAATATTATAATGGTTCTAGAGACATTTTAATAAATACATTTGTAGATTTCAATAAGGACAGATCTTTTTTAGAAAAGGTATATTTTTACCTGTTTTTGGTATTTCATTTGGTGTTCATTATATCCCTTTTTGTAATTTCATACTTGATAACTAGTATCTTTTACTATTTAAGTAAAACAAAAACAAAACACAAAAACAAAAAATTTGTTTGGTTGTTCTTATTCTTAACCTTATTAACTTTATTTTATAAATAAACATTATTGTACACTGAAGTAAATACAAAATAAGAAAAATATTTTTATACACACAAAAACACAAAAATTGATCTATGTTTTGCAAGTATTATATAAATGTATTGGTCAACATAAATGTATTATCACTCGATTATATAATATTATCTAATAACCACAATAAAGAAAATGCCACCAAAAAAGACGAAACCGTCCTCTCCTTTGAAAGAAACAAACCCACTGCCTGATCAAAAGAAAATCCCCCTCCTCATCGACTCTCTCACCCCAGAAGAACTCGAATCCTACCGTCAAAGAATCCGCTCCGAACTCCCCGATTATTCCACCGACGATCCGAAATACGAAATCATCTACAAAATCCGCGACGATAAACCTGCCGACTATACCCGCGCCATTCAAGAGAAAGAGATCCTGAAAACCCGTCTCAAACTAGCAGATCCCAAAACCGGACAAACCAGATCTCTCCGAAGTTTCACGGAAATTTGGGAGGATCCAAAATCAGGTTTAGCAGAAGATATTCTTGCATCCACCGACCCCGACGAGGCAAAATGGAGTCTTGCAAAAAAATACAACTACAAAATTGCAACCACGTTCATGCCGATGTATGCGAAATCCATATACGAATATTTTGGGGCGAGATCAGTTTTGGATAATTGCGCCGGATGGGGTGATCGCATGTGCGGTGCATTAGCGTCCACTTGTGTGAGACGATATGTAGGATTCGACCCTAACACAAATTTGGTAGAAGGATACAAGAAGATCCAGAAGGATTTTGGATATAAGGTGACTATTAACGAGGGAAGACATATCAAATTCGAAAGTGGATATGATATTTATTCAGTTCCATTTGAAAATTGTGATTCATGGTTAGGACATGAGCAGTTCGATTTCGCATTCACGAGTCCACCTTTCTTCGACTATGAAGACTACAGTCCTGATAATCCACCTTATAAGAATTGGTATATCGAATTCTACGAACCACTTTTCAAGTTAACAGAGAAGCATTTATATACGAATGCGTTCTTCGCGATCCATATTGATGATACATCGGCAGGTAAAATCCGGGGTTTCCTAGACAATGAAGTGAAGAAAATTACAAGTTTTAAATATTGTGGGAGAATCGGACTGGTAGGAGGACAATCGGGTAAAATCAGAAATGTGTATTTGTTTCAGAAGACAAAGATTGATTACTAATAAAAAGTCTGATAATACTAATTAGTAAAATGTTCATATTCTCCATTCATACATAAATATGTATTTGTGAATTTATTGCGATTCTTTATTTCTTCAATTGTTTCACATAAATAATTTACCCAATTGTATGTGTCGTAAAATACATCTTCTTGTAAAATTCGAATAACTGAATACCCATTATCGTTTGCACATTCTTCTTTGTATTTATCAATTTCAAATTGTTCTCCCGGTGATGTCCAATTTGAAATTTGTCGAAAATGTTGCGGTCCATCTAATTCTATTATAATTTTTAAATCTGGAATGCAAAAGTCATATCGAAGATAACGATTAGTCGTTTTGCTTTTACACCAATCTTGTTTAAATTGAGTTAAAATTGTAGGATATAAAGGTTTTATAGTTTCATATAACTTTGCTTCTGTTTTATTTATACAATGTGGACACCAACACCCTGCAATAATTGAATACAATGCTGTTTCAAATTGATTTTTGCAATTATTACAGTCAAACCAATATTTTTTACCGCTCATTTTCAATACTTGTCTCGGAGTTAAATTATTTTTATAACTCCAATATTTTGATTTTTCATGAGAAGCGAATGATTTTTCAAAGCAAAATAAACATTTTTCATTTGTACATATAATACTAGTAGAAACACTACAATAATTACAAAAAATATCATTCTTAATTACACTAACAGGTCTTTCAAATTCATGATTGCATATATCACAGTTAAACCAATATTTATTACTGCTACTACTGCAAAACACTTGTCTTGGTGTTAATCTATTTTTATCACTCCAAAATTTTGATTTTGGATTCGATGCAAATGATTTTTCAAAACAACAAACGCATTCTGTATTATTACATAATTTTTGATTTGTGCAATATGGACACCAAGCATTACTACCAGTTATATGATCTAATCGTTGTTCAAACTCGTGATTGCAATTACTACAGTCAAACCAATATTTGTTACTAGTATTGCGAAATACTTGCTGCGGTTTTAATTCATTTTTATCACTCCAAAAATCTGATTTTATATTTGACGCAAACGATTTTTCAAAACAGCAAGTACATTCTGTATTACTACATAATAATTTGTTTGTACAATAAGGACACCACCTATTTTGATAGATTATAAAATTTAACCCCATTTGAAAAGAGTGTCCACATTTATTACAATCAAACAAATATTTATTATTAGTACTGCGGAATACTTGTTGTGGTGTTAATTCATTTTTATCACTCCAAAACTTAGACTTTTCGTGAGAAGCAAATGAACGTTCAAAAGGTATAATGTTCATGTTTAAATTTTATTTTATATTATTGCAATAATATTTTATGTCATTTTTGTTACAATAATGGGAGATACTAGTTTAGGATATGATCGATCTTTTACGCGTCAAAACTCAACATCCACCTTCTATCCAATAATATATAACTTTTTAACCGAAAATGGAAAACATGCTTATTGTTGCTATTATTACGACTCTTATTTTTTGTGTTTTCAAGTTCATCGAGATTCGATTCATAGATAAAAAGAAAGAAGTAAAACCTCTCAAGTTTTTCGTGAGAGACATGGTTTTAGTATTTGCAAGTTCTTTAGCAGCAGGTTTCTTCTTTTTCAATGCAAATACACAGATAAGCGAGTTTGTCAATACGATCACGGATACGAAGGTGATGCCGGATGGACAGGCGCCGGTATTTACTGACGCACCGGGGTTTTAGTGCGTACATGTGTTTGACGCACCGGGGTTCTGATCGCATGTGTATTTCCATGCAGCACCGGGGTTCTAGTGCGTACATGTATTTGACGCACCGGGGTTCTAGTGTGTACATGTGTTTGACGCACCGGGGTTTTAGTGTATTTTGTTGTTTATGTCACACAACAAAATAAAGAAATGTCTAGTAATACCTACAGACCCCCCCCCAATAAAATGAGATTTTACAACAAAACTACATTGTTACCAAATCTAGATGCACTATACTTGCTTCTCGTTAAAGGTCCTATCATAAATCCAATGTGTTTATTCTGCATTGGTCGTAGAATTGCAATTGAACACAATCAAACAGACACCAAAAATTCGATTCGAATATGGAAAACGACCTCCATATTTGACTACTGGTACGGGGAATTATCTGACCCAGGAAGTACATTTATTGCTTCTTTAGATTACACAATAAATCCGCGCCACCACTACGTCAAAATCGAAAGTCTATTTATGAACGATGATGAACATAGCAACGTATACAAGAATTCTCTCGACTCAGTTACAGCACAAGAACTCAATGAGAATCTTCTCAAGTTCGTTGAAAACGTAGCAAAAACCAATTCGATTTCAAAAATTATAATAGACGTTCACAGTAATCTCCGTATCTACAATAAATACTACAAAAATAACGGGTTCCAATTAACTGACCGAAAATGCGCGGACAATCCATATTGGATAGAAACCGAGAAAATAATCTAACGCTCCATTGCCTGCCATATAAAAATAACAACGCAAATTACAATAAAATAACTATATCCGCCATACTCGTCGGGGTTTGTTTTGTAATCCGATTTTACATACGCCTTTAGATACACATATGCTACTATTGCCAGTAACGACACTAAGATAGGTAATATGCTAAAAATCGCACTTCGCAGTTTCATATATAATAACACAAAGACAAATCTTGATATCAATATAAATGGACGATCAATTAATATCAAGAAACAACCAGATCATCTCAGAATTCAAACCCATTTCGTTCAGTAGAAGATTAAAGAACGAACTGGACCGAATGTACGCAAACTACGATCAAATCGACGTCGAAGTTACCGAAAACGACGAAGCAAAAGTAAATATATACCAAATATCATCAACCGACAACCAATTCTACCGATACGAGTTTGTTTTAACGAGAGACTACCCTTTCCGACCTCCGGTCATTTTTTTCCAAGGAAGACCCTACCTCGAGTTTTTAAAGACGCGTTATACATATACGTCCAAATATGGACCAGACTTATTCAGAAAAGTGACCGGTCAAAATTGTTTTTGCTGTTCGTCGGTAAATTGCGGGGATAATTGGAGTCCAGGTATCACCCTTGAAAAAATAATAGCAGAAATACATTCAATCAAGAAAAAGAAACGTGATATCATAAACAAGATCCTAGCAGATAAAATTAAGGCGCGACACTTGATTGTGGATATTGATCTAGACTCGTGGTTATATTAGCGTCTGAACGTATACTCTGACGCCCAACACTTCGTAGTGGCGTCAGATACCTCCCATATGGAATCCAGCGTCATGTCTATCGTACGTCTACAAACGGCGCCTCCTTAAATGTGTATATACTATCTTCGAACAACTGTTTTACAAAGTAGAATGAAATTTGGCACTGTATTCCACATTCATTTACATGTGAAAACCAGACCCGATCCAATTCTTTTATTTTAGGATGTTTCATATTCCTTATAAGAAATCCAGTTTGGCAATGATAATCGGTTTTCTCCTTTAATCCGTTACTAATTTGTTTGTTAATATATTCTCTGTATCTGTCTTTTTCATTAAAATACCTAGTTTGCTTCAAACTTTCATCAAACTCATTCCAAACACTGCCTTTAAGAAACTCATGCTCTCGTATTACTAACGCATAGTTATTTGAAACGAAACATTTATTTATATGAGACTCAACAAACTCCTCCGAAACTTTACTCAACTTGCTATCAAAGTAACAAGTATAATCATATTTACCAAGTACTTCAAAATTTTCTGGAATGGTTTTCGCCTCTTTAGAGTACATGGCACTTTCATTTTGATCTATGGTTATTGGTTTATCATGGAAAACACCTATCCATTTTGTACCTTTCAACTTATCTAATAAATCCTTATTATTTGATATGTAATAACAGTCGTATTTTTCAGAAGGTAATTCTGGAATATGAAATCCAATATTATCGTTTGCGCCATAAAAACATGTATAAAATGCTAGATTATAATTCTTATTTACATTATCAAACTGTTCCAAAGAGAATAATAGACTATAAAAAATAACACACACCAG
>Ga0114959_10004244_pt1 | contig 11034 bp, 12 predicted proteins | sample C_130625_EF_Meta_FD_87317 | JGI IMG/M metagenome (GOLD analysis project Ga0114959, IMG submission 87317) | Freshwater microbial communities from Lake Croche, Canada to study carbon cycling - C_130625_EF_MetaG | ecosystem: Environmental > Aquatic > Freshwater > Lake | place: Lake Croche, Canada...
ATGGCCAAAGACCCGATCAGAAGCGTCGGTGGTACCCATGCAGGCTTCGTACTTTGCCTCTATCGCCTTGGAAGCAGACTTGTCCGCCGCTGTTGGGGCGGTGGTCCCTGCGTTAATCCCCATGAGACCCGCCAAGGGAGCGGTGCTCGTTGAATCCGCTGACCAACCCGACGGGAGGTCCACAACAACAAGGTTGCGCGCTTGAGTGGCGGCGCGCTCCGCACCCGAAATTGTCGGTGGTGTCGGCGTCGAGCCTGAGGAGGGAAACACCAACGTGAGCGCCAGCGCAAGCGCCACCAGCACGGCGCCAAGGCCGGCTACCAGCCAGCCCTTGGGGCGCTTCGATCGCACGCCTCGAGGCGCTCGGCCATCAAAGCCAGCAAGCATTGCTTCGAGTTCCTCGAGGGAACCACCTTTGAGCCGAACTGGATCGAACAAAAGACGAAGGTGTGCTCCCGAAACCCAGGCCCCCAAGACCACCTGGAGCCTTTGGCGCTCAAGAGTGGTGCCACTCAGCGCTTGATAGGGAATTTGCCAAGCGGCTATTGGTGAACCGCCCGAAAGGCTCAGTCCGCCCTCATCAATGATGAGGTCGTAGCCGCTTCCTTCGGGCAGCGGGCTGCGACCGCCCTCCAAGGTCACGCCAGCGGCAGTGAAGCGAACGGGCACGGCGTGTCAGTTCAACTCAGCGGCGACCTGCGCCGCTGCTTGCTCGGCGATACCGCACACCTCGTCGAGGAGTACTTCATCATGAGCGAATGAGGTGAAGAGGATCTCGTAGGCCCCCGGAGCCAATGCCACCTGGCGCTCGAGGAGCGCATGGAAGAGCTTTGGGTACACGCCGTTCGAACAGAGGGCCTTCGCCGAGGCGTAGTCAGTCGGGGCCGTAATTTTTGCGCCACCGGGGGCAACATAGAGACCAAGCAGGGGGCCAACGTTCGGCACGCACGCACTCAGTCCACCGCTTTGGAGTGCCGCTTCAAGATTGGCTCCAAATCGCTGCACCCGGGCTGCGAGCTCGTCGTAATCAGATTGAGTCAGCGACGTCAGCACGACTCGGCCAGCAGCAGTCGCCAAAGGATTTCCCGACAGCGTGCCCGCTTGGTAGACGGGGCCAGCTGGCGCCAATACCTCGAGCAACGCTGCGGTGCCACCAAAGGCGCCCGCAGGAAGTCCGCCACCAATGACTTTGCCGAAACACCACAGATCAGGGGTCACGCCGCTGATCTGCTCCATACCGCCGGGGGCAACCCGGAAACCTGAGATGACTTCATCGAAAATGAGCAACGCACCGACGCGGTCGCATTCGGCACGAAGGCCTTCGAGGAACCCTTTGGCAGGTGCCACCAGGTTCATATTGGCGGCCACCGGCTCGACGAGCACGCAGGCGATGGATTCATCAAGTGTGGGGATCTGGTTGTAGGGAGCGACCAACGTCTCCGCTACCGATGCCTCGGGGACACCCACCGAGCCAGGAAGGCCGAGCTGCGCCACCCCTGAACCCCCCGCCACCAATAAGTGATCGGCGTGACCGTGATAACAGCCGTCAAACTTCAATATCTTGCTTCGGCCCGTGGCTCCTCGAGCAACCCGCACCGCCGACATCACTGCTTCGGTGCCTGAGGAGACAAAGCGGACTTGCTCGAGTCCCGCCACTCGCTCGACGATGGCTTCAGCGAGAAGGACTTCCCCCGGCGTTGGAGCTCCAAAGGTGGTGCCCTTCACGGCGGCGTCTCTAATGACGCCGATGACTCGAGGATCAGCATGTCCGAGGAGTGAGGCGCCATAGGACTGCACAAAGTCTCGATACCGGGTGCCTTCGATGTCCTCCACCCACGCACCGGAGCCAGAGACCACGGTATAGGGAACCCCTCCCACTGACGAGAAGGAACGCACTGGCGAATCCACTCCGCCGGGAATAACGGCCTGCGCCCGTTCGAACCACGCGGCGTTGGTGGTCTCAGTCATCAAGAACCTCAGCAATCTCGCCAGCAAAGTACGTGAGAATCACATCCGCTCCGGCGCGCTTCACTGACGTCAACTGTTCAAGAGCCACTGCGGGGCCATCAATCCATCCCCGCTCAGCAGCTGCTTTGATCATGGAGTATTCACCGCTCACGTGATAGGCCGCCACCGGGATGTCAACGGCAGCGGCGACATCAGCAATGACGTCGAGGTAGGTAACCGCTGGCTTCACCATGACGATGTCGGCACCTTGAGCAACATCTAACAGGACTTCGCGCATGGACTCTCGTCGATTCGCCGGGTCCTGCTGATAGCCACGTCGGTCGCCTCCGCCCACGATCTCCACATCAACGGCGTCACGAAATGGTCCGTACAGTCCCGAGGCATACTTTGCCGAGTAGGCCAAGATGCCGGTCTGACTGTGGCCGGCTGCGTCTAAGGCATCTCGGATGGCCGCTACCTGGCCGTCCATCATTCCGCTCGGAGCGACGAGATCAGCCCCCGCTTCAGCCTGAGCCAGCGCAGCAGCCTGGTAGCGGACCAGCGTGGCGTCATTGTCCACCGCGCCATCACTGTCGAGCAGGCCGCAATGTCCATGGTCGGTGTATTCATCAAGACACAGATCAGGAATCAGGACGACGGCATCACCAAGCTCTCGCCGCAAGCGACGAAGCGCCACCTGCATAATCCCCTCGGGATCCGAGGCACCCGAACCGATGGCGTCTTTGTTCGATGGCACCCCAAAGAGCGTGACCGCCGTGATGCCAACTTCAACGAGGTGCATCACCTCGGCGACCAACGAATCAACGGTGTGCTGGACATGGCCAGACAGCGAGTCAATGGGCCTTGGCGTGGCCAGCCCTTCTGCCACAAACAGCGGAGCAACAAGATCTGCTGTGGACAGGCGCGTCTCTGCAACGAGCCGGCGAAGGGCGGGCGTGCGTCGAAGCCGACGAGGTCGAGACAGAAAGGGATCCACGAGTTCTCAGCCTAGGCAGTGCCGAGGAGGGCCTCGAAGGCGAGGAGCACCCCGTCGATGCCGGGGCTTGGAGAGACAGCAACCTGGCGGAATCCTGCCTCGGCGGCAGCGGCCGAGGTGGTCGGGCCCATCACGATAATTCCCGGTCGCTTCGGCCCAAGAACTGCGGCAGCACGGCGAACTCCTTTCGGGCTCGTGAGCACCACTACCTCCGCATTTATGAGGTCCCGGCGCTCTGCTTCGCTGAGTGCTCGCTCAACGGTGGCATAGGCAGTGGCGACCAGGGGGTCGAATCCGGCCGAACGAAGGCCCGCCTCCAGATCCGGAATGGGCTCGGCGGCGAGTGCGAGCAGGACCGGCTCATTGGCTCGCGAGGGATTCCCAAGGAGCGCTGCCAACGCAGCGCCACCTCGCCCATCGCCCACCAGCGCTGGGGTCAGCCCGACAGCTCGAAGGGCCGTTGCCGTGGCCTCACCGACTGCAGCGAGGCGAAAGCCAACGAGACGCTCGAACGCCAGTGCGTTCATAAGTCCCTCAACGGCCGAAGCCGAAGTCAACGCTATCCAGTCACCTTCGCTGAGTTGGCGCGCACCCTCTCGAATCGATGCGCCTCCATCAGGTGCGCTGACTACGTCCAGAAGTGGAACCTCCTTCACGACAGCTCCGAGGGATTCGAGACGCTTTCGCAAATCGAACGAGCGACCCACAGGCCGCGTAAGCACCACGTGCCGACCGTCGAGTGACGAGCTCATAGACCCTCGACGAGGTGTGCCAATGCCGCCGCCGCTTGGCCCCCGAGCGTCTCAGGATTGTCGCCTTCAACCACCACTCGTTCGGCATGACCTCCACTCGGAGCCATCACAACGCGAAGGCGAAGCATTCCTGACTCCTCGGTGCACCAGGCTCCTGCCGGTACCGTGCAACCCGCTCCAATCCCCACAAGGAAGGCTCGCTCTGCCACCACGCACCGGTGAGCGATCGTGTCATCGATCCGTTGAAGGGCGTCAAAGACCTCGCTATCGCCCGCACGGGCCTCGAGACCGATTGCCCCTTGGGCCACTTGGGGGCAGAACATCTCTGGGTCGAGCCGCTCAACGATGAGGTCGGCTCGATCCAGGCGCTCAAGGGCCGCCACCGCTACGACCACCGCATCAACGCCACTCGTGCCAGCGAGGGCAAGTCGGCGGTCCATGTTTCCCCGGAGCTCAACGAAGTTGAGATCGGGTCGAATGTCGTGGAGCAATGCTCGGCGCCTCGGAGAACCTGTCGCCACCGTTGCCCCGGGGCCGAGGCCAGCAAGGGCTCGGCCCACCAGGCCATCAGCTGGGTCGCGGCGTTCTGGCACGCAGGCGAGCACAAGACCATCAGGCGTGCTCGACGGCAAATCTTTGGCTGAATGCACCGCAATATCGGCCAAGCCGTCGAGAACTGCTGTTTGAACTTCCTTGGCAAAAATTCCCTGCCCGCCGAGCACGCTGAGCGGCTGCGATTGGTCACGATCACCACCAGTTTCGACAATCACGAGCTCGCAGGTTCGGCCTGGTTGCGCAGCCTCTAACCGCTGGGCGACGAAACGCGCTTGGGCGAGGGCGAGCGGCGAGCCGCGAGAAGCGAGGCGCATGGTGTCAATCCTCAGAGCCCGAAGAGATCGCGAGCGCCCTCGACAAGGCGTTCACCTCTCATGGTTCCTGCGCTTTCTTTGAGAGCCACGGTGGGCTCGTGGGCAACTTTGGCCATGAGGGAACGAGTGATTGCCTCGACGAGTTCTCGCTCCGAGGTACTCAGCGACGAGAGGTCCGAGCTCCTCCGCTCCAACTCAGCCGTGCGCAGTACTTCAAGCCGCTCACGAAGCGCCACCACAATGGGTGCCGCTCCTCGACCGCGTTGTTCATCGAGATAGCGCTCTACCTCATCGTTCACCACTGCTTGCGCTGCTGTTATCTCAGAGTGACGCTCCGCTCGAGCGGCTTCCACCACCGATCGAAGGTGCCCAATGTCGAGCACATCAATTTCGGCAATCTCTGCAACCTCTGCCTCGACATTTCGGGGCATGCCCAGATCAAGGATCAAGCGCTTGCCTGCAGGGAGGTTGGCGACCCGTACCACCGGCTCCTCAGACTCAATGGCCGTGATGACAAGGCGCGCTCCGGCAAGTTCAGCTTCCAGCTGCTCGAGGTTTCCCCCTCGAACTCGGATTTCACCGTCATGAGCGGCCGCCAACTCGAGCGCCGTTTCTTCGGTACGGTTCAACACCACAATTTCTCCCGGTCGGTGTACTCGACGGGCGTCCACGAGCGAGACGAGCACGCCGGAACTCAATTCACCAGCACCAAGAATGACGACCTTTGCGCCTGCGAGTTGGTCTGCCAAGTGCGATTCAGCCATCTGAACTGAAGCGTGGCTGAAGGACATGGTTCCCCGAGCGATACCTGTGTCGGTCCGAGCCTTACGGCCAGCCGAAATTGCCGAGCGGAACAGTGCGCTGAGTGTTGAGCCAAGGGTTCCTTCATCGGATGCTCGCTCCATCGAGCGACGTACTTGCCCGAGGACTTCCATCTCGCCAGGAACTGCTGATTCAAGGCCTGCTGCAACCTTGAAGAGATGCGAGGCCACACCTCGGTCGAAGTAGACACTCTGGTTCTCTTCGAGATCCGCCACCGAGGCCCCAGATCGCTCCGAGAAGAGTGCCATCACGTCATCGACCGCATCGTGGAATCGATCCACCACGCAGTAGACCTCGGTGCGGAGACAGGTTGAGACAAGCACCACTTCGTGGAAGTTCTCTCGAGCACCTAGCTCAGTGAGGACCTTGCCAATCTCGGCATCGGGCACCACGCAGCGCTCAAGAAGATCAAACGGCGCTCGGGAGTGCTCAAGTCCAACGACGACCACGGCCATAGATCAGGACCCCTGCACCTTGGACGCCACGCTACGAATCGGCGAGACCGAGGCCACATCATGCTGCTCGTCTTCACGTCCCAAGGTGGCGTGATAGCTCAGGATCTGCAATTCCATCGAAAGGTCCACGTAGCGAACATGGACATCACTTGGGACCTCCAAGAACCGAGGTGCAAAGTTAAGAATGGATCGCACGCCAAGTCGAACCAGTGCCTGGGCGGCATCCTGTGCCGCCTCGGCGGGGGTGGTGATCACGCCGATAGCGGGTGGGGAAGCAAGGCGTTGCTCGATTGCTTCAAAGGTCTCGACAATTGATGTGCCGACCATTGTTCCAAGGAGCGATGGTTCAGTGTCGACGATTCCCACCAGGCGATACCCACCCGTGAAAAAGCCGCGAGCATTGACGAGGGCTCGGCCCAGGTTTCCGACTCCTGCGATCACCACGGGCCAGTCTCGGGTCACGCCGAGGATTTCATCAATGGCCATGACCAGCGATGCCGCGTCGTAGCCAGTGCCTCGTGTCCCGAGTGATCCAAGCAGCGAGAGGTCCTTGCGCACCTTGGCCGAGTTGATCCCACCTGCGCGCGCCAATTCTTCTGACGAGATGGTGGCCGTTCCGGCCCGTAGCGATTCCTCGGCGATCCGCAGGTACAGCGGAAGTCGAGCCACCGTCGGCTCAGGAAGTGGTCGGTCCGAGCCCGAGCTGCGCTCCATAGAGAATAAGACTACGGGCTGCAGCGGCCCACACCAAAGGGCGGGTGATCGCTGAGGATTCTCCCTAGCGGCCGAGGCTTCGCGAACGCTCCACAGCGGCCATAACCGCCTCAACAATGGCGGATCGGACCGCCCTGGCCTCAAGTGAGCGCACGGCAGCCGCCGTGGTGCCTCCCGGTGAGGTAACCGCCGCCCGGAGCTCTTCGGGGCTGTCGCCTGATTCAACCAGCAGACGACCGGCCCCGAGAATGGTTTCCACCGCCAGCCTGCGAGCCACGTCGCGAGGAAGTCCCGCAGTGACCCCCGCTTCGATCATGGACTCGGCCAGGAGAAAGACATAGGCGGGGCCCGAACCCGAGACACCGGTGACGGCATCAAGATGCCGTTCAGGTAGCCGAAGGACCGTACCGACACTGCCCAGCAGCGCTTCTGCCCAATCGAGGTCCTCTTTGGTCACATGGCTTCCGCCCGAGATCACACTGATCCCTGCACCCACGAGGGCAGGAGTATTGGGCATGGCTCGAATCACCGGGAGGGGTCCGGGAAGCGTCGCCTCGAGGCGAGCGCAGGAAATACCGGCCGCCACCGAGAGGATCCGGCGGACGCCAAGGCCTCCCGCCAGCCGAGTGGCCGCCTCGGCCACATCGGGCTTGACGGCAATCAAAGCCGATGTCGAAGGTCCAACGTGACCGAGCTCGGGAGTATCGACAATAACGAGGTCATCATGAGCGAGGCGGAGGAGCGCCCGGCGTTCCGGGTCGGGTTCGACCACCACGATCTCGGCGGCCTTCACGGCCCCCGAGTTCACTACGCCTTCAAGGAGGGCTGTGCCCATCTTCCCGGCTCCGAGCAGGATCAGTTCCGCCGCCATCCCTCCACGGTACAAGCCAGGGCGAGTCCTCAGGTTTTCCACAGGCGGAGGCTGCCTGGGGCAAACCCCTCGATCAGCCAGATTCAGCGACGTGGCCGGCGGCGACGGTAGAGCTCAGGGAAGGCCAGCGTCATGGCTGTGGGGAAATGATCGTCGATATAGATCAACGAACAGCCGGCAATTCGGTCAAGTTCTTCCTCATCCACCAAATCAGCAGGCGAGCGACCCATCAAATACAGCCCGTTTTCTGGCCCAAAGGCGAACGCCATTTGGATGAGATGCGCATTTCGCCGCAGGAGATAGGTCAGCACCTCGATGGTGTTGGCCTCTGGATAGGGCATCAATTGGGTTTCGTAATGCAACGTCCGCTGGTGGAAGGTCAACCACGTCGTGATGACGTCCTTCTCCTCGCCCTCGAAGCGCAGTAGCCAACGATGCGAGGCCGTTCCGTCAGTGACTTCAATTCGCTCAACGGCCTTGAGTGGGCCCTCCGCCGCAAGCTCTCGATTCACCCAAAGGTCAATGGTGGCGATGACCTGGTCTCGCTCCTCCGCCTCAGAGAGTTCAATGCTCGGCATGGCTCAGCCGCACGAAACAAGTCGGGCATCAACGAGTTGGTCGAAGAGCGCACTCAATTGTGTCGCCGCAGCAGCCCAGGTGTAGCGACGCGCATCGAGGACTGCTGCCGTTGATGCACGGGTATGCAGCAGCGCATCGCGGAGCAAGGGTTCAATTGCGTCGGCGTAACGAAGAGGGTCAGTGCCTTCAATCAATGCCCCGGTCTCTCCGTCGAGTACCAGCGTGGTCAGGCCCCCAACTGCAGCAGCGACCACCGGCGTGCCGCAGGCCAGCGACTCAAGTGCAACTAGCCCGAACGATTCTGAGCGAGAGGGCACCACCGTTACGTCAGCAGCTCGGTAATACGAACTCAAAAGTTCATGTGGCTGAGGAGGCCGGAAATGGACTCGCCCTTCAAGACCTGACCGCTCCACAATGGCCTTGAGTTCTTCTAACGTTGCTTCGCCTTGGGTCCCGCTGGGTCCGCCACAAATCGCAAGGTGCACGTCGAGTCCGCGACGCCGAAGTTCACCAAACGACTCGAGCGCAGTGGCAGCTCCCTTTAACGGTTGGAGCCGCCCCACAAACAGCAACAGGGAACCGTCAGCTGGAAGACCGAGCGCCCGGCGAGCCTGAGGTCGATCACCAGGTCCAAAGAACGCGTGATCAACGCCTGGGGGAACTATGGCGACTCGAGAGGGGTCAGCGTCATAAAGCGCAACGAGCTGCTCTACCTCCACTTGGCATGAGGCCAGAACCGCATCGGAGCAGCCAATAATGACCGACTCCGCTTCGGCCCGTCGCTCAGAAAGCTCCGCGGTTGCTTCTTCGGGCATTGCTTCTGCCTTCACGCGGTCAAGAGTGTGAAAAGTGGAGACGAGGGGAATATCGAGTTCGTGTTTGATGATGTGGCCCGCCATGCCGGAAAGCCAATAGTTAGCGTGCACCGCGTCATAGGGGCCACCCTCGGCCTCAGCAATGGGCATCCCAGAAGGTGTGGTCATCGCCGTTAACACCCGGTCGGTGAACTCGGGAATCAACAACTCGAGGTCCTCTTTCGCCACGGGCCCAAGTGGTCCGGCGGCAACTCCATGCACAGCAAGGCCTGGCTCGAGGACAACAGTGCCGAGCTCAGCAGGCGAGGAGGCACGAGTGAAGACATCGCATTGGTTCCCGGCTCGAGCCAACGCCGCTGCCAGCTCTCGTACGTAGACGTTCATACCTCCCCCATCCCCTGTTCCGGGCTGGGCCAGAGGCGAAGTGTGGAGGGAGAGAATACCGACACGTTTCATGGCAATGGAAAGCCTAACGGCCGGGTTCCTCGGGGCCCTCGATTCGCGGGCTGAACTTTGGTGCCTCGTGCGGTGCTTCGGCCCCTGAGCCCTCGGCGACAAAGGAACGGTAGATCTGGATCAGCGCCTGGCGCTGTTGTGGGCTCAATTTGGGGTCGGCGTTGATATGTGCTTCAAGGTCTCCACTTGACTCGGGGTCGAGGAATCCTGCACGTACGTAGAGCGTCTCAGCTGAAATGGCCAGACCCCGGGCAATTTGCTGCAGGATTTCTGCAGACGGACGGCGGAGCCCCCGCTCAATCTGTGAGAGATATGGATTCGAGATCCCCGCCGCCTCTGACAGTCGGCGAAGTGACATCCGAGCATTCGACCGTTGCTCACGGATGAATTCCCCGAGCTCTCGGAGGCGTTCAGAAGGTTCTGGGGCCATGATTGAAGACTAGATCGCCCAGAAGCATCGTTTCTTGCCTCGGATCGGTGGATCAGGGATTCAATGCTTCACAGGCGCCGCAACGCGACACCAGCGGGTCGCCTGCAAGACGATCTTCCTCGAGCCCTCCGCCACACTGTGCACAGGAGCCGTAGGTCCCCGCATCGAGCCGAGCCATGGCTGCTTCTACCGCATCAAGGCGAGAGGCCAACGCCTCGAGTTGCTCATTCTCTCGCTCGTCCATATTCAAAGGCTAACTCGTTGCGTTCGCCGTGTCGTCCTCATCATTGGCACCGTTCTCGCCATTATCTCGGCCATCATCCATGCCATCGCCAGACGACTTCCTTGATTTAAAAATCGGACCCATATTTGAGACCAGAACGGCCACCACTGAGACCAGATAGAGCTGTCCAAACATCGCCTCGAAGGCAGCGAGGGTTCGCCCCAGCGGGTGGGCGGCAGTCAGGTCCCCGTAGCCGACGGTCGTCAGGGTGATGAAGGAGAAGTAGGAGTAGTCCGACGGGGAGGGATGTTGGGTCTGGGCGAAAAAGGTCTGAGTCGTCATTGAATCGGTAGCGGAATAAATCGTCGCGAAGAGCATGCCGAACATGACGTAGAGGCAAAGAGCTGCAAGAACGGTTCGGATATCGACATCGCGTCGGCGAATGATTCCCCTCACCACGGCAATCGGCGAAATGACGACGAGGAGAACTGTCAGCAATGCCGTTGATGCCCTCAGGACATGCCAGTTCAAGATCAGTTCCGCCACCGCAGAAATCAGGGCAAGCACGCAGGCCACAGCGGCCAGATTTATCGTGAGCCGCTTCGCCCTCGACGCATGAAGTGCCACCATGATGGTCAATGACTCAAGAAGGACAAGGACCAGTCCGTGCCAGCGAGTGGGGGTCGTCATCGACCCATTGAAAATAAAGGTGAGAATGAGTAACGCGAGAAGTTCTCCAAAGCGGAACTCAGGCTGTTTCAAGCGCATCGACTCGCGGAGCGAGCGCCGCACCTTTTTCTTGGTGACCTCTTCCGTTGAGGCAAGTGCCGCCAAGGAGGTCTCGACCATGCCTTGGGGTTCTTGATCGTCGGCCACGGTTTATCCCTTTTCCGAGTGCAAGGACGTATCTTGCGCTCTGGCTACCACGATAGAACTCCGGGCATCCATCCCGGCGCAGACCAGCTTCGGTACCGTCGGGACTCGTGGATCGCCCAGATTTTCGACGTGTCATTGGTGGCCTGAGCGCTGCCCTGCTTCTCGGGGCTTGTGGCTCCTCGGGGGGCCACAGCGCCGCTTCAACCACCTCAACCACAGAAAAGCTGA
>Ga0114959_10004246_pt1 | contig 11029 bp, 9 predicted proteins | sample C_130625_EF_Meta_FD_87317 | JGI IMG/M metagenome (GOLD analysis project Ga0114959, IMG submission 87317) | Freshwater microbial communities from Lake Croche, Canada to study carbon cycling - C_130625_EF_MetaG | ecosystem: Environmental > Aquatic > Freshwater > Lake | place: Lake Croche, Canada...
CACTTTTACATCAGCCAATCCGATAAAGGCGGCTTAGTCTTCGGCGCCTCGCTCGACTATTACACCTCCTACGCCGCCCGCGGAAATCTACCTGCCGTAGAAGATACAATCGAAGAAGCGATGGCTATTTTGCCGGGAATTAGTCGAGTTCGGTTATTACGCCACTGGGGTGGCATCATGGATATGTCGATGGATGGATCCCCAATTATAGATAAAACGGATATTGGCGGATTATATTTGAATTGTGGCTGGTGCTATGGCGGGTTCAAGGCAACGCCTGCGTCAGGCTATTGTTTTGCGCATTTATTAGCAAAAGAAGAATTACACCCAGCAGCTAAAGCATTGCGTTTGAAGCGTTTCGAAACCGGCCATGTCATTGATGAGGCTGGTACAGGCGCGCAGCCCAATCTCCATTAGACAGTCTTCTTAGGATTTTATCATGCGAATACCATGTCCTTTTTGCGGCGAGCGAGATTCTCAAGAATATGCATTCTTAGGAGAAGCGGGTTTAATTCGCCCAGATCCAACCGCCGATGACGCCCAAAAGCAATTTCATGACTATGTGCACATAAGAAAAAATACAGCGGGAATAACAAAAGAACTTTGGCACCATGTCCATGGTTGCCGATCATGGATCGTTGTTGAGCGTAATACTTTGACCCACGAGTTATTTACTTCAGAATATGTTTCAGAACGTTTGAGAGAACTGTCAAAATGAGCCAACTTAACAGGCTAACTGAGGGCGGTTTAATTGACCGATCCAAACCTTTAAAATTTACTTTTGACGGCAAAAGATTTGATGGTTTCCAAGGAGACACACTTGCATCAGCTTTGATTGCAAATGGGGTATCTTTGTTTGGTCGCTCGTTTAAATATCATCGGCCGCGGGGTGTATTAACTGCAGGTTCCGAGGAACCAAACGCACTCGTTGAACTTAGAAGCGGCAATCGCCTCGAACCTAATATGCGGGCTACGACCGTTGAGCTATTTGATGGCCTTATTGCCACCAGTCAAAATCGCTGGCCCTCCTTAAATTTCGATGTGATGTCGATAAACTCTTTATTAGCCCCGATCCTGACTGCCGGCTTCTATTATAAAACATTCATGTGGCCTGCCTCGTTTTGGGAAAAAGTCTATGAACCAGCAATTCGTCGTGCTGCAGGCTTAGGAAAGCCTCCGGAAGGCTTCGATCCGGACCATTATGAGAAAGCCTTTGCCCATTGCGATGTTTTAGTGATTGGCGCAGGACCAGCCGGTATTTCGGCAGCCTTAGCCGCAGGCCGCGCAGGAGCTCGAGTCATTTTATGCGATGAGAATCCATTGCTTGGCGGACGGCTATTGTCGGACATGCAGCATATTAATGACATGCCAGCTCTCGAATGGGTACGAGGAGCAACAATAGAGCTAGAAAATCTACCTAATGTAAAAATTTTTCGTCGCATGACGGTATTCGGGCTTTACGACCATGGTGTGTACGGTGCTGTAGAGCGGGTAAGCGATCATTTGGACACCCCACCCCCCTTTCAACCGCGCCAACGAAGCTATCGGATCATCGCAAAGAGAGCGATTCTTGGGAGCGGTGCCATCGAAAGACCAATGGTATTTGGCGATAATGATCGTCCGGGCATTATGTTGGGATCGGCAATCAGAACGTATGTCAACCAGTTTGCCGCATTGCCAGGGCGCCGCGCAGTCGTGGTTTCATCCTCAAATGACGGATTACGGACGGCTGAGGCTTTAAAGAATAATGGAGCCGAGATTGCGGCTGTTATCGATTCAAGGAATGGTGACGTCATTCAGCGCGCATTTGGTGGAAAGCGGGTGCAGGCAATCCAGGTCCGCGATAAAAATGGCGGAATTCGAATGATCGAGTGCGATCTTGTTTCTGTTTCGAATGGTTGGAACCCTTCATTGCATCTGACCTGCCACCTAGGAAGTAGGCCTGTCTGGGAAGAAAGCAAAAATGCATTCATCCCGGGTAAACTACCACAAGGACTCGCGGTTGCCGGTGCCGCACAGGGAAACTTTACTCTTCAAGAGGCGCTTGACGACGGCCTCCGGGCGGGAAATGAAGCAGCAGAATTAGTAGGCTTTAGCCCAATAAATTTTGCAGTTCCGTCAGCGGAACCGGACAAATATGAACATAAACCCGTATGGCGGATTAAAACCAGCAAAGGAAAGTGCTTTGTTGATTTCCAACATGATGTGACAGATCTCGATATCGAACTTGCCAACCGCGAAGGGTTTAAATCCGTCGAGCATATGAAACGGTATACAACCCTAGGTATGGCCACTGACCAAGGGAAAACGGCTAATGTTGCTGGCCTAGCAATACTTGGCGAAGTCTCGAATAGATCAATTTCTGAAGTAGGAACTACTATTTTTCGTCCACCCTTTACACCCGTTACACTCGGTGCGCTTGCAGGCCACCACACTCATAACGAATTTCGACCCACCCGATTAACCCCATCTCATCAATGGGCAAATGAACGTGGCGCCGTTTTCATGGAAACAGGGCTATGGATGAGAGCGCAATATTTTCCGCAATATCCAGGAGAAAATTGGCTCGAGGCTATGATTAGAGAGGTAAAAGTTACGCGTGAAGCTGTTGGCGTCTGCGATGTTTCAACCTTGGGAAAAATCGATTTACAAGGGGAGGATGCGGCAACCTTTTTGGACCGCATATATACCGGTACTTTTTCAACCCTACCCACCGGAAGAGTGCGCTACGGCTTAATGCTAAGAGAAGATGGCTTCGTATTCGATGATGGTACAACCGCACGTATGGGCGAAAACCATTTTCTGATGACTACGACCACAGCAGGCGCTTCAAAAGTAATGGCTCACCTTGAATTTTGTCACCAAGTATTATGGCCAGAATTAAATGTGGCTTTCACTTCTGTTACTGAACAATGGGCTCAATATTCGATCGCTGGTCCCAATGCCCGCCATGTTCTCGAAAAGCTGGTTGATCCGGAAATCGATATTTCAAATGATGCTTTTCCCTATATGGCCTGCAAATCAATATCGATCTGCGGCGGAATCAAAGCGAGACTATTTCGGATCTCGTTTTCTGGTGAACTAGCCTACGAAATCGGTGTTCCTAATCGTTACGGCGACGCGCTTATTCGTGCGTTAATGAAAGTAGGCAAGGAATTTGGAATAATTCCCTATGGCCTGGAAGCCTTAAGCACCATGCGAATTGAAAAAGGACATGTTGCTGGTGGGGAATTGAATGGACAAACGACCCCTCTTGATTTGGGCCTCATCAAAATGGTTTCGCAAAAAAAGGACTGTATAGGTAAAAAAATGTCCGAAAGACCAGCATTTTTAGAGCCCGACCGGCCTGTATTAGTTGGCTTAAAGCCCAAGAATAGACAAACTAAACTGACAGGTGGCGCACATTTTCTTAATATTGGCGCAAAACCATCACTAGATGATGATCAGGGCCATGTGACCTCAACCGCATACTCGCCATCCTTGAATAGTTGGATAGGATTAGGGCTATTAAAAAATGGAAAAAATCGTATGGGAGATACCATTCGGTCCGTTGATTTTATGCGAAAAACGGATGAATTGGTCGAAATATGCGATCCAATATTTTTAGATCCGAATGGGGAGCGGTTGCGTGGATAATTTAATACTGAACCCCAAATCGCCCCTTGAGCCTTATTTAGTACCGGGTCGGTACGGCGTAGAATCCACAGAGGCAGGTGTAAGTCTAAAAGAAAAGCGGGACTTCGGTCTTGTAAGTTTGACCGTTTTTAAAGGTCATTATGAGGATTTATCAAATTCTATATTTAATGAGTTCGGGATTAAGCCCCTCTTAAATAGTGAAATTTCGCGTTCTGAAAAAATATGCTTTATGAATATTGCTCCAGGGCAATGGTTGGCATACTCGGAAGCCTTTAGTGCCTTAGATATGATAGCTAAGCTTCAGTATGCAGTTGGAAAATTAGCGTCAATTGTAGATTTATCAGACGCAAGAGCAATTATTGAACTTTCCGGCCCCAATGTTCATGACGCATTGGCGAAAGGCGTGTCAATTGACCTAGATGAAAGTACATTCTCAACAAAACATGTTTTTTGTACATTTGCAGCGCAACTTTCCATTACTTTTTGGCAAAGCGATGATGGCTTAAGAGTTAATGTTGCTGTTTTTAGGGCATTTGGGGACTCCTTGTTAAAGTGGCTAATTGCGTCCGCATCAGAATTCGGCTGCGACGTGAAAATTTAGATTTTATACTTTCTACTTGGCTAATTTATACAAAAATTCCAAAATTTTCTCTATTCTATCCAGTAATAGTCATTTTAGATCTATTTTAATCAAAAATTTGTCTAATCGACAATATTTGCCATTTATAAAAATTTGTGGATAATTCCCTTACGTCAATTTATTGACCATAGTTCTGGCTCGGTAAACTTACGAGCAGTTTTCCAAAATGCGGGAAAAGGAGGCAAATTATGTATATTAAAAGATTAAATACAGACTTAGAAGAAGATGCGCTCTTAACGATGATCGACCGTGTCGATGCTATTAAGAAAAACAACGAAATTCACAAAGCGCTCATTGAAATGAAGGATAGATACTCACTAAGAAATGCTGCTTATATGGGATATAATATGGGTTCGCTAACACAGGCAGAACCCTATGCTTCTGTAACGTATAGCGAAGAATGGGTAAATCAATATCGCGAAAAATCTTATCTAGATATTGATCCTGTATTACGAGCCGTACAGAAATCAATACTTCCAATTGACTGGCAATCCTTTGATATAAGCAATCCAAAAGTACGCCGATTTTTCAACGAGGCAAAAGACGCTGGCGTTGGTAGAAATGGTATTTCAATCCCAGTAAGGGGAAGAAATGGAGATTCAGGTATTTTTAGCATTACGACGAATACAAAAGATGCTGATTGGGTTCAATTTAAGCGCCAATATATGAGAGATTTTCAAGTACTTGCGGTCCATTTCCATCAGTCAGTCTTAATAGCAAACAACGTAATTCAACCTGTATTTAAATTTATCAACCAGGGAGGTAGAAGTATTGTACTGGACGGCTTGCGGAAAAACGGGGGAAGAAGCGGCTTTAATTTTAGGAATATCTAAACGTGGGGTTAGATTTCATGTTTGCAATATTATGCATAAATTAAATTGTACAAATGTCACACATGCTGTCGCAAAGGCACTATATTTTAATTTAATAAAACCTCCAAAGTAGAATGATTCGATACTAAATAAAGCCGTCATTTGTGACGGATATCTTTAGGTAAATTATAAATTATTTTTTAATCCTGGTTCTTCACAGGAGGTAGAAATGATTTTCCTAGTCAACGGCTCAGAAAAAGAACAGTATTCCTATTATATCAACACAATGCATAGAATAAGAGCGGAGGTCTTTCACGAACGTTTACAGTGGGAGGTCAATGTCAAAAATGGCCTAGAAATAGACAGATTTGATGAATTTAACCCTTTATATCTATTATCCATTGATGAAGAAACTGGCCGAATAAGAGGTTCAGCACGGCTATTGCCAACAACCGGCCCCAACATGCTGCGCGATGTATTTCCTACCTTATTACCTGATAATGAAGTCGTCGAAAGCGCATTAATCTGGGAAAGCTCCCGATTTTCAATGGAGCCAGGTGCCGAGACGCCATTGCCCGGGCAACTTGTAAGTCAAGTAACGGCCGAATTAATTGCAGGAATTTGTGAAGTTGGATTGATCGCAGGACTAACAGACGTTGTTTCTGTATTCGACGCGAGAATGGTGCGCATTATGCGAGCATCTGGTAGTCCGGCTACAATTATTGGTAGACCTCACAGAATTGGCGCCTTCATGACTTATGCGGGACTTTTTGAGGTAAGCGAAGCTGCCTTGGCCAATATTCGCAGTGCAACGGGATTAGAAGGCTCGGTACTGGAACGGCAAAGCGTAACGCGTTGCCTGGCGGCATAATATAAATTGATTAACGAGATGCAGGGCGATTATTTTGTTGCCCTGCATCAATGCCCGGACATCATTTCATAGACAAGCCTCTTATACGGCCTTATGTTTCTCGCAGATATCATTGAAGTGTCCATTATATCACAAAGAAGGCAAGCGCTTAGATCGTGCCCGAGTTACTTTCGCCAGCAGAGGTTTCAGCGCTGCTTCTCAGTATAAAAATTGCCATAACGGCGGCGGTAGCCGAGCTTCCCCTTGCAGTATTTTTAGCATTTATTTTAGCTCGGGTTAGATTTTTTGGTAATAGTTTCATAAATATTTTAATTCATCTGCCACTTATCTTGCCCCCAGTCGTTACTGGCTATTTTCTGCTCATATTATTTGGTAATAATGGGCCGATCGGTTTAATACTGGCACAGTATTTTGGCATTATTTTGGCGTTTCGTTGGACGGGGGCGGCCCTCGCATCCGCCGTAATGGCGCTTCCCCTAATGGTTCGAGCAATCAGGTTATCTATAGAAGCCGTCGACCCCACAATTGAGAATGCAGCAAGAACCTTGGGCGCGAATAGAATTAATGTCTTTTTTTCGATTACACTTCCGCTTTCTTATCCGGGAATAATCGCAGGGTTTATTTTAGGATTTGCTAAAGCGCTAGGCGAATTTGGAGCTACAATTACTTTCGTCTCAAATATTCCTGGTGAAACCCAAACACTTTCCGCTGCAATCTATACCTACACGCAGAGCCCCGGGGGCGACGTTCCGGCCTTACGGCTTGCTGCGCTTTCTGTAATCGTATCCATTGCCGCACTTGGATTTACGGAATTATTGGCGAGACATACCCGAAAAGCTTGAATTCGATAATTTTATGATTGGTTTATACTGACTCAAATTACAATGACTTTAAAATAGCAGATGAAGGTGTCGTAGCTCTAATTAACCGGCTGGTCTTTAGCCGAACAGTTAATGTCGTCATTTGAGCGTAAAAATATGAATTTGAGTGACATAAAGTCAGAAATAGCGACTGGGAATAAGGGACTGGTGAATGGAAATCACATACGATTATGTCATCGTCGGAGCGGGTTCGGCAGGTTGCGTTCTTGCTAACCGTCTAAGTGAATCCGGCAAATTCACGGTTTTACTTATTGAGGCAGGTGGCAGTGACGCTCGGTTTTGGATTAAAACACCAATTGGCTATGGCATTACATTCTTCGATAAAAAGGTGAATTGGCGCTTCAATTCGGTACCAGATAAAGGATTACTCGATCGAACGCTATATGTGCCCCGTGGGAAGGTCATTGGCGGCTCTAGCTCCATCAATGCGATGGTGTATGCACGGGGTGCTAAGAGCGATTTTGACGACTGGGAAGCCGCAGGAAACCATGGCTGGGGGTGGGATCAAGTAAAGCAAGCATTTGAAGCGATTGAGCGTAAAGTTACAAAGGATGGTTCTGCGGTTGGTTCAGGTCCACTCACAGTTTCTGATCGGCAAAAAGATTATCATCCCTTAAAGCGATTTTTTACGAAGGCCGTAAAACAATTACAATTGGCTTATGCTGATGACGGCGTTGCTCAAGGCGAAGAAGGTCTAGGGCCTTATTTAATTAATACCCGCAATGGGTTACGGTGCTCCTCAGCCGATGCGTTTCTTCAACCCGCACTGAAAAGACGCAATTTGCGCGTTGAAAAACATGCGCAGGTGACAAAAATATTATTTGATGGTGATCGCGCAATTGGCGTTAATTACAATCAAAATAACAAAATTCACACGGTTAAGGCGAGCAAAGAAGTTATTCTTTCTGCCGGCGCTATTCAGTCGCCGCAATTGTTGCAGGTCTCGGGAGTTGGTCCGGCAGACTTATTAAAGCAACACGGCATCAGTATTGTTAAAGCCAATGAAAATGTTGGAGCCAATCTCCAAGACCATTTGGGCATTAATTACTATTACCGCGCAACTGAACCGACTTTAAATGCTCAGCTTGGTACCCGTATGGGACAATTGATTTCGGGTATTAAATTTCTATTCACACGAACAGGACCTCTGACCTTAAGTGTTAATCAAATGGGCGGTATTATTCGCTCATCGAAAGAATTAAAGCGTCCTGATCTTCAAATATATTTTAATCCGCTTAGTTATTCAACCGAAGTGGCAGGAAAGCGCAGATTAACAAAGCCAGATCCGTGGCCGGGGTTTATCTTAAGCTTCAATTCATGCAGACCAACAAGTACAGGCTCGGTTAAAATCAATTCATCTGATCCTTTTGCTATGCCTGATATAGATTTCAATTACCTTTCGACCAATCAAGACCGGGAAGATGTTATCGCTGGGGCGCGGTTTATTGGTAAGCTTCAGAATAGCCCGGCTATGCAAGAATTGATTAAGTCCGAGCCTGTATTCGACCCTTCTACGGCGAGTGATGAGGCGATTATTTCTGATTTCCGGAAACGGGCGGGATCGGTTTATCACACGTCTTGTACCTGCCGAATGGCGCCTGAGACGGAGGGCGGAGTTCTCGATCCTGAATTAAAGGTTCATGGAATCAAAGGGTTACGTGTTGTCGACGCTTCGTCATTTCCGAATGTTACATCAGCAAACACCAATGCTCCGACGATGATGTTGGCTTGGCGGGCGGCAGAGATGATCTTGAAGGGCGGAGAAAGCTACAATGGATAAGATTAAAAAGCTTGAAACCTTCACGAATGAATATGTTGGCTTTGTAAAAGTCACATCCGAGTCAGGTCTTACGGGATGGGGGCAAGTATCCACTTACAATTCCGACATTACGTGCACGATTTTCCATCGTCAAATTGCACCTCATGCGTTAGGTACGGATGCGTTAGACTTCGAAGATACTCTCAATTTAATAGGTGAGAGAGAACATAAATACCCAGGATCGTATTTACGTCGTGCAATGACAGGTTTGGATACTGCATTGTGGGACCTCAAAGGTAAACGCGAAGAAAAACCCGTAGTATCCTTGATTGGTGGCAAGCCTGGAAAACTACGCGCCTATGCCTCGTCCATGAAGCGCGACATTACCCCTGAGGATGAAGCTAAGCGCTTCCTAAGTCTCAGAGATGATTACGGTTTTGACGCTTTTAAATGGCGCGTGGGACGCGAATGCGGGCGTGATCAGGACGAATGGCCGGGGCGTACGGATGCTGTGGTGCCGGTTGTCAGCAAAGCATTGGGCGATGGTGTCGCTAAATTGGTGGACGGCAATTCTTGCTATTCGCCCAAAAAAGCTATCGAAGTTGGCAAATTACTGATCGATAATGGTATTAGTCATTTCGAAGAGCCCTGCCCTTACTGGGAATATGAGCAGACGCGCGAAGTCACCGAGGCGCTGTCGATCGACGTGACAGGGGGTGAACAGGACTGCGAGTATTCAACCTTTAAGCTTATGATGGATATGCATGCGGTTGATATTGTTCAGCCCGATATCATGTATATCGGCGGTTTAACGCGGACGCTCAAGATTTGCGATATGGCCGATAAAGCAGGTTACAAGATTACACCGCATGCAGCGAACTTGTCTCTTGTAACGATGTGCACGATGCACTTACTGGGCGCTATTCCTAACGCCGGAAAATACCTCGAATTTTCGATCGAGGGCCTTGATTACTATCCGTGGCAGGACAAACTCTTTTTAGGAAATCCATATAAAATTGAAAATGGCATGGCCACCATACCCGATGCGCCGGGTTGGGGTGTTGAGATCAACCCAGAATGGCTCGAAAAGGCCAGCTATACTGTCTCAAGTATAGATTAAGTATAACTGGCCTTATTACAGGTGAATAAGGCCAGTGGTTCGAGTGAATAAGGCCAGTGCCTTCGATAATCAAAACGGCACTTTCGATAAGATTAGCCTAATACATATTGCCGCGTGGCTTCTGGGTCGTCCTTTGTGACATCAAGCAGGGCTAATTCTTGCCACACGGAATCAGGAATTGAAGTATTCGCCCACTCGATTGTTTCACGCACCCGCTCTGCTTTAGAGACGCCGCAAATGGTTGCCGAGATCCTCGGATCGCGCATCGAATATTGAAGCGCGACGGGACCTGTTGCCACACCATGCTTGGCACAAATCTCTTCGACTTTGCGAACAGGGTTCAGCATTGCATCATTTGCAATTTGATAGGCATAGCGTTGATAGTTGGCCGTGCCTTTCGCAAAGACTCCGCCCGCATAGGGCGCAGCGTTCAGCACCGCAATGCCCTTTGAGTGGGCATAATCCATCATGGCTGCTGCGTTATGATTAACAGGGGTAAACCGATTATGCGTGATGAGCGCATCAAACGGAAACTCTTTCAAGATTGGTAACATGATGTCGACATTACCGGCCGCAAGGCCAACGGCTTTGGCTAAGCCTTGCTCTTTCATCTTGAACAATTCGTCAATCGCTCCACCCTTCGCAGTAATTTCCGAGAGCGAATTGGCGTGTTCCGGATCATGCAAATGCAAGAGCTGAATCTGATCGACACCGAGTGCCTTCAAACTCTCCTCAAGCGAGCGACGTGCACGCGAAGCATCAAAAGCATTGGTTTTGAAATCGCGATCAAGCTTCGTCGAGATCACAAAATCTTTGGGTAAACCGCCGCGCTCGCGGATCACATGGCCAATACGCTCTTCGCTTCGGCCCGTGCCGTAATTACGTGACGAATCGAGAAAATTGACAGGGCTATCAAAGATGGCGCGAACCGTATCAAACGCACGTTCTTCACTCACCGAATAGCCATAGGTTTCGGGCATGTCGCCGATACCGGAGGTGCCGAAACAAATTGGAGAAACAGATAATCCCGTCTTGCCGAGAGAGATGCGCTTATCGGGTGAAAAGGCCATGATTGGAGCTCCCTAAATTTCATCGTCGACATTTTTATCATTTAAAAAAGGGCGGGATTGCTCCCGCCCTTCATAACCCTAGCACGCAGCGATATTAGCCGCCGATGCAGGTGTCGGCCGTCTTAGGTGTGCAGACGTCGAGACCCGTGTAGGTTGGATCCTTAGGCATACCCTTGCCGTCCTTGATGTCCTTCAAGATGTACATGGCCTTGTAGCCCATTTCGAATGGACGCTGGCCAA
>Ga0114959_10004251_pt1 | contig 11025 bp, 12 predicted proteins | sample C_130625_EF_Meta_FD_87317 | JGI IMG/M metagenome (GOLD analysis project Ga0114959, IMG submission 87317) | Freshwater microbial communities from Lake Croche, Canada to study carbon cycling - C_130625_EF_MetaG | ecosystem: Environmental > Aquatic > Freshwater > Lake | place: Lake Croche, Canada...
ATAATAGAAGCAGTATCTAAAATAATATGTTTTGGAATAATATTATTTCGTAATGGTAAAGGTTGAAATAATTTACTTTCCATTTTTTCCAATACCGAATTCATATACAACATTCCTTTCAAATATTCAAAGGGTCTTACTTTCACATCGTAATGGATAGACTTTTTGATATTTTCAGGTAGAATATGAGGTAAGTGCGTTTCTTTCCATTCTTCAAATATGTTATCTGTTTCTTCCAATGATAAACATTTATTTTTGAATTGAAATAAGGTTGCTTTATCTTCGGTTATTTCATTGGTCGTTTTGTTGATAAATCGCAAAAAATGTTGAATGAAATGTTCCTGTAAATTATTATGTAAGGAAGTATGTATTTGGGTAGCCAAGTAAGGCAATAGATAGGTTGTATTTTTCAAGTTCGTTTTCTCGTTGTTTAACAAAGGTTGGTATTCGGTTTTGTAAAATATTTCTAATGTTTCCAAAAGTTCAGTATCTTTTCCCTTTTTGCCTCTGTTATCACGAGTTCCTAAAGATTTGATACAATACAAAATGAATTTTTCATTTAAATCAGGTAATGGAAGATTTTGTGTATATTGGTGTAAAACATACATTCGTATAAATTGATAAGTATGAATCACTAAATCATTCATTTCAAAAACCAAGTTATTGATAAGCGGTTGAACGGTTTCACAATTATGTAAAATGGTTTTCAAAGGAATTTTGAAAGTTTTGTAAGCGGACTTTTCAGTATTCCTAAACTCTTGGAATTTTTCCTTAAGTTTTTTCTTTTTCATTTTATATATATTATAAATATTTTATTTTTAAGTTATTTTAACGCAAATAATTTAAACATAATTTATTTATAATTATTATATTTATAAATAAATGGAAAATGAAACACCTAAAATGAAATATTACTGTGAATGTTGTAATTATCAATGTCTCTATCCAGCTCATTGGAAACAGCATATAGAAAGCGAGAAACATAAAAATCAAGGAAAAAGAAAAACGAGAAATGATAAAGTATTAGAATCTAAATGTAAGTATTGTGATTATACAACAAATAATTTAACCTGTATGAAAGTTCATTGTTTGACTAACCATTCAAGTAGTGAAGAAAGAAAAAAAGAGTTTAAATATTATTGTGATAAATGTGATTTTGGAACTTATGCTGAAATATTATTTACACGTCATTGTGAAACCAAGAAACATATTCAATAAACTTAAAAACAAAGCAATATATTACTATAATAAAAATGAAATGGGTTTATATTTTACAATGTGAAGATGATTATTATTATATAGGAGAAACATCAAGGCTGTATAGAAGATTTTGGGAACATCAAGATGGTATGGGTGGATTGAATACATCTATGTATCCTCCTAAAAACATTATAGCAATCTATTCAGTAAATAGAATAGGTAAATTTTTTGATTATAATAAAAAAGTTTATAATAACGATTATAATACAAACTATAATATCTATTTTGATAGAGGAGGAATAATAGAAAATTTTAATATTGATGATGAATATAGCTATGATTATGATAACTTATGGGTTGAAAATACTATTACAGAAAAAATGATGTTAAATAATAAAGAAAATTGGAAAAAAATAAGGGGAGGTAAATATGTAAGATTTAATGTAGAGTATAAATTTCCTGAAAATGAAGTAATAAATATTTTACCAAATTGTATTTGTGGGTTGCCTTGTGATGTAAAAAAGAATGAAGAATATAATTATTTATATTTTAGGTGTGCTAAAAAAAATATATGGAATGAAATGCGTAATGAATTTGATATAACAGATGAACCTTGTAATTTTTTTATGAAATATACCAAAGATACTAATTATAAAATAGAATATGAGAAACGAAAAGAAAATATAAAATTACTAACAAATAAATCAGCTTGGTGGTTAAAAAATGTTGGTTTTTATCAATTTTGTCCTGGAGGTTGTGGAAAAGAATATGATGAAAATAACACAATAAGACATTCAAGAAGAGCAATAAACATTTGTTTTGATTGTTTCATTGATAAAAATGAAGAATTAAGAAGACAATTCACTTCATTTGGATATGGAAAATGTATGATTAATTTGAATAATTAATTACTATTATAATATATTATAGTAATTATATGCCTACACATAAAAGCGGAGATTATAAATTATCTGCTGTTGAATATTATTTAACCGAAGATAAATCTCAACAAGAAGTTTGTAGAATTTTTAAATGTTCTGCACGAAGTTTGATGCGTTGGGTTGAAAAATATAACAAAACAGGTGAGATTGAAAGACATAATAGAAAACCTATTGCTTACAAAATCAACCAACAAGAAGTCAAGTATATTTTACAAGAACTCAAACAAAATAAAACCATTACTATGGAAGATTTGTTAGTTAAGGTAAAAGAAAAATTCCCTGATTTTGATATTAGCACAAGACACTTGAGTAGAGTGATAAAGGATAATAATATTACTTTGAAAATTACAAGATTAAGACACGAGCCTGAAAAACGATTTGGAAAGCCTGTAAATATCAACGAAAAGATAAAAGAATTTTATGAAACAGTAAAACAATACAAATTAGAAGATATTATTTGTATTGACGAGACAAGTGTAAAATCATTACAGAAACGAAATCATTGTTATAGTGAAATGGGAAAGCGCTGTGTAATCAAAACCCAATCTCAAGAAGTTTTCAAGAAATATACAGGTGTCTTTGCGATTTCTACCAAAGGTGTATTAGGTTGGGACTTATATGAAAAAGGTGGAATTAACACAGATAGATTAGTTGATTTTTTAGAGACACATATAACGAATAAATACAAAAATAAACTAATTATTTTAGATAACGCAAGTAGCCATAGAAACGAAAAAATCAAAGAATTAATAGGGAAAAATAATACAATTCTTTATGCCGTTCCTTATCAACATTTTACCAATAGTATTGAAAATTATTTTAGTATGCTGAAATCAAGATTACAAAAAGAAGAAGGATTAACATATGAAAAATTAAAGGAAAATATTTCTAATGTGATAAGAGGAATACCAAAAGAAAAGTATGAAAATATATTTAAGGGTGCTTATAACAGAAAAGCCACTTATGTAAAAAATAAAACAAAAAAAAGAACACCGAAAAAATATTTAGGTTAAACTCGGCGTTTTAAATGTCTAAAGGTGTAAAATCAGTTACAATACTGGTTTTTATGTTACACTTGTGTAAAACGGTGATTCCAACAAAGAGACGATTCAAATCAAAATCGTCGGCTGTATATTGTGAGAGAATCCAATCTTTGATATTTTTTTCAATGATTTGTATAGATTTGGATTCTTGTACGATTTTGTTTTCAAAAATGGGTACCATCAATTCGTAGGGATCTCGTTTGAAAGAGAACAAGAGTGCATTCCAGGCACCAGCAGAAGCGCCGGAAAATACAAAAGAATCGAGAGAATAATGTTCTTTTATGTATGTTACAATACCTGATACATAGAATCCTTTGAATCCACCTGGAGATATGGAAATAATATTTCTCTCGGATAAAAGAGAAGGATGTTTACAGAGGAAATGATTTTGAAAAGAAGGAAATTTGATAGTACCCATATGTCTTGCTCCTAGAATAAATAAAAAGATACAAGACAATAACATTGATGTATAGAGAGATTATTATTTTCATATTTTTTTGAAAAAAGTACAGTAAATATATTGTTTGCATTTTTATTTAAACATTTTATAATGAATAATAACAATGAAAGTAGCCTTGTGTTTTTTGATAAGTTATGAACATCGTTTAAACAAAGAAGAAATATGGAGAGAATGGATAGAACCGAACAAGGATATTATTGAAGTCTATGTTCATTACAAAGAAAAGGAAAAGATTTCTTCTGAATGGCTACGATCCAAGGCAATTCCTCAAGATAAAACAGTACCAACAGATTATTTGCACGTAGTACCAGCATATTATACATTTATAAAGTATGGATTGGAACAAGAAGATATTCAATGGTTCTGTTTTTTAACCGAAGCGTGTGTTCCTATTATATCTCCTTTACGATTTCGTGAATTGTTTTTCGAAAAATATGCAACATCCTTGATGGGATGGAAAAAGGCGTGGTGGAATGTATGGTATTTCAAAAACAGGCGAGCCAATTTGCATTTATTGGATCCACAAATGCATTTAGGAAATACACCTTGGTTTATTCTCTCCCGATCCGATGCAACTGCTTGTATCGAATTTTCCAGAAAGTACAAAACAACATTTCAAACCATATGCAATGGAGAGATTGCAAATGAATCCGTTTTCGCAGTGGCTCTGTTTTCAACATACAAATTACAGAATGTTCTCAATGTAGAAACAATGGCGACAGATTGGTCACGTATGATGACACCAAACAGTCCGTATTTATTTACAGTGGGAGATGCAAAAGATCGCGATTTTATCGATACGTTTATCAAGACCCATCCATATACAATGTTTTTACGAAAAGTGGCTCCGACATTCCCAGATGCGATTCTACGGGAATATAGTAAAGAGAAAAAAAGTGAATCTTTGTGACAATCAATGCAACGTTTTGCACAAGAAAAATGGGTAATTTTTACTTATACATATGACAATAAATATGTATTTTTACCTTTTTTGATCATTCCCCTTTTTATATTCTATTCATTTCCTTTTAGGATATCCTATTTTCAATAGTATTAACATTTCCAATGATTACCACAAGATATGCAGTTGACAAAGGTGGTCATCGGTTCATCCGCAGAACGTGTTTGTACTTGTGTAAAAGTGCATTTTTTGGATCTGCATTTGCGACATGTAAAGGTATCCGTGGATGCTTCGACTGTGGTTTCATATTTGTTTTTGTCACGTTTGATCTTGTCGAGTATCATTTTCTCCCATTTTTCTGGTTTGAGTTCCTGATGGGTCATAAAAGCAATGTCTTGTGCTTTTATAATTCCATTGTTTACATCTTGTATCAAAGAGTCGTTTATATTGACAAAAATACTGCGTAGTCGGTCGATGTAGATTTGTACAAAATAAGGATTGTCCCATTTTTTGACCACTTTACGGGAGGTGGCTTCTTTCAAAGCATAATTGTAGACACCGCGTTCCATATTTCCGGCGTTCTTTTCATCTTCAAAGCGTTCACGTAATCGTGATACAATTTGTTTGCGAAATACATCGGGTTGTGGGATTGTTCTCATTATAAATAAATATATACTTGTGTTTATATTTATTTTGAATACATATCAATTTTTATCGTTTCAAATATAAGGCTCTTCACTCAATTCTGAACCAATGTCTGCCAATTCAGGCAATTCATCATTCTCATCTTCTTGATGAGAACCATCCTCTTCTTCATCAAAATCCGATTCATATTCCGCCTCTTCTTCCTCCTCTTCTTCACTATCGACGACAAATCCGTCTTTCAAATAGCCCTGTTTCGTCTTTTTTCCCGCATCTATCAATTCCAATTCGTCTTCTTCTTCGTCATCCTCCGCCGCCGTCGCATTCAAATCCTCGAAACCACCAAACAATTTCTCATATATCTTGTTCCATAATTCCACAGTGAACACAAAATCCTTGGAAGAAGAAGCCTCTTTCATTGCCGCCTCTGATGAAACATCCACAATCTTGGCTCCAACAATCACACACGTTCCAAAAAGCAACACATTGTCCAATGGAGGTGGAAAATCATATTTATTCTCTGTATTCGCTTTCCCATCCGTCTTTCCATAAACAGATACATTGTATCTCAATCCTTCTATTTTAGTAACCCACGTATGTTGTTTTTCAAAATGAGTGGCCACTTTGAAACCACATTTTTTATACAATTCCTCCTCCTTGAAATCTTTGATGGAAAGCGATTTCAAAGAACCACTTTTGTCTACTAATAAAACTGTGATAGAAGCACTCATTACTCTTTTTTCTAGGTTGTCTTTATATTCTTTTTTAATATATATATATATTCATAATTTTTTGCTTCCGTGGATTGAGTCAACATCACCATAACCGTATCAAAAAGGTAAAATAGTAGAGGATATTTTGTTCACATTATATCAAAAAACGTTATAATTCTACGAAAGAAATATTATAATAGTATATGCTATTTTGGATACTACAAATATCCGTATTTTCTATTTTATTTATTTTATTAGTGCACCATTTATTTACCTATTTTACAACCACATTAACAGTACCTAAAGTGAAAGATTTAGTAAACAAAACGTCTCAGAAATACGAAGAAATGTTTTCGGTATTGTACGATGTAAAAGAGAATGAAAAGGGAACAATAGGAGAGCAAGAGAAAATGGTGTCTGCAACCTCTATTGATATTCTCCCCTTTGAAACACCCTCCAAGGATATAATGAAAAATGAATTGAAGCATTTCTTGAAAGAGAAAATGCAAGATACGATATCATCTTCTCCCTCTTTGTCTTATTCCGATTTTTAATTTGATATATTACATTATAAAAGGATTTAAAGAAATGGAGGAGAATATATATACGATGAATATATTGTCTCAGTTTCCCAATGTGAAACTTTCTTATGAAAAAATCGTACATAAGAAAGTTTATGATGCATCACTGTGTTTGATCATTCCAGAAGGACCTAAATATTTTGCTTGGTTTACCAAGAATAAATGTATTCTCCTGTGGATTTCAGAAGGAAAAGTAATACATAGTTTTCAGGAATATAATACAGAGACTACTACATTTGATAGAGATACAGTGTTGTATGGTACGTTGCTTTCATTGGAAGGTAGACAATGGTTTCACACGGAAGATATATTATATTACAAAGGACAATTTACAGACACAGTGTCATTGGAAACAAAATGGAAATGGATTCGGGATATCTTTGTACTGCATTGTCATTCAATGTGTAAAGATATTTCGTTTTGTGTTCCTTATATGTCGACTTCATTTGAAGAAATACGCAAGAAAATAATTCATTTATTATATCCTGTACGTTTTATACAATTTCGACGTATAAACGATCGCCGCACACTCTATCATTTACCTGTGGTTGATTTGGATCATTCTATTGTATCATTGGTCCAAAAAGGGAGCCCTTCTTCTTTTGGTCAGCTGGCTGTGTTTACAGTGAAACCGGATATTCAGAATGATATTTATCATTTGTTACTCGATGAAAACAAATGTAAACGAATCGCTTGTATACCCGATTACAAAACAAGTGTGATGATGAATTGTTTGTTTCGAAATATCAAAGAAAACCAACGATTGGATGCGTTGGAGGAAAGTGATGACGAAGAAGAATTTGAAAACAATGATGTGGACAAATATGTTTATTTAGATCGTTCCTATTTGATGATATGTAGATATCACCGTAAATTTGGAAAATGGATACCTTTACGCGTAGCAAAACCAGAGGACAAAATACTTTCAGAGCACGAAATACAACAGATTGAACAGAATAAAATATATAGATAATACAAACACGATGATCAATCAAATAAAAGGGTCTCTTTTTGCGAATGTAGATGGTTCTGCGTGGCCGGGTGGGTTTGGAAGTTTGAATAAGGAGAATTACGCATATGGATATCCGAATCTTACGAGAGGAGGAATAGAAGCAGCGGGGGCATCCAAATTGCAAGGTGGAAGAGCTATCTCTCGAAGAAAAATAAAAAATATTGTGAATCTATATAGAATGCCAAGAGGTAAAAAAGTGCGTACAATGAAAAAGCGTAGATTGATGTCGTTGTATAAAAGAAAGCGCGCGGTAAATAAACGTAGTCGTAAATTTAGAGGTGGATACCATCAATATGGAAGTCAGATTCCTAATACACCCACTTTTTCTCTGGCAAATAAAATGTTGAATCCTATGGATTCGGCTTTAGCAAATCCTCCTCCTTATCAACGCCTTCCGGCTACGACCAATGGTATCGATAATTTTAATATGAATACCAAGCGTGGCTTTCAATTTTGGTAAATGGTTACATTATTTAGACAGTTTTTTAAAAAAATATGTATGTAATATATAAATCAATGAATTATAAAGAAGAAGATTTTAAATATTCTGATATGAATCAATCAACAGATGAAAACATTGCTACTAATTATAATATGATGAATTCACCACAGAATAATGGAATGGAACTTAGTCCTTACTCATCATTGAATAAAATTCGACCTGGTATGACATTTACTCCTGGATCATCAGGTGGTTTTGGTGGTTTTAGTAATAATAAATCATATATCATTAATAGAGTATTTCTACCTAGTGATACTACTCCACAATATAGTTTGGATAGAAATGTTCGAGAAAATGTTGGTACCAGATACGGCAAACAACCAGAACAATTTAATAATTATAGTGGATTTGATAAGAATACATTTGATGCTGGATTTGCTAATGCTAATAATTCACAAATAAATGATATGAGAGAAGTTATAACAGAAGTGACAGATGCAAATGCATCATCATCATTTGTAAATACAAAAGCGATTGCTATATTTATAAAAGGATCACAAAATAATAATGGAGGATTTAATCGTGATAATTTCCAAACTTACGCAAATAGTGATAATACTCAACAACTCCAAGTGGAAATTATTCCCACAAGTGGTTATCATTTTGTTCCTATTATTCAAACAGGATATCAAAGACAAGGATATGGACCAGGACAAGGATATGGATCAAGACAAGAATATGGACAAGAAAATCAAAATTCAGGGTTTTTTGGCAACTTACTTGGAAGTAGTAACTCACAACAAGGATATAGAAATGGACAAGGATATAGACCAAGACAAGGATATGGACAACAAAACCAAGGATATGGACAACAAAACCAAGGATATGGACAACAAAACCAAGGATATAGAAATGGAAATCAAAATCCAGGGCTTTTTGGTTTTGGCAACTTATTTGGAAGTAGTAACTCACAACAAGGATATAGAAATGGAGGTAAAACAAAAAATAAAGCACAAGGTAAACGAACAATTCAAGCACAACAAGGTAAACCAACATTTCAAGCACAAGGTTTTGGAGGTGGTAAAAGAAAAACAAAAAGAAAATCCAATAAATTGCGAAAAACGCGACGAAAGTAAACCATTTTATTTCAAGGTAAGTAAACATCGACCCAATAGATTGTTTTTTTCTTCTTCTTTGTCTTCTTCTTTGGTACAAGAATAAATCGTAAACCCTTGTTTCTTATAATATGCACGACGTTTTTGCCACTGTCTCTGAAATACGTCGTGTTTGTCTACAAAATCAAAAATCGTCGGATTTGTCGCGGTATGTTTTGCGCGCAAAATACGTCCCACAATTTGGACCACGTCTGTCTTTGGGGTAATCAAGAATTCCGTATTCAACGATGGAATATCCAGTCCCTCGGAGCACATTGAATACGTCGCCAAAATCACTTGTCGTTTCTCGCTCCGTTTCAATTCTTCTTCTTTCATACCACCCACGTAATATCCAACCGATGCAATATTACGGCATACAATGGCACGATACATATATTCAAGTACATTCAAATTATGCGACATTACAATTATATGTGCTTCTTCCATCGACTTTTTATCTTGGTCTGTATAAAATGTCGACGATTGATCGTATTGCAAAACACGGCAGCAATGAGGGCATTTCGCTCGTTCTCTCTTTTTCGTTATCGCCTTTCTAATAGAATCCAAGCAGGGAAAACAATAAGCAATCTGATTGCAGCACGTAGTTTGCATCAATGCGTGATCCGTTTTACCGCATAATTGACACGGGGGATATACGTTTCTGCTTTTCTTCTTGCCTTCTTTGCCTTCTTTTTGTAAAAAGGTCTCTAAAACAGAAAGAATGAATTCGGTGCGGCGATTATAATTGCATAATTTGCTAATCATTGTAGGTAATTGCGGCTGACCACGAAAATCGGTGACAGTTTCATTAAAATCTTCGTCTGTCACGCGATAGGGTGTATAATACACTTCTACTGTGTCGTCGTCACTTTTTTTGACGGCTTTGTGTACAACGGGTCCCAAGAAATACTTGAATATATACGTGGTACCATCTTTGCGTTCCATTGTGGCGGAAAGTCCCAGCATACAAGGGGTGACAATTTTAAAGAGGGCTTGGGAAAAAGTCTGACTGCTTATGTGATGGACTTCATCGATAATAGTGAAGCCGAAAGAGATAAACGTAGAAGGCGGATACTCTTTTTGCACAAGACTTTGTAACATACATAGGACTATATCTTTGTTTTCAATGTCGATAATAGGTCCTTGGATTTTCCCAATACGAGCTTCGGGAATAAATTGCTGGATACGCTCGATCCATTGGTTCAGGAGAAATTCTTTGTGAACAATCACGAGCGTTTTTTTGCCAATTTTTGTTAGAATGTAGAGAGATGCGGATGTTTTTCCCCAGGCACAAAAGAGCTCGAGAAGACCTCCGGTTTTTCCAGAGGTGGATTTGGTTCCACCTTTTTCTTCATCTTTGGTTCCACCTTTTTCAAAGGTGGATTTGGCTCCACCTTTTTCAAAGGTGGAAGATAAGAATTTCTCTACTACGGGTACCTGATAATCACGGAGCGTACCCTTGAATAAAAGCGATATATCGTCACCAGGTGGAATATCAATGGTAGAAGGAGGACCCCATTTTTCGACTCCGTAATAATAAGGAACATATATTTTCAACAGTGATTCACGATATACCGGAAAAGACACAGAAAAGTCTTGCACAGGAGAGCCGTGATTTTGCGGTTTCACAGTGAGGTCTTTTTTGATCATTGCTATTTCTTCATCAGATAAATCCTTTTTCCATATGGTATATCCTTTTGAGCCAAGATATCCATTGTTCATTGTACTTGATAATATATATAAAACATATCTATATCTTTTATATATTCAATTTTTTACACCTTTGCAATAAGATGCATATGCTGTTCGAAAATACTTTGCGGATTTTTCTTGAAGCAAATAAACAATATCAGGACAAACAATACTATCAGTCAATCGAAATGTACTATGCGGCTTTGAAAAATCGAGTTTATAATGATGAAAACACAATTCATCC
>Ga0114959_10004252_pt1 | contig 11022 bp, 8 predicted proteins | sample C_130625_EF_Meta_FD_87317 | JGI IMG/M metagenome (GOLD analysis project Ga0114959, IMG submission 87317) | Freshwater microbial communities from Lake Croche, Canada to study carbon cycling - C_130625_EF_MetaG | ecosystem: Environmental > Aquatic > Freshwater > Lake | place: Lake Croche, Canada...
AATAACAGTGGCATAACTACGAAATATGAAAAGAGCTACTATCAAAGACATTTCATTAAGTATTGGGGTTAGTACTTCCACTGTTTCAAGGGCTTTGAACGACCATCCTGATATTTCAGATTCGTTAAAAGAACAAATAAGGCAAGTAGCTAAGTCTTTGAATTACCATCCTAATTTGCAAGCAGTAAACCTGAGAAAAAACAAAAGCAACCTAATTGGGCTTATTATACCCGAAATTTCGATGTTCTTTTTTCCTTCCGTTATTAATGGAATAGAAGAGGTTGTTCATAAAAATGGGTATCAACTCCTAGTGCTGCAATCGCACAACTCATTAGAAAGAGAAACTCAGAACATTCAAATATGTATAGACCATTTTATTGATGGCATTTTGCTTTCCCTTTCTGCTGAAAGCCAAAGTATAACACATCTGAACGGATTAAGCGAATTAGGAATTCCTTTAGTTTTGTTCGATAAAAGTTTAGACCAAAACAAATTTGACCAAATTATTATAGACGATTTTGAGGCAGCAAAGCAATCGACAGAATTGCTAATAAATAATGGTGCAAAAAATATTGTAGGCCTATTTGGCAACCCTGAAATGAGCATAACCCAACAAAGGGTAAAAGGCTTTGAAGCAGCGTTAAAACGTGCTACCCTTGTTCCCGAAGAAACTATTTATGCACACAGCTTTACCGATTGTAACCAAAAGTGTATAGAATTACTCAAGCATAAAAAGCCAGATGCCTATTTTTGTATGAGCGATGAAGTATCTGCTGGCCTTTACCCAGCCTTAAACCATTATAAATTAACGATTGGGGAAGATTGCCAAGTAATAGCAATGAGCGATGGGTACTTACCTTATTTATTAAACCCACCTTTATCCCATTTTCACCATAGCGGTTTTGAAATAGGAAAAGCTGCGGCCGAACGGTTATTCTTTAGAATAAACCAACAAAAGGAAACCGAACCCGCAAAAGTACTTTATTGGCAAGGACGAATTGTAAGCCTTGGTAGCACCAAATAACTAATGGTAAGGCTATTTAAATTACAACCAATTAGGTAAAAAATAAGGGGCTTTTGCAAGGCCCCTTTTACGTTTAATTTGGCTGGCTACCAGCAGCCTCAAATCCATGACATATTCTGCTTGTGAAAAAATAATTATATTTATTTAAAATAATATATTAATATTCATTTTTAATAAAACGTTAAAAATACACTTAACGGCTGTATTAATTAATATTTTCTCCTGAAAGCATTCATTTAAGTTGGAATTATAAACTTTGAAATGGCAAAGGAAAGTAAGTAGAGAGGCTAACCTCTCTACTGTATAAATTACCTTCTTTAACCCAAATTAATCCAAATCACCTGTTCTGGGCAGGGAATGATTTTATCAAAGCTAAAAATTCTGAATTAATAAGCTTGACTAGAGATCTAAATTTCCGACCAATTTTTTAGCCCATTTAAGTGGGTTTGTCCAATCTTTCGGATTGATTACTATACCTAACTTATCTAAATTGTAAAGCAATGGAAATAAAGCTCCCTCAACAGCTGTTTCAAGGCCTGCTTCAATTTGTCCTGCCTTAACAATTGAAAGTCTGCTTTTTCCATGGTAAAGCTCATATCCTTTATCTGGTCCTGTAGGCTGAATTATGGCAATATCTGCAAGGTAAGTGCTTCCAGCATCTACGGGAACACTTCGAAACTTTGGTATTACTACTAAATCTATTTTATTTTCTTTAAATTCAGGGAGCCTTTCAAGGATATCTAATAATTCTTGAACCTTCGGATTTCCATAGGAATCGAAATCTGCCATTGATGTTACCCGTTTAGCAAGTTCTTGGTTTAGAATATAAGTATTGGGTATTCTGCCAAGTTGTGTGTTAACGTTATCCCATTGACTTTCAAGAATAGCAGAACTTACATTTTGTTCTCCCTTCTTAAAGTAGGGCATTAAGGTTAAAACTCTTATTTTTTCATCTCGTAGTTGGGAAGCTCCTGTATTTTCAGCTTGGCTAGCTTTAGCTTTACTAGCTACTAATCTGTAGAACTTATTAATTTTTTCTGGTCCTGTGTTTAGTACTAAATAATGCGGGGTACAGGATGCAAGTGATATAACTATAAAAAAAATAGCTATTATAGGAAAATGCTTCATAAACTTAATTATTTACATGTTAGTTTGTTGAGATTTTTTTTGAGGCGTAGGTTGCTGATTTCTGCGAGCTTTAGCAGTATTTTTATTGCGCTTCGGAGCTAGTGATTGAGTTGTAGCGGGTTGGTTATTTGTTTGCCCAGGAGTATTATTTTCGTTCGGTACTGGTTGTTGAGCGGGAGAATCCTGTGGTAATGTTGGATTTTGAGGGTTAGGATTAGCAGGGTTAGGATTGGCAGGGTTAGCAATAGCAGGGTTAGCAATAGCAGGGTTAGGATTAGGTATTCTTACAGCAGCGTATAAAGAGCGGGAATAACTAAATATATTAATTCTTGGTTCATACCCAGGCGTAACAGATCTTATAGACCTACGTAACGCTTGTCTTATTTCGTTTACATCTGAAGCCGATAACATAGATGTGTAACTTAAAAAGTTGTCTTTATAAACCGCATCACTAACTTGTTGTCCTACACAAAAATTTTCTCGAGAAAAATTGCTTACTAATTGTTCCAAATGTTCATCATCAAGATCGCCAAGAACTGTAATTTTTGTAGGTAATCCTTCGTCGCCAGCGCGTACCTGTTGAAGCGCTAAAGTTGTTTTAATTTGATTAAACATTAATTCTACCAACGATTTTAGCCTTTCTGAAAGGATACCTATATTTTCGTTAGCAGTAGCAGGCTGTCCAGCTTGGATTAAAAATTTAAAGCGGTCCACATCAGTGAACTGATTCGTATTAATAATTTTAGTAAACAACACATTGTTACTTACTCGTTCTATAAAATCAATGGTCATTCTTTCTAAAGTAATTTCCCCCCCAATTGGCGGCGATAGCGTGACCTCTTTAATTCTAAGTTCTAATTCAGGTTCTTGATTACTAATGAGCTCTCTTATACGATTAATTAAGGGGTCCGCGTTTTGTGGGTTATTATTAACAAGCCCTTCAACAGCATTTCTACTTTCTCTAAATGTTCTAGAATCAAATCCACGATACCTAGCCTGGTTTACCCAGAAGCTAAGAAAGTGATTTTTTGCCTCTCGAAGAATTATGGCATCATTTCTATGAACTGGGTCTACTGCCTCAATTCCTGCTGCAGCATCTAAAGCGGAATCGTATGGTGTAGTAAATAATACGGAATTATATTGATAATAGTTACCAATATTATTAAAACTTTTTTTGGCAACTTCATTTTTAGCTGTAAACTCTGGAGAGGTCGGTGGCAATGCTACCGGTGAAGCAATGGCTGTAGTAGCAAACGTATTACCAGCTTGGTTTTGTTGCAAACTAATAGTACCTCCGCTTATTGTTCCCAGAATACTTTTTAGTTTAGTACCGGTTATTAAATCAGCAATTTGTACTTGATTGCCGGCAGCACCCACTAAAGCATTCGCAGGGAGCCTTAATTCATCTATATATTTACCTATTGCAATTTCTGCAGCATCTTGTGCCGCATTGGCGGCGGGGTTATTGGTATTAGCATTTTGTTTTGCTCGAGTAACTAATGTTCTCAAAACACCTTTTAAAGCGTTTTCTACGGTAGTTCCTTGAATAGTAAAGTTCCCTTGTCCATTGCCTTGTGGTTGTTGGGCCTGAATTTCTGGCGTCAAAACAATCATTAAAGCATAAAGACCTGTTAAAAACAGGAAGTTAGTTTTTAAGTTGCTCATTTAACTTTGGTTTTTAGAAGTTATTATAGGTCTATTTTTGAGCCAGCATAAATATTCAATTTTTATGGGAAATTTAATACCTATACTCTGCTCAGTACATCAAAACAACAACAATAATATTAACTAAATATTAAGAAATTATTATTTGGTTTCATGTACGCTTAGATTTTAGCTATTAATTTTCATTAAGATAATGAAAGTCTGTTGCTAATTTCCGGACAAATTATTTTACGGTTAAATGTTTACCACCATTTCCAACCTTTCCATGCATCTTGCAAACTCGGTGAAGAAGTTATTGATTGAATTTGGGTTGTTTGTTTATCAGATAGGCTCTTTGTCCTAATCTGCTTAAGAAATGAACCTAATAGCTGCAAGGTAGAAAAATCTGTATTTTCTGCATTTTCGTTTATTGTTTTCAACAGATAGTATGTAAAATAGTCGTGCTTTTGAGGGCTCGAAGTTTGTAAGGGCGCTTTTCTATATGAGCTAGAAACTAAAAGGGTATTTCCGTGGAGTTGGCTTTCTAAAGCCACTGTTATCGGTCCTTTTGTGTTACTATTTGATATTAGTACTTTGTTATCATCATCTAATCCAGTAAAACAAGTATTTACCAGCATCATTATTTTTTTATGAGGTACTTTGGCTAAGGTATCGGCAATAGCTTCAATTTTCAGGCAATTTTTGGTATCTTGAGCAGTGTTACCAATAGGCACCAAGGCCTGTTTTTCACCAACCGCCAAACCTTGGCCTGCGTAAAAGAATAAGACTTCTGCTTTTCCTTGGCTTTGGGTAATGAAGTTTTTAAGTTCATTAATCTTTTGTTTCATCGTATCCAAATTAGCATTTTCAAGGTAAAGAATTTGGTTTTCCGGAACCTTGAATATATTTCTGCAATACTTTTTAAAAGTAGCGGCATCGGTTTTGGCAAAATCTACGTTGTTTTCATTATTAATAGTATCGTATTGCTCGTTGCCAATAATTAAAGCAAAGCGGTTTTTATTGTCTTGTCCGTTTATTGAAGGTATTTCCCTATCAATATCTATATTAGAGTAAGATGGCAAATCCCATAGTTCAGGACCACTGTTGGTTCCAATAAGTATCTGTGTTCCATCTCCTAAAAAATCAGCCGAATTTATTTGACGACCTGTTCCATCGTAGCCATAAAATGTGTAGATAACACTTCCATTCAAATCCCATAATTTAGCGGTATTGTCGTTAGAAACAGTCAATATCTTTGAGCCATTGGGTGAAAAAACAGCTGAAAGGACTGAATTTTTATGGCCTAAAAAGTTAGTAATAAGAAAACCTTTTGTGTCCCAAAGTTTAGCGGTATGGTCATTAGAAGCGGTTAGTACTTTTGTTCCATTTGTTGAAAAAACAGCTGATAGTACATCGTCACTATGAAAATTATACGATTTTATCAAATTGCCATCTAAGTTCCATAAAGACATGGTTCTATAGCTAGTGGTAAGTATTTTTTCGCCATCTGGTGAAAAATAAGCCTTGGAGTTAGAAAAATCAAGATTGATAGGTGTATTGGTTAACTTGCCATCTAGGTCCCATTGCTTAACAGATCTATTACCCGATGCAATTAGTATCTTTTTGCCATCAGGTGAAAAAACTGCTGAACGAATTTCATTAACCTTAAACGAGTTTATTTTTTTCCCATTCAAGTCCCAAAGCTTTACCTTTTTGCCATAACGATTTGCCGTGAGTATCATTTGATTATTAGGAGAAAAAGCGACAATATCGCCGCCAATTACTTCTCTAAGTCTAATGTTAATGGTAGATATTATATTTCCATTTAAGTCCCAGAGCTTTACTTTTTTTTCATCGCTTTCTAAAGTAAGTATTTTAGAACGATCAGGTGATAAGTCTGTTGAATTTATCCATAAACCTGTTCTAGCATTTTTAAAAGCGTTTATTAATTTTGGCTCCTTTAATTCCCATATATCAGAACTGCTGTCGTTAGAAGATGTAAATATTTTGTTACCATCTGGTGAGAAACCGGCTAGATAAACCCCCTCGACGTGTCCACGAAAAGTATAAATGGTATTTCCATTTAAATCCCAAAGTTTAGCGGTTTTGTCATTTGAGGCAGTAAGAACCTTTGTACCATCAGGTGAAAAAACTGCTGAATTTAAACTTTCGATATGACCTTTAAAGGTGGTAATTACATTACCACTCAGATCACAAAGCATAGCGGTATTATTACCACAGGCTAAAAGTATTTCCTGTCCATTAGGAGAGAAAACAGCGGATGAAATAAAATCAATATTATCCCATCGATATGTCCAAGTATCATTGTTATTTAAATTATGAAGCATAAAGGAAGCATCAGAAGAAGCTGTTAGAACCTTTGTACCATCTGAGGAGAAAACAGCGGAAGAAATATTACCGTTTTTTGTCCTTAAGGTCTTTTTTACATTTCCGTTTAAGTCCCAAATTTTCACTGAATTGTCTTCAGAAGCTGTAAGCACACTTTGTCCATCAGGAGAAAATACAGCATACCAAAGTTCATTATTATTGCCTACAAGGGTTGTAATATGCTTTCCTCTTACATCAAATATTTTTGCAGTGGTGTAATCCTCCGCAACCAATATTTTTTTACTATCAGGTGAGAAAACAATTGAATTTATCTTCCAATCTGCGTTTAGGTATCTAACGTTATTTGTTTCACTATCCTGATATCCAAAATTTCTAATTCCGTCTGTCCTACGGCGTCTTCCAAAGTTAGTTAGTAAATTTCCTTCTAAATCGTATAGCTTAGCAATTGTGTCAAAAGAAGAAATAAGTACCATTTTGCTATCTGGCGAGAAAATAGCAGAAATTGGACGATTATCAAAACCGTAATCGTCATCAAAGTAAGTAACTACTGAATCATTGAGTAAGTTTCTAAGCGTAACGCCATAAGTGCTTTTTGTTAATAGCTTAGTTCCATCGGGTGATATATGAATATTATCATTATTCCTAATTCCTACTAGGTATTCACCTATTAATTTTGGTACTTGGGCAATGGAAAAGGTGCTAGTAAAAAGCACTAAAATAAATATTGCTGCAATCTGTTTTTTCATTTTTAGAAGAGAATAGTTTTTAGTGGGCACTTTAGTTAAGGTATAGGCAATAGCTTCATTTTTAGTATCTATTGCAGTGTTTCCAATAGGTTTCAGCGCTTTTTTATCATAAAGCACTAAACCTTGGCCAGCATAAAAGAATATGACATCAGGTTTCTGCCGGCTATGGTCAATGAAATTTTTTAGTTCATTCTTCTTTTCGTTCTTGGTATCCAGTATAGCATTTTCAAGTTAAGCAACTTGTTTTTTTTGAACCTTGAAAATACTTCTGCAATACTTATTAAAGCATACGGTATAGTATTCAGCAAATACTTTGGCACTTTCAGGGTTATTTGTATTATTATTCCAAATGCTAAGAATGAAAACGTAGCGATTATTATTATTCCCTGAACAATAATAAGGCTGTCCATATCTATGCCTGCTATAAAAATTGCCGATTACTGCAAAACCTTTTCGTTTTAGGTAAGCAGAAATAAAGCTATTTGGAAATGCGCTTTTTAGAATGTTTTTTAACATTGTTTGTTCTTGCTTTGTCCTCAAACGTTGTAATTAAATCTCCATTAGTTTTGTAGAGTTTTGCTGTATTATCTGCTGAAGATGTTAGAACCTTTGTTCCATCTGGCGAGAAAACAGCGGAATTTATCCAACCATTATGGCCCGTAAAAGTAGTAACGAGCGTGCCATTGGTATTCCAAAGTTTAGCCGGTTCATTGCCTGCATTTGTAAGTATCATTTTACCATCTGGCGATAAAACAGCAGACCATAAAATATTATCTGGGCCTTTAATAGCTGTTAATTCCTTACCATCTAATTCCCAAATATTTAAATTGTAGTTCCAAGTGGCAGTAAACACCTTCTTTCCTCCCGGAACGAACAACGCACATCTTATGGGTAAACCTTTGGATCGAAAAGAAGAAATAGCATTTCCTGCTAAGTCCCAAAGTTTAGCAGTATGGTCTTGGCATTGTGTGAGTACCTTAGTTCCATCTGGTGAAAAAATGGCTGAATTTACCGTTGCTGGATGCGGTAAAGTAGTAATTATGATTCCCTGTAGGTTCCATATTCTGGCAGTGCAATCAGTAGCAGCTGTTAGAATTGAATTGCCATCCGGAGCAAATTCAGCGGAATGAATTATTCCGGTGTGGCCAATAAAAGTGGTGATAATATTACCATTTAAATCCCAAAGCTTAGCAGTTTTATGAAAAGCCGAAACTGTGAGGACCTTTGAGCCATCAGGAGAAAAAATGGCTGAATTAATATCATCTAAGCCGCTATTAAAGGTGGAAATTATATTGCCATTGAGATCCCAAAGTTTTGCTGAGCTATCCCAAGAAGCAGTTAGTACCCTAGAACCATCTGGAGAAAATGAGGCAGTGTAAACATTGCGGGAATGACCCTTAAAGGTGGTAATTACTTTACCTTTTAAGTCCCAAAGTTTTGCTGTATTGTCCGATGAGGTAGTAAGTACTTTTGTTCCGTTTGGAGAAAAAACAGCCGTATTTATCCTGTTTTTACTTGACGAGGAACCTGATTTTGCCTCTTGGGCCAAGGAAACAGTGCTAATCAATAGCAAGAGATAGGTAAGAGTTGTTTTCATCCCTTTAGCTGTTAATTTTAGTTTGAAATGGTTTTAGGTTTATTGTTTAACAAATTTTTTTCGTTTGTAATTATTTTGCCTGCTAATTATTAGCTACTGAAATATTTTTAGAAATAATAAATATAGATTCAGGTTGTTGTTTAATTCTGAAATAAATATCTTTGAATAAAGCGTCGTTTAATTCTTTATTGACTCCGATTTTGATGTTATTTTCAGAAGAATTCAGATTATCTAAAGGAGTTTTGGAAGCAATTAAAACTAAAGTGATGATATCTGGCGGGTTTTCTGAAAACTGGAATATTTTTGGAAATCTAAAAATGCTATTTACTGCACTAATATCGGTAGAATATAGCGAGTAAGCATGTATTAAATTATCATTAAACCTTTCAAACTCTAATAAATACAAATAGCTATATGTACTACCTGAAGGTAATTGTACGTTCACTTTAATTGTTTGATTTGTATTTATAGCATCTACCGATTCATTTAATTCATTAGTTATTGTAAGCGAAGAGTTATTTGAATTTAATCCGGCTGTAGTATTGTTATCGATTTTGCTTAATAACAGCGGGATGTTTTTATTATTATTCCGATTCTTGAATATCTGAAAATCTTCGTCATTTAATTTAAAGTGAAGGTTTTCATTGGTACTAATTAATTCAAGGTCCCCCCATGATAAATTAGCTGCAGGATTTAAGCAGTATAAATTTATGCTGGTAATTATTAATTTTTTATTACTATCCAAATCATATTTTCCAACTAAAATATAATTAGGAATAATTTTTTTCCTTATCTTGAAAGGATTATTCCTTTGAAAACTATCCAATTGTTTTTTAGATAAGTTATCAATTATTATTTGATAATCGTTATCTGATTTTATTATTTCAATAGACTTAACATTTTTATCTGTTTTTTGATTTTCTTCTGTAATTTTTCCAGATAGCTTATCTCCGACCCGAGATGCAATTTCATTTCCTGTAATTGTTTCTGTGGTATCGTGCAAATAAAACTTACCGATCATTAATTTTAAATTACCTTTAAAGTTTTGGCGATTAATTTTATTATACACTTTGCCTGCAATTTCAGAATAAATGTCTTTTGATTTGTGCTTAGCAAATGAATTATTACAAAAAAACAATAATTCTAAAATGGATATGATTAGTAAGTTTTTAAATTTTATTTGGATATTTAGTTCCATGATGCAAGTGCATTAATTAAGTTTCTTTGAAGTTTTTTTTAAAATTCTTGATGTGCTAATATTGGTTATTTGGTATAAGAGTTCTAGGTTTTGACATTAAACATGCTTTTTTACTTGCAAGCAAAAATACTTTTCAGTTATTTATTGTACAAGGGTTTAGAAAAATATTTTTTATTAAGTATTGTTATCTATAAAATAGGTAATATATACTTATACTGATTTTAGTCATAAAAAAACTTAACAAATTACCGCTTACATTGATGTAATATTAATAGATGAATAGCGTAGATAAAAAATAGTTTTCTTTACTCTTACCCTATTTTCTTGAAATTCTCCGCTTGCTCAAAAATTCCAACGTAAACTTCATAACGTTCTACAAGCAGGTAGTTGAATTCATCTACTAGTATGATGAGTACAACTTTGAGCGATGCATTTATATCTTCTCGGTTGTTCCAATTAGGGCATTTGGCTAGGCTATCAACTAAAATCGTAACTGCCTTGGCAAGGTCAATCATTTTAGGATCTGGAAAATCTAAGTCATACATAGCGCCTAGTTCTTTCAAAATGTAATAGAACGCCATTTCTTCGAATTTTATCTCTAAGGCATGGCCAGATGAAAATTTTTTGTCAACTTCCCAGATTAGATTGGTTAGTTGGTTTGCAATATCTTAATAAACTTCGCTTGTTAAAACATCGTTTTCGTCTCTTTGGTTGTACCTCTTGACTCGGGCTTGCATTTTCTTAATAAAATTAACCCTATTTACCTTCATTATCTCGCTTATTTCCTTAGCTAAAGGCTGCTAAATCAACTTTATATTTGAGTTCGGCTATTTAATTTTATCTAAGTAATCTTTGTCAAATAAATCCCGATCGGCATCATTATTTTCACTAAGCTTAAATATCTCCTCCACCCCATCAATTTTTAAGGCATCTTTAATCATTCCTCGAACCGTAGCATTCATTTGGGCAGTGTCAGGGGCATTACCTTTGGCAAGCCATTTACTTCTATCCCTGCCAAAATTAGCCGTGTATCACTGGCAGAAGCCAAGGAAATAGCCTTGAACTCTAATACCCTTTCTACTAAAGAAAGCGATTTGGAAAGGGCGAATTATTACCGGGCAAAGCGGTTTTCAGGAATTGGCCGTAAGGAGTTAGAAGCGGAGGTAAGGGATAAAGAAGGCAAGAACGCCGTGTATATCCTAAACCTTAGCTACCTTAATCCAAATGGTTCTACTATCCTTGGCTTGCAGCAAATGCAAGAGGCGGAAGACGTTACCAATAAGCAAATAATCCAAACTATTGCAGATTGGATAGGAGAAGCCAGAAGGAAGTTTGA
>Ga0114959_10004254_pt1 | contig 11020 bp, 10 predicted proteins | sample C_130625_EF_Meta_FD_87317 | JGI IMG/M metagenome (GOLD analysis project Ga0114959, IMG submission 87317) | Freshwater microbial communities from Lake Croche, Canada to study carbon cycling - C_130625_EF_MetaG | ecosystem: Environmental > Aquatic > Freshwater > Lake | place: Lake Croche, Canada...
ACCAAGCCGTGTACGCCAAGACCTGCCGGATCAGCTGGCAAGGCCCGGCATTGGGTGAAGACTTTGGCTCTGAACAGGAACCCGATGACATCATGCAGGCCTGCTTTGACGACTTGTTGCTGGAGCAGGGTGAGGGCACAGGCTGGCAACTGCCAAAAGCGGAGGCTGAGCGTCGTGTGCTGGTGAAAGATGCGCCCTTGTGGGGCGGCAATCTCACCGTGCTCACCTCGCTGTTGGGCACACCATACTTTCCGCAAGTCAAAGGCGGCGTTCTCTTTCTGGAAGACGTGGGCGAGCACCCTTACCGCATCGAGCGCATGCTCACCCAGCTCTTGCATGCGGGTGTTTTGGCTCAGCAAAAAGCGGTGTTGATCGGCCAGTTCAGCAATTACAAGCTGGTGCCCGCCCACGACAAAGGCTTCAAGCTGGCCACCGTGGTCAATTGGCTGCGCGGCCAGATTAAGGCACCTGTTTTGACCGGCTTACCGTTTGGTCATGTCGAAACCAAGGTGCTGCTACCTGTGGGCGCTAAAGTGGACTTGGTCACCGAAGGACGCGACGCGCTGTTGGTTTGGGGTCACGTTTGATGCCATGGCGATCGGTGGACAGGCAAATCGTTGGGTTACCTGGCGCAAATCCAGGGGATGGTTTCGCCAGCCACTTGGTAACTTAACATAATATACATCGTATGAAGTTAGTGCAACCCATAATTCAGAACGATGCGATTAAGAGCCTCAGAAAGATAAGCATGCACTTCGACAGCGTGCAATCCAGAGCCCGTCTAGCGAGTCTGCACCGGCTTGGGTAAATGCCATTCTTTAACAGCCGCGCGGATCAGCGCCAGTGAGTCGTAGCGGCCGGCACGTTTGGCAAATTCTGCTGCATTCAAGCCTAATTGGTTTTTGAGCGTGGGATCGGCACCGCTTTCTAACAACAAGCGCACAGAATCTGCATTGCCGTACATGGCGGCCATCATCAAAGGTGTCGAACCATTTGGTGACTCGGCGTCAATGTAGGCGCTGTGCTCGAGCAAAATCTCAATGGTATTTTTTTGGGCACCTGATGCAGCGTAATGCAATGGCGTCCAGCCGGTTTTGTTCACATCCGCATCTTTGGCAATGAGTAACTTGACCAATTCCGTCTGGCCTTTCAAGGACGCCATCATCAGAGGACTTTCATCTTTGCTGTTGCGCCATTCCACTTTGGTTTTGGGCCATTGGATCAGGACATTGGCCACTTGAAGCGCATCAGCGTTGACTGCCAAAAAAAGACCATGAAGACCTTCGGGGTTGATCGTGTTGGGATCAAATCCCCGTTCAAGCAAAGCGCTGATCTTGGCGGGTTGATCCTGCACAATAGCTTTGAAGAAATCTTCGTAGGAACCAGCAGAAGTCCAATTAGAGAATAAAAAAAATACAATAAAAACAATGGGTTTTAATTGAGTTCTCATAAATTACTGCATATAAATAACATTAACTTTGAACGCTAAATGATGGCAAAACTTTAGAGAAAAGTCGATCGAAATTAGCACTGGTCAGCGCGCCAATACCTTCCGACGAGCCACCGCGAAGTTCAGCCAGTAATTGGGCCACATAAGGCACATAAGCGGGCGTGTTGAGTTTGCCGCGAAAAGGAACTGGTGCCAAATAGGGACTGTCGGTCTCGATCAACAAGCGGTCGTCCGGTACAAATTTGGCAACTTCGCGCAAATCCTGCGCGGTCTTGAAGGTCAAAATACCAGACAGCGAAATGTAGAACCCCAAATCCAATGCCGCACGGGCCACGGCTTGCGATTCTGTAAAACAGTGAAAAACACCACCGGCAGCGTCCCCATGTCCGGTTTCACCCGCTTCCTTCAAAATGGCCAAGGTGTCGTCTGATGACGCACGCGTGTGAATCACCAGAGGCAACTTGGTCGCCTGCGCCGCGCGGATATGGGTGCGAAAACGCTCGCGTTGCCATTCCATATCGCCCACACTGCGTCCGCCTTTGCGTTCTTCCATTTGGTAGTAATCGAGACCCGTTTCGCCTATGGCCACGACGCGCGGCAAGGCCGCACGCTCAACCAAATCTTCAAAAGACGGCTCATGGATGCCTTCGTTATCAGGATGCACGCCCACAGTGGCCCAGAAGTTGTCATAGCTTGTAGCCAACGCATGGACAGACCCAAAATCCTCCATGGTGGTGCAAATGCACAAAGCACGAGTCACTTGGGCGGTGGCCATGGCCGCGCGAATTTCAGACATTTGCTTGGCGAGCTCAGGAAAATTCAGGTGGCAATGCGAATCGGTGTACATCAATCAGTCCGTTTGTTGGTGGGCAGTGATGGCCAATCGGGCTTCACTGGCCAAAGCTTCGAGCATCAAGCCCGCGTTAAAGGGGTGCTCCGAAGATCGGGCTGCCGTCGTCAAACGCTTGTACCAACCGGTCAAAGTGGCCAGCGATGCTGCGCTGCCGGGCAACTTATCCAAACTGAAGAAGCGAGGTGTTGCCCCTGATTGGCGCAAGACCAGGTCGTGGCATAGCTTTTGGAGTGCCTCAATCGCTTGACTCGGGCTCAAGCCGGACAAGGCCGTCACATCCCCGCGGGCCATGGCCTGAGGAAATGACGACCACCAGACCGGCGATTGTCCCGCTGCCGACTGGCGCAAAACGTCAGCGGGGCGACCCCCAGCGGCATGCAGCAAAATCTCGGCTTCTCCTGCTGGCACGCCTTGTACGGCAAGCCAGGACAAAGCTTGCGCCGTGTCAGGCCACAGCATGGTGTGACCCAAGCAGCGGCTTCGTAGGGTGGGCAGGAGCTGATGCGCCGCCTCAGTGGCCAGCACAAACTTCACATCACCGGCCGGTTCTTCCAGGGTTTTTAGCAAGGCATTGGCAGTGATGTTGTTCATCCGCTCAGCCGGGAAAACGAGGACCGCCTTGCCTTGACCGCGTGCATTGGTTCGCTGCGAAAACTCCACGGCATCGCGCATTGCATCCACACGTATTTCGCGTGATGCTTTGCGGGTCTTTTTGTCAATCTCATCTTGCGCTTTTTCGCTCAAAGGCCAGCCCAGTTCCAACATGACAGTTTCGGGCATCAATACACACAAGTCCGCGTGGGTGCGAACCTCGATGGCGTGACAACTGCTGCATACGCCGCATGCACCCTGTGGGCCGGGCTTTTCGCACAACCAGGCGCTGACCAAGGACAAGGCCAAATCGTATTGACCTAAACCCGAGGGACCCGACAACAGCCAGGCGTGACCCCGTTGGGCTAACAATTGCGCAGTTTGCACCGCAATCCAAGGAGCATTCAATGTCGGGCTCATGGCGCACAGCCTGTTAGAAGGGGGGAAGAGAGCAAATTCATCACAGCGTTTTCCACCTCGGACCACACGGCTTCTCGACTTTGATGGGCATTCACTTGCGCAAAACGTAAAGGGTTTTGCGCGCAGCGGCGAGCGTAGCCCGAGCGGACATTTTCAAAAAACGCGAGCGGTTGTGCTTCAAATTTATCCGGTGTGCGAGCTTGTACAAGGCGCTCAGCCGCCACTGCAGGCGGCAAATCGAACCAGACCGTCAGGTCCGGCTCAAGTAAAGAAGGACCCAGTGTATCGGGGCGGTTTTGAACCATTGTTTCCAAGGTCTCAAGTACCTGCCAGTTAAACCCCCTGCCCCCGCCTTGGTAGGCAAAGGTGGCATCGGTGAAACGGTCGCACAACACCACATCGCCGCGGGTCAGTGCCGGCTGTATCACTTGAACGATGTGTTCCTGCCGCGCCGCAAACATGAGTAAAGCCTCCGTCAGCGGATCCATGGACTCGTGCAAGACCAGGGTACGCAGCTTTTCAGACAAGGGTGTGCCACCAGGCTCACGGGTCAAAGTCACTTGACGCCCCATCCTGCAAAATAACGCGGCCAAACCTTCAATGTGGCTGGATTTGCCTGCCCCGTCTATGCCTTCGAAGCTGATGAATAAACCGCGTGTCATAGTGCACTCAGGGTGAAAATTGTCATTGTCCACGGACTGGGTCGTTTTGACTGCCCTGCCCCCTTTGATAACGGTTGACTGCGCGGTTGTGCTCGCTCAAGTTTTTGCTGAAGTGGCTGCTGCCATCGCCCTTGGAGACGAAATACAACGCTTGGGTTGACGCCGGCTGCACTGCGGCCGCCAGGGCCGCTTTGCCAGGCATGGCAATTGGCGTCGGCGGCAGACCCGCTCGGGTGTAGGTGTTGTAAGGGGTGTCGCTGCGCAAATCACTGCGGCGCAAATTGCCATCAAAATCCGCTCCAAGTCCGTAAATGACGGCGGGGTCTGTTTGCAGCAGCATGCCCATGCGTAAACGGTTGGCAAAGACGCTGGCGATCAGGGGTCGGTCAGCGGCTTTGCCGGTTTCTTTTTCAACAATACTGGCCAAAATGAGGGCCTCTTCAGCCGACTTCAGGGGAGAAAGCGGGGATTTGTTGGCCCAAGCCTGCGCCAAATGCGTGTCCATGGATTGGAGTGCCCGTTTGAGCACAGCCGTGTCGCTGGCGCCCTTGGCATAGGTGTAGGTGTCGGGATAAAACCGCCCTTCCGGATGCAGACCGGGTCGGCCTAGTTGCAACATGAGTTCACCATCGCTCCATGCTTTGGAATCCTGCTGGAGTGCATCCGCCTTCACCAGGGCCTGCCTGACCTGCCGGAAGTTCCAACCTTCGACCAAGGTGAAAGCGCGCAATGTTTCTTCTCCGCGGGTCAGCATCAACAACAAGCTGCGCGGTGTTGTGGCGTTGGTAATTTCATAACTGCCCGCCTTGATAGAACGGGCTTGGCCAGACAAACGGAACCAGACAAACAGCAAATCAGCAGATGTTTTGGCGCCCGAGTGGATCACCGCTTGCGCTACGCCGCGGGGCTTGGTGCCGGGTTCAATGTTTAAATCCAGAACGGGGCCTTGGGGATGAATCGGCTGACCCAACCACAGGTATCCAGCGCCCAGAACGAGGACGACCAGCAGGGTCAAAACGCCCAAAAAAGTCAACAACCAACGTCGCACAGCCTTTTTGCCTTCAATGCTTTGAAGTGAGGATGATAATTGAGGGATGCGCACAGAAACTTCTTTTTCCAATTCCATCTTGCCCAGCGGGCTGGCCAAGCTCCCGCATTGGGCTGTGATTCAAGCCCAAGGCGAAGACGCTGCCAACTTTTTGCACAACCAACTGACCAACGATGTGCTCCTGTTGCCCGTGGGTCAATCCCGACTGGCCGCCTTTTGTTCGGCCAAGGGCCGCATGCAGGCCAGTTTTTTCATCATCAAAACCGCGCCCGATAAGGTTTTGCTGGTCATGAACCTTGATTTGGTGCCGCAAACACTCAAGCGCCTTTCCATGTTTGTGATGCGCGCCAAGGTCAAAATAACCGATGTCTCAGGCCAATGGCAACTGCGTGGCCTGCTGGGCGACAGCGCTCGGGCCGTGATCGGGGATGCGACCCCTTGGCATTCCATGGCGGTGGATGGCGCACATACTCTGGCCCTGTACCCCGCCGTGGTGGGAGAAACATCGGTGCCGCGCGCCTTGTGGCTGGCCCCGGTCGGCCAGGCGCTGCCAGCAGGCGCAGATGTACCGCCTGAGGTTTGGTTGTGGTCTGAGGTCATGAGCGGCGTGGCGCTGGTCAGCCAAGCTTTGTTCGAATCTTTTGTACCGCAAATGCTCAATTACGAATCGGTGGGCGGTGTGAACTTCAAAAAGGGCTGCTACCCCGGCCAAGAGATCGTTGCCCGCAGCCAGTTTCGCGGTACCTTGAAACGCCGCACGGCGATGGTGCACAGCCCTGTCCACCTGCGCGCTGGACAAGATGTTTTCACGGCCACGGATCCCGATCAGCCCTGCGCGACAGTGGTATTGAGCGCGGCGCGGCCTGACGGACTTGGTTTTGATGCTTTGGTCAGCGGGACGACCGAAAGCATGCAGACCGGCTGGCAGCTTGGCAGCGCACAAGGTCCTTCTTTGAGCCTCTTGCCCTTGCCCTACCCTTTGCTGGAAGACATCTGAGCCTCAGAGGCTGCGCACCATCGCAATGTGTGCAATCCCTGCCTCCTCAAAAACTTCTCCTTGCGGTTCAAAGCCAGCGCGTTTGTAAAAGCCTTCTGCGCTGCATTGGGCATGCAGCAGAACTTGCTTATCTCCCCGCGCTTTGGCCGCTTCCATCAAGGCCCGTAACACGCGACGACCCAAGTCGCTTCCGCGCATTTGCTTTTTGACCGCCATGCGACCAATCCGTGCTACGCCCGGGGCATGTTGCAACAAGCGACCTGTCGCCAAGACCATGCCCATCCGGTTGATGGCCACGGCATGCAAGGCTTGGGCATCGTCATCGTCCCATTCCATCTCAGCGGGGACCTTTTGTTCATCCACAAACACCTCTTTGCGCAGGGGGCTGGCCTGTGCTTGGAGTTCGAGCCAAGGGCCTGTCCGTAACGCGACCATGTCCTCCCCTTTTTCAAAGGCTTCCAACATGCCGCGCAAGGGGGACGGCATGGGCAGGCTTTTTTTCGCCACCGGATCGGCGTAGACGTAAATCAGTTCGCTCGTGATGAGCAATTCATCACCTCGAAAAATGGCCCCCACAAAAGTCATGGATGAATTGCCCATCCGGTCGCAGCGCATGCACACGTCTAAAAAATCATCCATCTCGGCACTGGCGTGGTATTCCACACTGGCTTTTTTGACAAACAAATCACCCCCCAGTTGGTGCAGGGTTGCTGCATAAGGCATGGCCAAATTTCGCCAATAGTCGGTCACCGCTGTATCAAAGTACATCAGGTAGTGGCCGTTGAAGACAATGTTTTGCATGTCCACCTCAACCCAGCGCACGCGCATGCGGTGAGAAAAACGGAAGTCCTGGCGTTTCATGGGATGTGTCCTTTTCTCAGATGGATAAGCGCTTGAGCGGGTATTCTGGTGTTGTTGTCATACCCGGCTTGACCGGGTATCCATGGCGTCAAAGGCCTCTCGCAATGCCCTGCCGGCATCGGCATGCGCTATCAGGGCATCCGGTATGGCGCGGCCCATGGTGATGAAGCCATGAATCACCCCGCGGTATATTTCCAAATCAACGGTCACACCCGCCATGCGCAAAGTGTCGGCATAGCCCACGCCCTCGTCCACCAGGGGGTCGCACTCGGCCAATCCAATCCATGCTGGCGCTACGCCACTGTGATCGTTAGCCAAACTCGGCGCAAACCGCCAATCTTCTCGGTCTTTGGCATCTATGTAATTGGCGAAGAACCAGTCCACAGTGTCTTTGTCCAACATGAAGCCTTGTGCAAATGTCTGATGCGAGGCCGTATCTTGCCGCGCCCCACACCCCGGGTAAAACAGCAGTTGCAAGCACAAGGGCAAACCTGCATCACGGGCCATCAACGCACAGACGGCGCCCAAGGTGCCGCCGGCGCTGTCGCCACCCACGGCCATGCGGGCGGTATCCAAGCCGAGGGTTTGGCCGTTCTGGTGCAGCCAGTTCAGGGCGTCCCAACTGTCGTGCACCGCAGTGGGAAATCGGTGCTCAGGTGCCAGCCGGTAATCCAGTGAAACCACGGCACAGTGGCCCTGGCGGCTGAGCTGACGGCACAGCACATCATGCGTTGTGAGGCTGCCAACAGTGAATCCGCCGCCGTGAAGGTACAGCAGAACGGGCAGCGGTGTTGCATGCTGCGGCGCGTAAAGGCGTGCAGGCATAGCGTGGCCATCCCGGGCAGGAATGGCCATGTCCTGAACGCAGTCCACATGCGGCGCAGGTTGTAGGTCCAGAATCGGGCTGCCCATGTCATAAAACGCTCGGGCTTGCATGGCCGATAAGGCATGCATGGGCGCGCGACCAGCGCGGTGAATGCGGTGGATCAGGGCGCGTGAAACAGGGTTCAGCAAAGACTGGGGGTTGGGGTGGTGACTGCTCAAAGGCTGCCCCGGCCGTTTTCTGCGTGGTACTTCTGAGCGGTGGCCCAAGCCACGGCCTGAAGGTGCGCTGCCACATCGGCAGGTAAGCCAGCGGTGTAGGTGTTGCCAACGGGATTGACCTTGAATACCGAGGCCAAAACCGAGCAAGCACCCAGATAAGTGCCCTGCAAAGTCGGATGGCGTTTGTCACCAATGATGAGTGAGATGTCCGGGCGTGAAGCCAAAGAGTTGGCAAAGGCCAAACCCGCAGGCACGACGAGGGCATTGTTGGCTTGTCCGACTTGGGTGTACTCGGCCGCCAATGGCTCCGTCATTTCGGGCTTGTCTGAATAAGCCCAAGACATGAACAAGACGGGCTCGGCCCCATGCTTGCGAACAGTGTCGCTGTGCTTCTTGGCAAACTCATGAAAAACAGGTCGAAGCTTGGGGTGGATGGGACACTGACTGCAGTCCATCATCATCACGGCGTCAAAGGCTTTATCGAAAGTGTTGAAACGCACTTCGTTATCGCCCACAAAGGAATAGCTCGAGACACCGCCGGGCTTGAAATACGCCTCCATGTCATGCCAGTTGATGCCCGAGCCGCTGATGGTCGCTGACACATTGCGGACATTGCGCTTGGCGTTATCAGACTGCGCCATCAGCAGCTGACCCACATGGCCGTGCATCGAGTTGTTGTAATAAAAAAAACTGTTGCCCACCCACAGCATGCTGCGGATTTGGCCTGAATTCGGGGGCGTTTGTTTTGCAGTTGCCGAGGCTGTAGGACTCGTTGGATGGGTGCTGCATGCCCCCAGGCTCAAAGCCCACAACAGGCACAAGAAAAAGCGTAAGGTTTTCATGTTGAACTTTCTGTCAAAGCGTTGCAATGTGAGGCTATCAGGCATCTTTGTCAGTCACCCTTGCAATCTGAAAGGCATTATTGAAACATTTTCAATGTATTTTCAGATGCTTGCATTTGGGTTTACGTGAGCAAAGCAAAAATCACAAAGCTTTCAAGCTTGAGATGTCTGGGTTTTGCGCCCATTCTGCAAATTCATCTGCTAACTGCGCACTGGCCTTGGCCGCATCGTGCCAGACCTTCACCCTCCTCGCCAGATCACGTTCGTAGGTGATGAAGTCCGTGCGGTCAGGCAGTTTGCCATTGGGCAAGGTTTTAACCCATTCAGGGTTGGGGGCAAGGACGATGGTGTTGTCTAAAAAGGTGCTGCTGGCGTGGCGCCACTTGAGCGCTTTGTCGAGCCAGCCTGGCACGACATTGTGTTGAAAATGTGGATACAGCACAACGGCACGCTCCGGGCCTTTGGGCGCTTTCCAGTTCAGGTGCAGATGGTAGTCTGTAATGCCGCCATCCCAATAAGCACCAGACGGAGCGCCAGCAATGTCGTGAACAGCTTGGAGCGCAAACGGGATCGAGCAGCTCGCTTGCAGTGCAGACATGAAATTGGCGTCCGTCAATGCCAAGTTGCGGGTGCGAAAGTCTTTCACGTCAAAAGGCAAAGGCGCACCTTGGGCTGAAAATACGACCCGCTCCAACCACAGACCCAGCGCCTTGCGGTGCAAGGCATTGCTCAAAAAAGCCCCGGCATAGCCCAGCGGCGTAGCAAGCGTATGTTCGCGGTGCAGCAGATGGCGTCCGTGCGAGGTCAGGATGTGCAAACGGTATCGCGGATGGCTGAGCACCTCATCGAGACGACCACCATAAAAGGCTTTCAAACTGTGGCCGAAAGCATCGCTCACCTGCCGCGCGCTGACGCGTTTTTGGCCCGGCAAGGGTTCGTAATGCTGGTGAATGTAGTCATGTTCCAGACGCTGGAAAGCGGCAACCGGCTCATTCAGGCAGGCGGTGGCCATGCGCCATGCGCCAATGGAGGCACCGACCAAGTCCACGGATTGGCTGCTTTGCGCGAGCCAATCGCCAAAAATAAAACGGTCCAGTGGACTCAGAATGAGTCCTTTGGGTCCGCCGGCAGCGCCCGGGATCACACCCACATGTTCAGGCTTCAATCCATGTTCACGCAGGTGGGCCATGGCCTTGGGGCCGGCATGAATGTGGAGGGCTTGCATGGAAGCTTATTTTTTCAAACCTTGCAGTTTGGCAAAGGCGCTGGCCATGGCCGAACCGCTGGCGGACGGCGAGGTGTAGGCCCCTGAACTTTGACCTGCATTTGCACCGCGTTGGCGTTGGCCGGGCCCTGCGCCTTCAAAACGGTTGTCACGGTGAGCGCCTTTACCCTGTGATTGGCGAGCTGGAGCATCGCCCAGTTTCAGGGTCAAGCCAATCCGTTTGCGGGCGATGTCCACTTCCACCACTTGCACTTTGACAATGTCGCCTGTTTTAACCACCTCGCGGGCATCGGTCACAAACTTGTGGCTTAGCTGGCTGACGTGGACTAAACCATCTTGATGCACGCCCAAGTCAATGAAGGCACCGAAGGCGGCCACGTTGCTCACGGTGCCCTCTAAAATCATGCCCTCTTTCAGGTCTTTGATGTCGTTCACGCCGTCATTGAAACGCGCCACCTTGAAGTCAGGACGCGGGTCGCGACCAGGTTTTTCAAGCTCAAGAAAAATGTCTTTGATGGTGATGGCGCCGAATTTTTCACTCACAAATTGTTCGGGCTTGAGTGTTTTGAGGACTTCGCTGCGGCCCATGATGTCTTGAATCGGCTTGGCTGTTTTCACAATGATTTGCTCAACCAAGGGGTAGGTCTCGGGATGAACACCCGTCATGTCGAGCGGGTTGTCGCCGCCTCGAATACGCAAGAATCCCGCGCTTTGCTCAAAGGTCTTGGCCCCCAGGCCGGTGACTTTCATCAGGTCTTGGCGGTTCTTGAACACGCCATTGGCATCGCGCCAACGCACCACCGCTTTGGCCACATTGCTGGACAAACCCGAAACACGCGACAACAGGGGTACGCTGGCGGTATTGAGGTCCACACCCACGGCGTTCACGCAATCTTCCACCACGGTGTCCAGTGTCCGGGCCAACTCGCTTTGGTTGACGTCGTGTTGGTATTGGCCCACGCCAATGGATTTGGGGTCGATCTTGACCAACTCGGCCAAGGGGTCTTGCAAACGCCGCGCGATGCTG
>Ga0114959_10004257_pt1 | contig 11018 bp, 8 predicted proteins | sample C_130625_EF_Meta_FD_87317 | JGI IMG/M metagenome (GOLD analysis project Ga0114959, IMG submission 87317) | Freshwater microbial communities from Lake Croche, Canada to study carbon cycling - C_130625_EF_MetaG | ecosystem: Environmental > Aquatic > Freshwater > Lake | place: Lake Croche, Canada...
GAAAAAAATATTGCAAAGGTAATCAAAGACTATGGGGAAGAACGGTTTGCTGTACAGATTGCAAAGGCGATTGTTGCTAGCCGGGAGCAAGGCATCCACATTGGGACCACAAGACAACTCGCGTCGCTCGTGGCTAGTGTCGTCCGCACGCGTGAGCACGATCAAGACCCGGCCACACGCACCTTTCAAGCTATACGGATTTTCATCAACCAAGAACTCCGGGATTTGGAAGAAGGTTTAAAGATGACGATTCAATTGTTAAAACCAGGAGGGCGATTAGTGGTGATTAGTTTTCACTCACTTGAAGACCGTATGGTGAAACAATTTATGCAACAAAACAGCAAAGTAGATGTACCAAGAGGTATGCCGCTACGTGAATCAGAAATACCTAAATCTCCATTAAAGATCTTAGGAAGAGTTAAGCCAACGGCTGGTGAGATACAACAAAATCCAAGAGCGAGATCAGCAGTGATGCGTATTGCAGAAAAGGTAGGTCTTTGATGAACCGCTCGGTCGTGATTTTGATTCTAGCGTTAATGGCGTGTTCACTAATGTTGGTTTATTCACAACAACGGTCAAGGATGTTGTACGCGGAAAAAAACCGTTTAGAAGTACAAGAGGGGAAGCTCAATCAAGAATGGAGTCGACTTGAATATGAGCAAAGAGAGTTATCCAAATCTTCAAGAATTGTTGACATTGCAACAAAGCAGTTACATATGAAAGAAGCAAAGCAAGATAAAACAATTTATGTAAAGGAAATGGCTAAATGAGAGTTCATCAGACAAGCCCCTCTAATACTATAGTTTTGAGACTTCCAATGTGGCGGTCACGACTTGTCTTGTTCGTCATGTTTATAGGATTTTTTGCATTACTTGGCCGTGCATTTTGGATTCAGGGGCCGGGAAATGATTTTTATGCCCAAAAAGGTAAAAGAGTAGAGCGCGTCATTGCATTGCCATCTGTAAGAGGAAAAATACTCGATAGAAATGGGGAAATATTAGCTACAAGCTTAGAAGCAAAAACAATTATTGCTTATCCCGACACAATTCCAGATGATTTGCCCGACGCCAAAATAGCATCATTTGCGAAATTATTAAAAATGAATGAATCTGAGCTCAGAAAGAAATTAACAGGTTCAAAAAATCAACTTTACCTTCGTCGTCAAGTTGAGCCAGAAGTAGCATTAAAAATTAAAGAGTTAGCTATCCCTGGAATTGTGATTACGAGTGAGTATCGCCGCTATTATCCAGAGGGAGAAGCGATGGCTCACATTGTTGGCTTTACCAATATTCAGGATAAAGGCCAGGATGGTATGGAGTTGTCAAATGATGAATTTTTATCAGGTAAGGATGGACAAAAACATGTTGTGATCGATCGACTTGGAAGAGTAGTTGATAACCTTGGGGATATTCAACCTCCAAGAAATGGCAAGGATTTACAACTTTCGGTTGATAGCAAAATTCAATCGATTTCATATGAAGCCATAAAAAAAGCGGTTAAAGATAATCGCGCTAAATCAGGTTCTGCCATCGTATTAGATTCATATACAGGTGAAGTATTAGCAATGGCGAATTACCCATCATATGATCCCAATAATCGCAGTAGTATGACTGGCGATCAGTTGCGCAATCGAGTGCTCACAGATACTTTTGAGCCAGGCTCAACTATGAAGCCCATTACCATAGCGTTATCTTTAGAAAAGGGCTTAATTAAACCAACAACGCAGTTCACTATTGGTCATTTGCAAATTGGTAAGAAGGTTATTACGGATACGCACTCTTATTCAGTTTTGTCCGTTTCTCAAATCATTCAAAAATCAAGCAACATTGGTACTAGTCGTATCGCCTTACAAATGGAACCAGAAGACATGTGGACGATGTTCCAATCTGTCGGATTTGGACAGGCGCCAAAAATTGGTTTCGAAGGTGCAGTCGCAGGTACTGTAAAACCCTATGAAAAATGGGGTAAGTTAGATCAGGCAACGATGTCATTTGGGTATGGAATCTCAACCTCATTATTCCAATTAGCAAAGGCCTACACCATATTTGCTAGAGATGGTGAGTTAGTGCCAATTTCAATGTTAAAGGTAGATAAACCCCCAGTTGGAACTAGAGTGCTAAATCCAAAGACTGCAATTGACATGCGAAATATGTTGGAGCTTGTTACCCAAGAGGGAGGGACAGCTATTAAAGCTCAGGTCACTGGCTATCGTGTCGGTGGAAAAACAGGTACTGCCCACAAATCAATGGGTAAAGCTGGATATGCTAGTAATAAATACGATGGCTTTTTTGTGGGTGTTGCCCCTATTAGCAATCCTAGAATTGTAGTTGCAGTTGTAATTGATGAGCCAACTGCTGGATCGCATTATGGTGGTGACGTTGCAGCTCCAGTATTTTCTTCTATTACAGGAACAGCACTCAGAAGTTTAGGCGTGCCGCCTGATGCTGCAATGAAGGAATTGGTACAAAACCTAGACCCAGCACTCACACAAAAAGTGGCATTAAAGAGATGATCAAGACTGAGTCCAAGGCCTCTCTACAAATGAATGATATTCAACATCTGATGTTGAGTGAGGTAGAGCGTGCCGCTCATTTATCTTCAGATACAAGATTATTAAAAGCTGGTGATGTGTTTTTGGCATACCCAGTTGGCAGTGGAAAAGGGTTCAGTGATAACAGAATACATATTCCAAAAGCGCTTGAATTAGGAGTGAGTTTCGTCCTGTATGAAAATAATAGCTGGCTAGAGGATGAGCTTATTCAAGCAAGAGAAAAATTAGGTGACTCAAGATGTTACGCAGTCCCAGGTTTGGCATCAATGGCAAGTGAAATCGCAGACTGGTGGTATGGATATCCATCAAAAGAAATGTCAATGATTGGGGTAACAGGAACCAATGGTAAAACGACAGTGACTCAGTGGATAGCGCAGTCCATGAACAAGTTTAAAAGGACAGCCGTCTTTGGAACTTTAGGTTATGGCGAAATTGGTGACTTAAAGACAACTGGATTTACGACTCCCGATGCTGCAAGAGTACAGCGTGTATTAGCAGAATTAAAAGCTGAATCTTTTGAACAAGTTGCGATGGAAGTATCATCACATGCCTTGGAGCAGGGAAGAGTCAGTCATGTCAAATTTAAAACGGCTATATTTACCAATTTAAGCCAAGATCACTTGGACTATCACGGTGATATGCATGAGTATGCACGAGCTAAATTTGAATTATTTCGTTTCTCGAGCCTTGAGCAGATCATCATCAACATGGATGATCCAGTTGGGCGTGAATGGATTGAGCAATTAGCTAAAAAATCGAAAGCCAAATTATGGGTTTATGGCACTCAGGAATCACTCGAACAATTAAATCAACTAGATCATCTAAACACCATACTTATAGAGAATTACGAGATAACGAACAACGGTGTGAAGTTCAATTGTGTTGTAAATGGTCAAAGCGTACCTTTGGATTTAGATATTATTGGTCGGTTTAATGTCGATAACATGATGGCTGTATTGGCAACATTACTTGCCAATGATGTCCCACTAGAAAGTGCAATAGCACAATTAAAACATTTGAAGTCAGTGGATGGTCGGCTCGAAATGATCAATCTTAACGATTTCAAACATCCATTAATGGTCGTTGATTTTGCTCATACACCTGATGCTTTAGAAAAAGTATTAACGGCATTAAAGCCAATTGCCGATGCCAGAGGTGGTGAATTAGTTTGTGTTTTTGGGTGTGGCGGTAATCGTGATGCTAGTAAAAGACCCCTCATGGGTAAATTAGCCGCCAATCTTGCAGATCGAATTATTTTGACAAGTGATAATCCTCGAAGTGAAAAACCAGAGGACATCATTGATCAAATCAATCAAGGTATTGATTCCAAAAACTTATCAAAAGTAAGCATTGTGGTTGACCGAGCTTTTGCTATCTTATCCTCGGTAAAACAAGCGCAACCTAAGGATGTCGTGCTCGTTGCTGGTAAAGGGCATGAAAGAGTTCAAGAGATTGCGGGTAATCAATTTATATTTTCTGATCAAGATCATATCCGTTTAGCAATACGAGGGGTCATGTAATGAGTCATCATTTGACCCTTGAAAAAATGGCCAAGATGGTTCCTGGTTCACGCCTACTGAATGTCAGCAGTGAGATGAAGAGTAAGCCTATTGATGTTGTATCAACAGACAGTCGAAAAATTCAATCGGGAGATTTTTTTATTGCGATTGCTGGAGAAAAATTTGATGGTAATCAATTTTTAAAAGAAGTATTTAAAAAAGGCGCACTAGCTGCATTAGTAAGTAAAGAAGAATGTGTTCCTGAGAGTTGTCCGGCACTCCTCGTTGAAGATACATTGAAAGCCCTGCAAATAATAGCGACTGCTTGGCGAAAAGAGTTAAATCCCCAATTAATATTAGTGACTGGTAGCAATGGCAAAACCACCGTTAAGGAGATGATTGCCAGTATCTTGAAAGAAGCTCTGGGCGAAAATCACGTATTAGCAACTCCTGGTAATTTAAATAATGAAATTGGCTTACCACTGACTCTGCTAGGACTTCAATCACATCATCAAATAGCTGTGATTGAACTAGGCATGAATCATCCTGGTGAAACGAAATTTTTAGCGAGCATTGCGCAGCCTAATATTGTGTTGATTAATAATGCCCAACGCGAACATCAAGAATTTATGCATACAGTTGAAGCTGTAGCGATTGAGCATGCAGACGCCTTACCGCAATTACAGGGCAACGGTATTGCTGTATTTCCGGCGGATTCAGAATATTCGCAGATTTGGAAAACTAAATCTAACTCTAAAACCTATTTAGACTTTTCTTTAAAAGAACAATTTAAGGAGTCAGTAGGACGCGTGGTTGGCTATTGGAAGAGTCACGGTCATTTATGTATTGAGTTACCAGAAAACAAGCAACATCCAAAAACCGTGATTGAAGTTAAGCTCTCGACACTTGGTGACCATAATGCGAAGAATGCAATAGCTGCTGCAACAGTAGCATTTGCAGCAAATATCGACAGCGAAGCTATTTGTCGTGGATTAGAAAAGTTTATTCCAGTAGCTGGCAGAATGCGTAGTCATCTCTTGCCGAGTTTTGGTGAGTTAGGAAAACTAGTAGATGATACATACAATGCAAATCCAGACTCAGTGATAGCCGCTATTGATGTTCTTGCGCAATTACCTGGAACCCGATGGTTAGTTCTTGGAGACATGGGTGAAGTGGGTGATCAAGGTCAACAGTTTCATCTTGAAATTGGTAAATATGCCAAGGATAAGGGCATTGAACATCTTTACGCTACTGGCGAATTATCGATTCATGCGATCGAGGGCTTCAAAGCAGCGGTGCTTTCCCAGGCGAACGACAAGCAAGCCAAAGGCATTCATTTTCAAGAACCAAAGGCATTGCTTAAGCAATTAAAAGCTGATTTACAAGCATTTCAAGATCATTTCTCAACTGGGCGCGTCGCAATTTTGGTAAAGGGATCACGATTTACCAAAATGGAAAGAATCGTCAACTGCTTATTAAAAGAGGAGAGCCTATGTTTCTAGCTCTAGCCCAATGGTTGCAAGCAGACATTGGATTTTTTCGCGTCTTTAACTACATTACCTTTCGAGCGGTGATGGCGACGTTAACGGCTCTTGGGATTGGGTTGATTTTTGGCCCATGGGTTATTCGTCGTTTGACCGCAATGAAAGTGGGTCAAGCTGTTAGGACAGATGGGCCTAAAACGCACTTAATTAAAACGGGAACACCTACGATGGGTGGTGTATTAATTTTGATCTCTATTGCGATATCTACTTTGTTATGGAGTGATTTAAGTAACCGATTTATATGGGCTGTTTTATGGGTGACGCTTGGCTTTGGTATTGTGGGCTGGGTCGATGATTACCGAAAAGTAGTTTATAAAAATCCTAAAGGAATGAGTTCCAAAGAAAAATATTTTTGGCAATCATTAATTGGAATATTGGCAGCTGTTTATTTGGTATTTGCCATTACTGATAGTAGTAACTTAGGAATTGTTAAAAATATTGCCCAATGGAAAAATAATGAATTTAATTTTCATTTTGCCGATAATTTAAATTTGGTAGTGCCATTCTTTAAAACAATAAATTATCCTTTAGGTGTTTTTGGATTTGTGATTTTGACTTATTTAGTCATTGTTGGTAGTAGCAATGCTGTCAATCTTACCGATGGCTTAGATGGCCTAGTGATCATGCCAGTAATCTTAGTCGGATCTGCATTAGGTGTATTTGCATACGTTACGGGAAATGCGATTTATGCTAAATATTTAATCTTTCCCTATATTCCTGGTACAGGTGAGTTACTGATTTTCTGCGGAGCTATTGGCGGGGCGGGCCTAGCATTTTTATGGTTTAACACCCATCCAGCACAAGTCTTTATGGGTGATGTTGGAGCGCTTGCATTAGGTGGTGCGTTGGGTACAGTCGCTGTAATTGTTCGCCAAGAAATTGTGTTGTTCATTATGGGTGGAATATTTGTTGTAGAAACCTTATCCGTCATGATTCAAGTGACATGGTTCAAATATACAAAACGTAAATATGGTGAAGGTAGGCGAGTTTTTCGAATGGCGCCACTCCATCATCATTTTGAATTAGGTGGTTGGAAAGAGACTCAAGTCGTAGTCCGCTTTTGGATCATTACGATTATTTTAGTATTGGTTGGATTATCGAGTTTGAAGCTAAGATGACAAATTCCCATCCAACCTCTTTCCTTATACCCGGAGCTCTCCCAGCAAAGAGCTCCGAGGTGCTGTCCATCCTAGTGATGGGTATAGGAGAGTCAGGACAAGCGATGGCTAAATGGGCACAGGCTCAAGGCGCACGAGTTGCCATGCACGACACCAGAGATCAAAGTGCAGTTTCATCAAAAATCCAAGAACAATTACAAGAGTTTAAAAACTTAGGTATCGAAATTACCTTTGGTAAACATGCTGAATTTAGTTTACAGGGCATACACGTGATTGCCATGAGTCCAGGGATATCTCCATTAGACAGTTGGATAGAAAATCTATTTAATCAGGCAAAAGAAAATAGCATAGTCGTTTGGGGTGAATTAGATTTTTTCACTCATGCCATCAATGCACTGAAAGAAACCCAATCTTATCAACCTAAAGTAGTCGCAATTACGGGTACTAATGGTAAAACTACAACGACTGCACTATGCGGTGTGATCTTCAGCAAAAGTGGTAAGTCGGTTGCCGTTGCAGGAAATATCAGCCCATCGCTTTTAGATAAATTGACACAATGTCTTGTTGAAAATCAATTACCAGATATTTGGGTATTAGAGCTTTCTAGCTATCAGTTGTTCTATAGCCAGAACTTTAATCCAGATGCGGCGACTGTATTAAATGTTACTGAAGATCATTTAGATTGGCATGGCGATTTCGAGCACTATTGTGCCGCCAAGAAAAAAATATTTGGCCCCAGTACTACTCCGATTCTGAATCGAGATGATTTGAAAGTCATGTCAATGGTTAATTTAGAAGCAAGAGATCGTTTGAGAACAATTTCTTTTGGTATTGATACCCCACAAGAGCCCGATCAATTTGGCATTGTAGGTGATATGAATGGCGGCATTAATTGGTTGGCATGGATTATGCCTGATGAAGAATCAGGGCAAAGAAAAAGAAGACGAGCCAAAGAAGTTGCCCATGAATATGAGCAACCCCTACAAATCAAGAGGTTGATACCTACCGAAGCACTACTTATCAAGGGACGACATAACGCAACCAATACCCTGGCAGCTCTTGGATTAGGACAGGCTATTGATTTAAGTATGGCCTCTTTATTGCATGGACTCAGAGATTATCGCGGAGAGCCACATCGTGTTCAGAGCATTGCTGTGATTGAGGATGTTGAGTATATTGACGACAGTAAAGGCACCAACGTAGGCGCTACTCTTGCGGCATTAACTGGATTAGGTGCGTCTTTAGGTGATAAGAAAATTATTCTGATTGCTGGTGGTGATGGTAAGGGACAAAATTTTGCACCCTTAAGTGAAGCGATACATCGCTTTGTGAAACAGGTCTATTTATTAGGTAAAGATGCTCAGCTAATAGAGGCAGTACTTAATACTCATTTGGTTTCTATTACTCACGTGTCATCGATTGAAGAAGCAGTCAATCAAGCATCAAAAATCGGACGTGCGGGAGATAAAGTATTGCTTTCACCTGCTTGTGCCAGTTTAGATATGTTTAAAGATTATGTGCACCGTGCTGAAGTGTTTGGCAGTGCTGTAGAAAATATCTCCTATCAAACTCACGCTATTGGAGTGGGCTTATGAAAAATGTAGTTTCTCAAGGTTTGGGTGGATTCTCCAGAATTTGGTCAAGATCTCGCAATGGCATCAGTGGCGGAATTAGGGAAGGATTTAATGATTTTCGTTCTGAGTTAAGGGATGCAACAAAGACCAAAAAATATTCCCGTTCTGGAATGACACAGTGGGATCAACCTCTGCTATGGACCACGACCTTGCTGGTATTACTTGGTGTTGTGATGGTTTACTCTGCATCTATTAGTATCGCAAATGGTAGTGGCAGTGTTGGAAGCCAAACTAGTATTAGTTATTTAATCCGACATGTGATTTCAATTGGTATTGCAATTGTAGCTGGATTATTGACATATCAAGTACCACTCAAAGTTTGGGATCGTATATCCCCTTTACTATTTGCTGCGACGATTGTTTTATTAATTATTGTCTTGATTCCTGGAGTTGGTCACGCAGTAAAAGGATCAAGAAGATGGATTCCATTAGGCCTTATGAATTTTCAACCATCTGAATTAATGAAACTCGCTTGTGTAATATTTGTAGCCCATTACACAGTGCGCCGACAAGAATTTTTACATTCATTTGTAAAAGGATTCCTACCAATGGGATTTATTGTTGGCTTTGTAGGCGTCTTACTATTACTAGAGCCAGATATGGGCGCATTTTTAGTTGTCGCTGGTATTGCGATGGGTATTTTATTTTTAGGTGGTATTAGTGCAAAGTTATTTGGATATTTAATCTGTATTGGAGTATTGGCATTTAGTACGATCGTGGCCTTATCGCCCTTTAGGCGCGCACGTATTATGGCTTTTTTAGACCCTTGGGACCCAGAGCAAGCTCAGGGCAAAGCATATCAATTAACACATTCGCTCATGGCATTTGGTCGAGGAGAGTGGTTTGGAGTTGGTCTGGGAGGAAGTGTTGAGAAACTACATTACCTTCCAGAGGCACATACCGATTTTATCCTTGCAGTGATTGGTGAAGAACTAGGATTTATTGGTGTATTGATTGTTATCTTAGGTTTTTACTATATCGTTCGTCGGTCATTTATGATTGGCCGCACATGTTTACAGCTCGATCGAAGTTTTGCTGGGTTAGTGGCAAAAGGGATTGGTATTTGGATTGGGTGGCAAACCTTTATTAACATGGGCGTGAATCTTGGATTATTACCAACAAAAGGTTTAACTTTACCATTAGTTAGTTACGGTGGATCTGCCTTATTGCTCAATATTATTGCAATAGCTGTATTACTCAAAATTGATGCCGAGAACAGGGTCTTAATGCGAGGTGGAAAGTTATGACACTGGTAACACCATCTTCAAAAGCGATCTTAATCATGGCTGGCGGCACTGGGGGGCATATCTTCCCGGGATTGGCTGTCGCTCAGTATTTGCGCTTAGAAGGTTGGAGAGTGTATTGGTTAGGAAATCCTAAAGGTATGGAGTTCGACATTATCACCAAACAAGGTATTTCATTTGAAGCGGTTGAGTTTGGTGGATTAAGAGGTAAAGGATTCATGACGAAATTGAAATTACCTTTTCATCTCATAAAGGCGTCGCTACAAAGTTTTCATATCATCAGAAAAGTAAAGCCTCATGTATTGCTAGGAATGGGCGGTTATATTACCTTTCCTGCTGGATTGGTTGCATCTATCGTTGGCTATCCACTTGTCTTACATGAACAAAATTCAATTGCTGGACTTGCAAATAAAGTGCTATCTAAATTCGCATCAAGAAGTTTATGCGCATTTCCAGATGCAATACCAAACGCGGAATGGGTTGGTAATCCATTAAGAGCGGATTTATTACAATTGCCAGTTCCTGCAGAACGTTTCGCGAATCGTACTGGTCCACTAAAAGTATTAGTCGTTGGCGGCAGTCTTGGAGCTCAAGCCTTAAACGAAGTTGTACCTCAAGCAATTAGTATGATTCCCCAAGATGAGCGTCCTCTTGTTACTCATCAAGCTGGGCAAAAAAATGTAGAGGTATTACTATCAAACTATCAAGCTGCTGGGGTAGAAGCAGAAGTGAAACCATTTATCGATGATATGGCTCGAGCATATGGTGAGGCTGACGTAGTTATCTGTCGGTCTGGAGCGATGACCGTTGCTGAATTAGCCGCTTGTGGCGTAGCCTCTTTTTTAGTGCCTTTTCCTCATGCTGTGGATGATCATCAGACATCGAACGCACAATTTTTATCTCGCGTCGGAGCGGCAGTTTTGATGCCACAGTCAGAACTCACTCCAGCGCGCCTAGCACAGTGGTTGCAATCGATGAATCGCGAAACCTTATTAGAGATGTCAAATCAGGCATTAAAAATGGCGAAGCCTTTTGCAACTGCAAGGGTAGCTGAGGTTTGTAAGGAGGTTAGCTCAGCATGAAGCATATTGTTCAACATATACATTTCGTGGGTATTGGTGGTGCCGGTATGAGTGGTATCGCCGAAGTTTTGTTGAATTTAGGCTATCGGGTCAGCGGTTCCGACTTATCTGTCAGTGCAAGTACTGAGCGTCTAAAAAGTTTTGGAGCAGAAATTTTCATTGGCCATCATGCGGATCATATTGGTAGTGCCGAGGCTGTTGTTATTTCAACAGCAGTTACGGGAGATAACCCAGAAATTTTGGCTGCAAGAGCAGCGCATATACCCGTCATTCAGCGCGCTGTCATGCTAGGTGAATTAATGCGCCTCAAACAAGGTATTGCCATTGCTGGTACGCACGGCAAAAC
>Ga0114959_10004258_pt1 | contig 11015 bp, 6 predicted proteins | sample C_130625_EF_Meta_FD_87317 | JGI IMG/M metagenome (GOLD analysis project Ga0114959, IMG submission 87317) | Freshwater microbial communities from Lake Croche, Canada to study carbon cycling - C_130625_EF_MetaG | ecosystem: Environmental > Aquatic > Freshwater > Lake | place: Lake Croche, Canada...
GGCGCCGAGCAGCATGGTGCCTTTGGCGGCCCAGTCACGCGACGAACCGGTGCCGTATTCCTTGCCGCCGATGATGATGGTGGGGACGCCTTCTTCCTTGTAGCGCATCGCGGCGTTGTAGATGGGCATCTGTTCGCCGGAGGGCTTGTGGACGGTGACGCCGCCTTCGACGCCGGGGACCATTTCGTTCTTGATGCGAATATTGGCAAAGGTGCCGCGCATCATGATCTCGTGGTTGCCGCGGCGGGCGCCGTAGCTGTTGAAGTCCTTGGCGAGGATCTGGCGCTCGCCGAGATATTCGCCGGCGGGGCTGGATTTGCGGATGTTGCCGGCCGGGGAGATGTGGTCGGTGGTGATGCTGTCACCGAGTTCGGCGAGGATGCGGGCGCCCTTGATGTCCGTCTTGATCGAGGGGGTCATGGTGATGCCCTCGAAATAAGGCGGGTTCTTGACGTAGGTGGAGCTGTCCGACCAGGCATAGGTGGCGGCGTCGGTGGCAACCGCGATCTCGCGCCACTGCTTCGGGCCCACGAAGACCTGGCCGTAGCGCTTGAGGAACTGCTCGCGGCTCAGCGAGGCGGCGACGGTGTCGGCGATTTCCTTGTTGCTGGGCCAGATATCCTTGAGGAAGACCGGCTTGCCGTCGGTTGAGGTGCCGATCTGGGCGGTGGTGATGTCCTGGCGCATGGTGCCGAACAGCGAATAGGCAACGACCAGCGGCGGGGAGGCGAGGTAGTTGGCGCGGACGTTGGCGTGGACGCGGCCTTCGAAGTTGCGGTTGCCGGAGAGGACGGAGACGGCGACGAGCTTGTTGTCCTCGATGGCATCGACGATCGCGTCCGGCAGCGGGCCGGAATTGCCGATGCAGGTGGTGCAGCCGTAGCCGACGGTGTTGAAGCCGATGGCGTCCAGATCCGCGGTGAGGTTGGCGCGGTCGAGATATTCCGTCACCACCTGCGAGCCGGGGGCGAGCGAGGTCTTGACCCAGGGCTTGGGGGTGAGGCCGAGGGCGCGGGCCTTGCGGGCGACCAGGCCGGCGGCGACCATGACGTAGGGGTTGGAGGTGTTGGTGCAGCTGGTGATGGCGGCGATCACCACATCACCATGGCCGATCTCGAAATTGCTGCCTTCGACGGCGACTTTCGTCTCGGTGTCGTTGGCCGGCACGCCGAGGGATTTGGTGAGCTCGGTGTTGAAGGCGGGGCCGGCATCCTTCAGCAGCACGCGGTCCTGCGGGCGCTTGGGGCCGGCGAGGCTCGGCTGGACGGTGGACATGTCCAGTTCGAGGATGTCGGTGAAGATCGGGTCGGGCGTGTTGGCGTCGCGGAACATGCCCTGAGCGCGGCTATAGGCCTCGACCAGCTTGATGCGATGTTCGTCGCGGCCGGAGAGGTGGAGATAGTCGAGCGTGATCTGATCGACCGGGAAGAAGCCGCAGGTGGCGCCGTATTCGGGGGCCATGTTGGCGATGGTCGCGCGGTCGGCGAGCATCAGGTCATCCAGGCCAGCGCCGAAGAACTCGACAAATTTGCCGACGACGCCCTTCTTGCGCAGCATCTGAGTGACGGTGAGCACGAGGTCGGTCGCGGTGGTGCCTTCGGGGAGCTTGCCGGTGAGGCGGAAGCCGATGACGTCGGGGATGAGCATGGCGATGGGCTGGCCGAGCATGGCGGCTTCAGCCTCGATGCCGCCGACGCCCCAGCCGAGCACACCCAGGCCGTTCACCATGGTGGTGTGGCTGTCGGTGCCGTAGAGCGTGTCAGGATAGGCGTAGGTCTTGCCGCTGACATCCGCCGTCCAAACCGTCTGGGACAGATATTCGAGATTGACCTGGTGGCAGATGCCGGTGCCGGGGGGCACGACGCGGAAATTGTTGAAGGCCGACTGGCCCCAGCGGAGGAACGTGTAGCGCTCCTGGTTGCGCTCGAACTCGACATCGACGTTCTTGGTCTCGCTGTCCGCGTGGGCCGAGAAATCCACCATCACCGAGTGGTCGATCACCAGGTCGACCGGCACGAGCGGATTCACCTTTTGTGGGTCGCCGCCGAGATGGATGATGCCGTCGCGCATGGCGGCGAGGTCGACGACGCCGGGGACGCCGGTGAAGTCCTGCATGAGGATGCGGCTGGGCTTGAAGGGAACTTCCTTGGTGGAGGAGGCCTTCTCCTGCCAGTCAACGACGGACTGGGCGTCGCCGACCACATAGGCGGCGCCGTCCTCGAAACGGAGGACGTTTTCGAGCAGCACCTTGAGGCTCACCGGCAGGCGGCTGACGTCGCCGAGGGCCTTGGCGGCCTCGGGGATGGAGAAATACAAATAGTCCTTCCCCTCGACGGTCAGAGTTCTGAGGGTCTTGAGGCTGTCCTGACCGATGGCTTTCATGGGATACGCTGCCTTGCTGGTGCGCCGCACGGGCCTGGGCGATCCGGGGCCGAGCGTGTCGGCGGGTTTCGTCCACGCCGATTGGCCGTGGAAAAGTCGCGAAGGGCTTTAATCACACGGTGGCGAGCGCGTCCACTTGCGGCAGCGCATGGCGGGGGGAATGGGGTGCTGGAAGTTGAGGACATCGCCGTGATCCGCGGTGAGCGGCTGGTGATCGGCGGGCTGTCGTTTCGCGCAGGGCCAGGCGAGGCAATGCTGCTGGTGGGGCCGAACGGGTCGGGCAAGAGCACGTTGTTGCGGGTGCTGGCGGGTCTTGGGCGGATCGAGGCGGGGCGGGTGCTGTGGGACGGGGTGGATGCGTTGGCGGAGCTTTCGGCGCATGGCGCGCGGGTGGCGTATGTCGGGCATCAGGATGCGGTGAAGCCTGGATTGAGCGCGGCGGAGAATCTGGGGCGTGGGGCTGAGGCGGCGTTGGCGGCGGTGGGGCTTTCGCATCTCGCGGAGTTGCCGGCGCGGATGTTGAGTGCCGGGCAGAAGCGTCGGCTTGCATTGGCGCGGCTGGTGCTGCGGCCGGTGCCGCTGTGGCTGCTGGATGAGCCGACCTTGGGGGTGGATGCGGCGAGCGTGGTTCGGTTTGGGGAGATGTTGGCGGCGCATCGGGCCGGGGGCGGGGTGGTGGTGGCGGCGACGCATCTGCCGTTGCCGTTGCCGGGCGCGCGGGAGTTGGCGCTCGGATGATCGCAGGATTCTGGCGGATGGTGGGGCGGGAGCTGCTGCTGTCGGTGCGGCATGGGGCGGATAGTCTGGCCTCGGTGCTGTTCTTTGTGCTCACCGCCTCGCTGTTCCCGCTGGCGATCGGGCCGGCGCCGGAGGTGTTGGGGCGACTGGCGCCTGGGATTATCTGGGTGTGTGCGCTGCTGGCCGCTTTGTTGCCGCTGGACCGGCTGATCGGGGCAGATTTCGAGGATGGGTCATTGGACCAGCTGCTGCTGTCCGGCATGCCGGCCGGGATGGTGGCGTTGAGCAAGGCGCTGTCGCATTGGCTCGTGACGGGGGTGCCGCTGCTGGTGGCGGCCATTCCGTTGGCGGGGATGCTGAATCTGGATGGGGCGGTGCTGCCGGTGCTGCTGGCGGGGCTGGTGCCAGGGACGGCGTTGCTGTCGCTGTTCGGCACGGTTGGCGCTTCGTTGGTGTTGGGGGCGCGGCGTGGCGGGGTGCTGTTGCCGTTGCTGGTGCTGCCGCTGTGTGCGCCGGTGCTGATCTTTGGCGTGTCTGCGGCGGAGGCGGCGGCGTCGGGGCTTTCGGCGCGGCCGCATCTGTTGCTGCTGTCCGCGCTGTTGGCGTTGACCTTGCCGCTGGCGCCTTTGGCGGCGGGTGCGGGTCTGCGAGGGGCTGTGGAATGAGCGACCGGGCCTTGAACCCGCTGGCAGGCATTGCGCTGGGTGTGCTCGGCTATTTCTTCTTCGGCATGCAGGATGCGAGCAACAAATGGCTCGTCTCGATCCTGCCGGTCTGGGAGGTGTTGTTCGTTCGCTCTTTGGTGATCGTGGTGCTGTGCAGCATCTTTGGCGGGCGGCGGCTGCTGATGCGCATCGCGGTGACGCGGATGAAGGGCTCGATCCTGATGCGGGGGCTGCTGACGGTGTGCGCCTGGCTGCTGTTCTACACGGCGGCGCGGTCGATCCCGTTGGCGCAGTTGCTGACGCTTTACTTCGCGGCGCCGTTGATGATCACCAGCATGGCCGGCCCGGTGCTGGGCGAGCATGTGTCGCGCACGCAATGGATCAGTGTCGCGCTGGGCTTTGTGGGCGTGGTGGTGGCGAGCGATCCGTTCCATGCGCCGCCTTCGCTGGCGATGGGGTTGGCGTTGATGGCCGCGGTGTTGTGGGCGTTGGCGATGATCTTCACGCGGCGCATCGCCCGGCAGGAGGGCTCGATGGTGCAGATGCTGGGGATGAACCTGGTGTTTGTGGCGGTCACCTCGGTGCTGTGTCTGTGGGAATGGCAGGCGCCTTCGGGGTGGGTGTGGGCTTTGATGATGTTGGTGGGCGTGTGCGGCGGGCTTGGCCAGTATTTCACCCTTGAGGCGGTGCAGGTGGCGCCGGCCTCGGTGATGGCGCCGGTGGAGTATTCGGCGATGCTCTGGGCGTTCGTGTTTGGGTTTCTGGTCTGGGGGGATGTGCCGGTCCTGGCGGTGTGGGTCGGGGCAGGTTTGATCGTGGTGGCGGGGGTGGTGCTGGTGCTGGGCGAACGCGCTGAGCGTTGATCGGCACAAGGCAGCCCAGACGCAGAACTCCTGGCCTTGTTCGCGCGTTTTTGGCGCGTGTCCGGTTCAGGTTGGGATATACTCAGCGTGTTGGATGAAATGTGTGCACTCCTTGGCAGTGACGTCGGCTGCCATCTGCCCGACCATTTGCCACAGGTCTGTGATCGGATATTTACCTGCTTTGCGAAGAAGCATTTTACTCCCTGCAAATAGTATCTCGATCGGTTTCAAATTGGGGTTGCCGGACAGCGAGAAGAACCGATGAACCCCAGCCTGGAGAATGGCCTTCCTTTCCGTCACCTGACCAAACACGGCCTCTTGGGATCAAATCGCCAGCCCGGGGTCAGGAACTGCATCGCGGTCGCGTCATCCCGCGCGCCGAGGCCGTGGGTTTTGTAGAGCGCGTGGGCTTTTTCCAGCGCGTCCATATCGATCTCGATGCCGAGGCCGTGGCGTTCCGGCAGGGCGATCTTGCCGCCTTTGATCTGGAGCGGCTCCTTGGTGAGGCCCTGGCCGTCCTGCCAGATCCAGTGGGTGTCCAGGGCTGTGATTGTGCCTGGGGCGGCGGCGCCGACATGGGTGAACATGGCGAGCGAGATGTCGAAGTGATTGTTGGAGTGAGAACCCCAGGTGAGGCCCCATTCATGGCACATCTGGGCGACGCGGACGGAGCCGGCCAGGGTCCAGAAATGCGGATCGGCGAGCGGGATGCTGACGGATTGCAGCATGATGGAGTGGCCCATCTGCCGCCAGTCGGTGGCGACCATGTTGGTGGCGGTGGGCAGGCCGGTGGCCCGGCGGAACTCGGCCATCACCTCGCGGCCGGAATAGCCGTCCTCGGCGCCGCACGGGTCCTCGGCATAGGCGAGGATGTCGCCCTTGCCCTTGCACAGCGCGATGGCCTCGGCGAGGGACCAGGCGCCGTTGGGGTCGAGTGTCACGCGCGCCTGCGGGAAGCGGCGATGCAGCGCGGTGACGGCCTCGATCTCCTGGGTGCCGGGCAGCACGCCGCCTTTCAGCTTGAAGTCCTGAAAGCCGTAGCGCGCCTGAGCGGCCTCGGCGAGGCTGACGATGGCGTCCGGCGTCATCGCCTCTTCGTTGCGCAGCCTGAACCAAGGGTCGGCGGCGGACGTCTCGGCGCGATAGGGCAGATCGGTGCGGTTGCGATCGGCGATGTAGAACAGATAGCCGAGCATCTCGACCTCGCGGCGCTGCACGCCATCGCCGAGCAGGGCGGCGACGGGCAGTTCCATGAACTGGCCGAGCAGATCGAGCATCGCCGCTTCGATGGCGGTGACGACATGGATGGTGGTGCGCAGATCGAAGGTCTGCAGACCCCGCCCGCCCGCGTCGCGATCGGCGAAGCTCTGCCGCACGGCGGCGAGCACCTGGCGATAGGCGCCGATCTTTTCGCCGACCACGAGAGGAATGGCATCCTCCAAGGTCTGGCGGATCTTCTCCCCGCCCGGCACCTCGCCAAGGCCGGTGCGCCCGGCCGTGTCGGTCAGCAGCACCACGTTGCGGGTGAAATACGGCCCATGCGCGCCGGAGAGGTTGAGCAGCATGCTGTCGGCCCCGGCAACGGGGATGACGCGCATCGACGTGACGCGAGGGGACTGGGTCATTCGGGGCGATCCTGCAAGCCGGGCGGCTGGTTCAGTGCGCGCCGCCCTTCCATTTCCCTTTGACCCATTCGCGCGCCGTCTGGAAGGTCACATACAGCATCGGGATCATGAAGATGCCGACGGTGCTGGCGGCGAGCATGCCGGCGAACACCGGCAGGCCGACGGAGCGGCGTGACAGCATCGCGGCACCCTCCGCCGTCACCAGCGGGTAAAGGCCAAGGATGAAGGCGATGGAGGTCATCATCACCGCGCGGAACCGCGTCTTGGCGCCGAGCGCCGCGGCCGCGCTGATGCCAAGCCCGGCCTCGCGCTGCTCCTTGGCGAACTCGATGATCAGAATGCCGTTCTTGGCGGCGAGCGCGATCAGCACCACGAGCCCGACCTGGCCATACAGGTTCAACGCGGAACCTGCGATGGTAAGCCCGATGAACGAGCCCAGCAGCCCCACGGTGACGGAGAGCAGCACCGGGATCGGGATCACCCAGCTCTCATACAGTGCCACCAGGAACAGATAGGCAAACAACACCGCCAGCGCCAAAATCGGCCCGGTCTGGCCGGCGGCCTTGATCTCCTGATAGGCGGTGCCGGTCCATTCGAAATCATAGCCCGAGGGCAGCACGCGCTTTGACAGCTCCGCCATGCCGGACAGCGCGTCCCCGGAGGAGACGCCGGGCTTGGGTGAGCCGTTGATGGTGATGGAGCGATAGTTGTTGTAGCGGCTGATGGTCTGCGGCCCGAGCTGGATGCGCACATCGGCAATCGAGCGCAGCGGCACCATGGTGCCGGTCTTGTTGCGCACGAAGATGCGGAAGATGTCGTTGATGTCGGCGCGATCCTTGGCCTCGCCCTGGATATTCACCTGCCAGGTGCGGCCGAACAGGTTGAAGTCATTGACGTAATAGCCACCCAACGTCGCCTGCAACGCCTGGAACACATCGGTGATGGCAAGCCCCAAAGCCTGCGCCTTGTCACGGTCGATATCGATGAACAGCGACGGTGTTGACGCGGTAAAGGTGGAGAACACCCGGGTGAGCCTGGTATCACCATTGGCGGCGCCGACCAGCCCGCCCATCGCGGCGCCCATCTCCACCGGATCGCGGCCTTCGAGGTTCTGCAACTGGTATTCAAAGCCCGAACCGTTGCCGAGGCCGATGATCGGCGGCAGATTGACCGGGAACACCGCCGCCTCGCGGATCTGCGAGACGCCGCCGAACACCCGACCGATCACCGCCTGCACCTGATCGGTGACGGCGGTGCGATCGGCAAACGGCTTGAGGCGGCCGACGAAGAAGGCAGCATTGCTCTGCGCGCCGCCATCGAGCAGCGAGAAACCGACAATGGCCAGCGTGTTGGTCACCTGCGGCGTGTTGAGCAGCACCTGTTCCACCCGCTTGGCGACCTCGCGGGTGCGCGCCACCGAGGCGCCGTCGGGCAACTGGGCGAAGACGAAGAACGCGCCCTGATCCTCCTCCGGCAGGAAGGCGCCGGGCGTGCTGAGCGCGATGAAGCCAGCGCCGGCGCCGAACACGCCGACCAGCACAACGGCCAGCGCCGACAGCCGCAGCAGGCGGACAACGATGGCGGCATAGCCATCACGCACCCAGTCGATCCCGCGCGAGACGCGACCCATGATGCCGCGCCGGGGCCCGGCATGGCGCAGGAACACGCCGCACAAAGCGGGCGAGAGGGTGAGCGCGTTGATCGCCGAAATCAGCATCGCCACCGAGATCGTCACCGCGAACTGGCGGAAGAGCTGGCCGGAGATGCCTGGGATAAAGCCGATCGGCACGAAGACCGAGAGCAGCACCAACGTGATGGCGATGATCGGGCCGGTGATCTGGCCCATCGCCTTCTTGGTGGCCTGCTGCGGGGTCAGCTCCGGCTCCTCCTCCAGCACGCGCTCCACGTTCTCCACCACGACGATGGCGTCATCCACGACGATGCCGATTGCCAGCACCATGGCCAGCAGCGACACGGTGTTGGCCGAGTAGCCCAGTGCCAGCAGCACGGCGAAGGTGCCGATCAATGACACCGGCACCGCGACCAGCGGAATGATGGTGGCGCGGACCGAGCCGAGGAACAGGAACACCACGGCGACCACCAGCACGAACGCCTCGATCAGCGTCTTGATCACCTCGTTGATCGTGTCGGTGACGAACACAGAGCTGTCATAAAACGTGATCTTCTTCATGCCATCGGGGAAGCGCTGGGCCAGCCGGTCCAGTGTCTCGTTGACCCGGCGCGAGGTTGCCACCGCGTTGGCGCCGGGGGCGAGATAGATCGCCATCGTCACCGCCGGGTTGCCGTTGAGCCGGCTCTCCAGATCCTGGCTCGCCGCCCCCAACTCCAGCCGCGCTACATCGCGCAGCCGCAGGGTGGAACCATCCGGATTGGCGCGCACGACGATGTTGCCGAATTCCTCAGTGGAGACCAGGCGCCCCTTGGTCTGGAGATTGATCTGGAAGGAGGTGGCATCGGCGGTCGGCTGTGCGCCGATGCGGCCCACGGCCCCCTGCACGTTCTGGCTCTGAATGGCGGTGATCAGGTCGCTCGGTGCGAGGCCGAGGCTGGTCAGCCGGTCGCTCTCAAACCAGACTCGCATTGAGTAGTCGAGCGCGCCGAACACCTGCGCCTGGCCAACGCCGGGCACGCGGCTGATGGCGTCGAGCATGTTGATCGTCACGTAGTTGGAGACGAACAACGGGGTCTGCTTGCCGCCCTCGCTGTAGAACTGGAGAAACTCAAGAATCGCCGAGCTGCGCTTCTGCACCGTCACGCCGTTCCGCTGAACCTCGGAGGGCAGTTTGGACAGAGCGGTCTGCACGCGGTTGTTCACGTTGACGGTGTTGATGTCCGGATTGGTGCCCAGCTCGAACGTCACGGTCAGCGAATAGCTGCCGTCATTGGCCGAGTTGGATTTCATGTAGATCATGCGGTCCGTGCCGTTGACCTGCGCCTCGATCGGCTGGGCGACGGTCGCTTCGACCACGGCGGCCGAGGCGCCGGGATATCTGGTGCTGACCTGCACGGTGGGGGGCACGATGTCGGGGAACTGGCTGACCGGAATCTGGGTCAGCGCAATGAGCCCCGCCATGGTGGTGACGATGGCGATGACGATGGCGAGGCGTGGCCGATCGACGAAAACATCGGAGAACATGGCCTCAGCCCCGCGGTGCGGTGGGAGGAACGCCGGGGGTGGCGCCGGCGGGGCCCGGATTGACCACGGCCCCCGGCCTGACGCGCTGCAACCCGTCAACGATCACGCTGTCACCCTCGGCAACGCCGGAGAGGATCACCGCCGTGTCCGGCGTGGACTGGCCGAGTTGGATGCGGCGAAGCTGCACCTTTTTCTCGCCATCGACGATGTAGTCGAAATTGCCCTGCTGGTCAGACAGCACGGAAGCGCGCGGAATGGCCAGCGCCTGTACCGGCTGAACGCCCTCGACGCTGACGGAGACAAAGGAACCATCCACCAACTCGCGGTTGCCGGGCTCGCCCGGTTTGGTGCCGGGGCGCAGCGGGTTGGGCACGCGGGCGCGCAGGTTCACCGTGTCGGTGTTGGCGGCCACCGAGGGATCGATATAGTCGAGCTTGCCGGTCTGGGCGTAGCGCGTACCGTCCGGCAGGGTGACGCGCACGACCACGGCCGAAAACCCACCCTTGTCAGCATAGCGGTTGCGCAGATCCAGCGCCGTGCGCAGCGAGACCGGGAAGATCACATTCATCGGGTCCTGGCTGACCACGGTGGTGAGCGCGCCGGAGGTGGGGCTGACGACGTTGCCGGCCGCGACGGTGGAGCGGGCGATCTTGCCTGAGACCGGGGCCTTTATTTCGGTGTAGTCGAGATTGATCTGCGACTGACGAAGCTGCGCCTGGGCGGCCAGCAGCAGGGCCGCCTGGCTCGCGCGCTGCGCCTCGGCATCATCGACATTGCTGCGCTGACCGGCGGGGCCGTTGAGCAGGGCGTTGGCGCGGCCGAGCACGATGGTGGCATTGCGCAGCAGCGCCGTCGCCTGCTGCACGGTGGCCTGCTTGGCCTGCATATCCGCCTCGAACGGCCCACGCTCCAGGCGGTAGAGCAGCGCGCCCTTCTCCACTTCCGCGCCCTCGGTGAAGGCGCGCTCCTCGATGAAGGCGGTGACGCGGGGAATGATGTCCACCTTGTCGGTGGCCTGCACCCGGCCAACAAAGGCGTTGGTCTCAATCACCGGCCGCTTCTGCACCGTGACCACACCAACGGCCGGCGGACCACCAGGCCCGAACTGGGCGGCGGCGGGCGCGGTCAGGGCAAGGAAGGTCGCGAGGGCGAGCAAATGGCGGATCATGGGGCCTCGTTGTGCAATGCAGCAGAAACTCTTTGCCATAACCGGCGCGGGTGCCACATGAAGTCTTGGCAATCATCGCAGCTGTTGCCGCGTTCGGCGGAACTTGTCACCCTGGACACATGGGTGGGCGGTGCCGAAAGGGAAGCGATAAATGGCCGAATTTGTAACGGTGTGCGAAGTGGGGCCGCGCGACGGTCTGCAAATGGCCAAATCCCGCATGCCAACCGCCATCAAGACGCGCTGGATCGCCGCCTTGGCGGCCGCGGGTCTGCGCGAGATCGAGGTCGGCAGCTTCGTCCCGCCCAAGCTCATTCCGCAGATGGCGGACACCGCCGAGATCGTGCGCCGCGCCGTGCTGCTGCCCAACATCGTGGTCGTGGCCCTCGCCCCCAATCTGCGCGGCGCGCAGGACGCCTA
>Ga0114959_10004259_pt1 | contig 11015 bp, 9 predicted proteins | sample C_130625_EF_Meta_FD_87317 | JGI IMG/M metagenome (GOLD analysis project Ga0114959, IMG submission 87317) | Freshwater microbial communities from Lake Croche, Canada to study carbon cycling - C_130625_EF_MetaG | ecosystem: Environmental > Aquatic > Freshwater > Lake | place: Lake Croche, Canada...
AAATCAAAATCAGCAAACTCAAATTCAGTCTTGTTACAACGCAATGCATTTAACATGGCTTCATTTAACAAATTCTCAATTTGGGCACCTGATAATCCATCTGTTATTTCTACTAAATTTGGAATATCAATACTAGTATCATCATACGGTTTTCCTCTAATGTGAATGTTAATAATGGATTCACGAGTTGCTTTATCAGGCAATCCGATGAATATTTTTTTGTCAATTCTACCAGGACGTGTCAACGCATTATCTAATAAATCAAATCTATTGGTAGCCGCAACTAGAAACACTCCAGTGGTATTTTTAAAACCATCCAATTCTACCAATAACGCATTTAATGTATTGTCCCTTTCATTAGAAGACGATTCGCCATCGCTTGACCTCTTTCTACCTAAAGCATCAATCTCATCCACGAAAATAATACATGGTATATTTTCACGCGCCAAACGAAACAATTCCTTGATTCTTGTAGGACCGACCCCAACGTATTTTTCTTGAAAATCAGAACCTGATACAGGAATAAAACTACATTTTGCTTCCCCAGAAAGTGCCTTTGCAATAAGAGTTTTTCCTGTTCCAGGCGGACCTTCCAAAATCAATCCTTTAGGAATTCGCACATTATATTGTCTATATTTTTGATAATTTTTTAAAATGTCCACACATTGTCTTAGTTCATCTTTAACATTTTCATAACCTCCAACGTCGCTGAAATTCATATGTGGAGTTTTTAATACTTCAAAATTCTTACTTTTACTATATCCGCCAACTCCCGTTTGTCTTCCATACGGACCATAACCTTGTCTATCATCGCCATCATCATTATTATTTTCACTAGTCGGATTATTTGCATTTTCATTCATTTCGGAAATATGTTCTTGTATTGGATTAAATGGAATACCTAAACTGGTTAAAAAATTCTGTCCAACGTTTTTATTAATAATAATTCTTACACGAGGTTGGTGTTGTGTTTTGTTATATATATTTTCAAAATCTTCACCTAAAATACTCAAATTTTGAATTGTAACATTTTTAGAATTCAAATTTTTCAATAATGATTCATAATATTTTGAAGTCTCTTCATTGTTATTGGCACTATTGGTACTATTGTTGTCGTCATTATCAAGATATCCTTGTATTCTTTTTAGTAATTCTTCAGTGTAACGTTGAGAAAAATGATAATTTTTCTTATCATTGTTTAGCCGTGTAATATAGAGATATGGGTTTATTTTGTTAGTCAACTTACTACATTGAAACTGTCTTAAAAAACTATTTGAAACATAGTAATTTGTTGAAAATAACAAAAAACAGAATAAATAAAAATGTGTCATCGTATATATTGTTGAGTTATTTATTTTTTAAATATTAAACTTTGTAAATATTTAAAATTTTTATTTGCACCTTATAGTATGAATAAAAGTACTTGTCCAAAAATCGGAATAAAAATTCATGAAAGTAATAATGATTACAAAGATAATCCTTTTAGAGTAAATACAAAATCAAATGACTTATGTAATACAAATAATTTTGACTTGAATATTGATAATTATTCAATGAAAGATATATTTCATCTTTTTAATATTCAAAGCGATTTATTAGATGAGAATGTCATGAGAGAAGCCAAAAAATTTGTATTAAAAACCCATCCAGATAAATCTAAACTGGATCCTAAATATTTTATATTTTACTCTTCTGCATACAAAAAACTATTTCATGTTTTTGAATTTCAAAATAAATCAAGCAAAAAGAAAATAGAACAAGAAGATTATTCCAATGATACAAATAATAAGATTTTAGACAATGTTTTTACAAAAAATGAAGCATTGAAGGATCCTAAAAATTTCAATCAATGGTTCAATGAGAAATTTGATCAGTATAAAACAGAAGATGAAGGCGATGTTAATAAAGGTTACGGTAATTGGCTGAAATCAAACGAAGGATTAATAGATGCTTCTAATGTGTCCAAAGCAGATATGGCAAATGAATTTGAAAAATATAAAAAGCAAATACAATCATTGACTGTCTACACTGGCGTAAATGATGCAGCTTCATCCACTTTTGGAACAAGTATCTTATCTCAGCAAAATAATTTTACATCGGGTGGTTTGTTTAATGACAATCTTGGATTTACTGATTTAAGACAAGCTTATGAAGAATCTGTTATACCGGTAACCGAAGAAGATTATCAAAATATACCCAAATACAAAAATATCAACGAATATAAAAACGCAAGAGATAAAGATAGTGTAAATACTGGCCCATCATCAAAAGAAGACGCCATGAAAAAATTATATCAACAACAGAAGAGAGAAGAAGAAGAGAGTATTGCTTTAGCGTTTCAATTAGCCAAACAAAATGAACATGCACAAAAAAAGAATAATTCATTTTGGGGTGAATTAAAACAGTTGACTGGTTGGTAAATATAATATTTATATAAATATAATTTATATAAATGTTCATAAATAAAATACAACGAATTAAATATTTACTAGCTCGCATGCGTCGTTTCCAAAAAGAACAAAAGGAACAAAAGGAACAAAAGGAACAAAAAGAACTAAATGATAAAAAAATAGAGACTGACAATCTGATATCACATTATAATAGTTTAAACCAATCCTTTTTTGTAAAAGATAATTATAATAGTATAATACCTTTGCATTTATATACATGTTGGCACACTAAAGACTTACCTCCTTTAATGAAAGCAAATTATGATTATTTAATAGAATGCAATCCTGAAATTAATTTTCATTTATATGATGAAAATGATTGTAGAGAATTTATTAAAAATAATTTTGAATTGGATGTATTAAATGCTTATGATTCACTAATTCCTTGTTCATATAAGTCTGATTTATGGAGATTTTGTGTTCTTTTTATAAATGGTGGAATTTATATGGACATAAAATACCGCTGTGCAAATGAATTTAAATTTATTTATCTCACTGAGAAAGAATACTTTGTTAGAGATAATAATATTAATAATGTTTACACTGCTTTAATAATAACTTTACCTGGAAATGAAATTATGTATAAATGTATAAGACAAATTGTAGAAAATGTTGAGAATAAATTTTATGGAAATGACACTTTAGACCCTACAGGACCAGGAATGCTGACTATATTTTTCACACAAGAAGAACGAAATTCTATGGAAATGTATCATAGTTTGACGCATTGTATCAATAAATATTATATTGTAAAAGATGATACAATAATATTACAGTTTTATGATGGTTATAGAGAAGAACAATTAAAGTTTCAAAAGCTTAAACATTATGGAGAATTATGGCATGAAAGAAAAATATACAACATAAATGTGAACTGCTGTGACACATCTAAGAAAAATATATTAGTTTATACTGAGATCCCTTTATCTTTTAGTTGTGGTGGTTTAGTAGTTCAATATCAATTATGCTCGTTTTTGTCAAGTTTAGGGGTAAATGTCAGAATTCACGCACCAAATAAAATACAAAATGATATATTTAATAATTATTACGATAATGATTTGGATTTAGAAAACACGGTTGTTATTTATGGTGAAACAATTCAAGGTAATCCAATGAATGCAAAATATGTTGTTAGATGGATACTAGCACCACTTGGTATTATTGTGGGTCCGGAAATTGCTAATACGTGGTGTAAAAATGATTTAGTATATTATTTTAATACAGAAACAAAATTTGGTACACAGCCTGAACAATTTGTGAATATTTACAAATTACTAATTTCAATTTATCTAAATCCAGATATTAAACAAACCAATTATAACGAGAGAAGTGGGGCATGTTACACAATAAGAAAGGGTCATGCAATTCATAAAGATAAATTGAATTTTGTTCATCCAAAAAATTCATTTGAAATAACACGATGCCATGAACAAAAGGATTATATAAATTTTTTTAACACGTATAAATACTTTATCTGTTATGACTCTATAACATTTTTATATATTATTTCTGCTTTGTGTGGGTGTATACCTGTCATATATAAAGTAGATGGATTAGATAAAAAAGATTGGATAAACACAACAGCTTTAAGTGAATATTGTAAATATAAAAATAATTATGATTTATATGGAATAGCATATGGTTTTGAAGATATAGAGTTTGCTAAAAATACTATCCATCTTTTTAAAGAACAATGGGATGATATAATTGAATTTACTAAAACAACAGTACAACTCTTCATAAATGATATTCAAAATTTTGAACAAATGAACAATACAGTTGAAAATAATTATTTTTGATGTAAATATTAGTCTACTATCTACCAGTCCATACCTTTATGACATAATTTGGAAGTCTTTTATTATAAAATGATTTAATATAATCATTATATTTATAACTATCATTAGAATTTTTATGACATTTTCCAATGTCGCCGAAAACAGTATTTGTTTCATTTGTTTCTATATAAAAAATGACACCCATTATTCTTTCAAGTGCACATCTATCACTTCTAGTTTTAACAACATCAATTAAATTTAATAAATTATATTTTTCTATAATTTCAGTTAAAAAATTATAATTTATTAGTGACATTACTCCAAAACAACTTCTCCATATATTTGTATTCCATATTGATAAATGTTGTTTTATATTTTCACTATAATTTAAATTTTTTGCTATATCTACAACATGCTCTAATTCACTATCATTATTTCCAAAATACCATAAAGAAATCGCTTTATTATTACTAGACTCAATAAATTCATTAAAATTTATTTTTTTATGAATAAATACGCTATCGTGAATGAAAACTGCATTATCAAACCACTTATATTTATAAAAATATATATATGGTAGTAACTCACCTCTTCCAGGATACTCAGATTGAATTATTGTAACCTTTTTATAATCATACTCGGATTTTACAAATTCTTGATTGCTATTGTCATCTATAACAACAATTTCGTTATCAGGATAAAAATTTCTTAATAATTTTACAGATTGATTCCAATATTGATTTGTTAATTCAGAATTAACATGTCTTAAAACAATGAATCCAATGCTCATAATAAAATAATAAATATAATTTTTATATTATATATAATAATTATATTATAATAGCTATCCATTGAAAAATGTCGGAAAAATTTGAAAATGGTCTTTTCATATTTCGGAGAGATTTTCGTATTGTAGATAATAATGGACTGAATTTATTAAGTGAGTATTGTAACAATATTTATACAATCTTTATATTTACTCCAGAACAAGTAACCAATGCAAATCAATTTAAATCCAATAACGCAGTTCAATTCATGATTGAATCTTTAGAAGATTTAGAATCCCAAATAAGCAGTAAAGGAGGTAAATTGCTTTGTTTTTATGGAGACAATGAAAAAATTGTTGCGCAATGCATAAAAGATTTTGATATTAATATTGTTTGCTACAATTTAGATTATTCGCCTTATGCAATAAAGAGAGACAAAGATATTGTTCATCTTTGTGAAAAAATGAAGACTTATGTTATATATGATCATGATTATTATTTGCATGAACCTGGCAGTATTTTAACTGGGACCGATACGCCTTATCAAAAATTTACGCCATATTATCATTCCTCTTTGAAAAAAAAAATACAACCTCCCCAGCATGCATTTAGCAAAAAAATTAAATTTTCGTATGTTAGAAAACCACTTCATAATCATATTACGTTGGATAATGCCATGAAAAAATTTACTAAAGAAAATCCGGATATTTTGGTGCATGGCGGTCGTGAAAAAGCATTGAAACAGCTTACTATAGCAAATAGAACGCAAACTCACTATCCTAGTACACGCGATCAAGTAGCGAAAAGTACAAGTGAATTAAGTGCATATATCAAATTTGGATGTGTTTCCATTCGTGAAGTATATCATGTTCTTAAATCAAAGAGAGAACTGATAAGACAGCTTATATGGCGCGACTTTTATGCCAATATTTTATATTCTTTCCCGTATGTTTTAGGACATGCAATGAAAAAAAATTACAACAAACTGCGTTGGCATCATAATTCAAAGTGGTTTGATGCGTGGAAAGAGGGTCTGACGGGGTTTCCTATTGTAGACGCTGGAATGAGACAATTAAACACTACTGGATACATGCACAACAGAGCGCGCTTGATTGTAGCCAGTTTTTTGGTGAAGACGCTTTTGATATCGTGGGAACACGGGGAAAAATATTTTGCTAAAAAGTTGACAGACTATGATCCTGCATCCAATAATGGAAATTGGCAATGGATTGCCTCTACTGGGGCGGATAGTCAACCTTATTTTCGCATTTTTAATCCATGGGAACAAGCAAAAACGGTTGATCCAAAGGCGGAATATATCAAAAAATGGGTACCTGAATTGAAAGATGTGGCGGCGGAAGATATTATGAAATGGGGCGATCCATCTATTTCGGGACAAGATGAATATAAAAATATAAAATATCCGAAACCGATTGTAGATTATACAAAACAAAAGAATTTGGCATTAAAAATGTACAGTTCTGTATTTCACTAGTGCACTAGCGCAGTAGCGCAGTAGCGCAGTAGCGCACTATCACACTAGTTTAATTATTCATTAAATAATAATCTAATTTTATAACTATGGTTGGAAACACTAGCAACACTAGCAACAATTTTCAAATCACTAAAATAAATCCAGGAAAATATAATATACATTTTTATTTGGAAAATAATAGCATAAACTTGGAAAAGATGATTGATTTTCATTTAATAAAACTTTTATACGATTTAAATCCAGATATTTATGAAAAAATAGAGTTGAAAATATTGAATGATCGTGATGCTATAATATTAGCAATAAACAAACATTTATTTCAAGATTTAGGAATGACACAAAAATATTCATATGTTGCAATAGATAAACAAATAAAAGGAACAATGAAACTATTTCATTTACAATCAATAAATACAACACGTAATAATGAGAATGAATCCATGATACATTTGATTCCTACAAATGCAGAACAACTACCCATTGAATACTGTAACATTGCATGCGATTCAATCCATCAAAACAAAATAGAAGTTACGATTGATTTTAAGCTAGATGTTGATAGTATTGAATTACCTGATTTTATGGAAAATATAGTATGCAGTTTATTTGCAAAAATGTTTAAACGTGCAAAACAATTTATAGAGAATATGCGATAATTACAATAAGTATTATGAATAAATTAATTAAAAATATTTTATTTATAATACAAACCTTTTGGATTTTTTTTAGTGAAATCATTTTATATTGTTTCAACAAAGATTATAATTTATTTATAGCCAGATTCACAAAAAGATTAGCGTCAGTCAATATTTTGTATGTAAAAGTATTTCAGTCATTAGCATTAAATAATAATATAATTAACCATAAAATAAATAATGAGTTACTTAGATTTGCAGATGATGTACCATTTACCAAAGATGATATAGATTATGATACTCTTTTGGCAATTTCCATGGAACATGATATTGTATTTAAGCACGGATTTGATAAACCAATTAATTCAGGAATGATATCACTTGTTTATTTAGCAAGATATAGAAAGATTGAGACCGCACACGACAACATCATAATAAAAATCAAACGAAAAAACATAGATAAAAAAATAGAAGAAGGTATAGATAATTTATTATTTTTAATTAATTTATTGAAATTTATACCATTATTTAATAATTACAAAATTTCTGAAACAATTCAAAATAATATTGATATTATTAAAAAACAAACTTATTTTGATAAAGAAATAGCAAATATAAAACGCATGAAAAAAAATTGTCAATATATTAATTATGTAAAAATCCCACAAGTTTATGATACTATTTGTAACAAAAATGTAATTGCTATGGAATATATTAATGGGAAGCGATTTAACGAAATACAAGAAGAGGATTACATTGAATTTGCTAAGCAAGTAATCAAATTTGGTATAGTAACATCATTTATACACGGGTTTACACACGGTGATTTACATGTCGGAAATATTTTATTCATTAAAGAAAAGAATGAAATGGATGAAAAACCAATATACAAATTGGGTATTATTGATTTTGGTATTATTACGGAAATCAATGATCCTTTTAAGTCAAATTTATTAAATTGTTTGTCATCCATTTTTCAGGATTCTTCTATTATTTTTTTGAATAAATTTGTAAATTCGGGAATTTTTGAGCCATGTATTATTAAAAATGTTATTCCTGCCAATGTGTATAGTGAGTTAGTAGAAATGAATATACATTTTGTAGATAAGCTTGTATCAAGAAAAGATTTGAATCAAAACTTTTTGTATGATATAATAAAAACATTTTTCAGTTTTTTGAATAAACCAAGAAATGATATGTATAATTTATCAAAATATGGAATACGTCCAAGCGACGACTTTATAAAATTACAATTATCTTTAGCAATGTCAAATGGTGTAACATTTCAATTATGTAAAGAGAGAATGTTTAAAATTACAAATGAAGTAGTCAATGATTTGTTTCATACAAAATTATTTATAGACGAATAGTTTTTTTATGAAATTTTCTAGTATATTTTCTACGTTTTGTTGTTTTTCTACGTTTTGTTGTTTTTCTCTTTTTGTATTTTTTTCTACCACCAGATGAATCGCTACGTTTTCGTATGCGAAAATTTTCCATTTGTTCATCAGTATATTCATTTGGATCAAAATTTGAAACATAAGGATTTTGTGGTTCAACATTTTCGGCAATTACATTCCGTTGTGGTACAACATTCCGTGCATTTTGTAGATTGGATTGTCTACGTAAATTATGTTGTGTAACGTTTAAAACATTCGTTAAATTTGGATTGAGCGGATCAGGAGTTTCTCCTTGTACATTTTCTAAATCACCGCATATTCTATTAAAATTCAAAACACGTAAAGGAAACTCCTGTTGTAATCTCTCTATGATATTTTTATCTTCACAAATCTTATTTAAAAATTTATGAAAACGTTGACTATTTGGAGTATATTCTAAATAACAATCTATTATTTCTGTCAAAATTTGCATATTTGTATCATCGCGAAGATTTTTTGCAAGCATTACACTTAATACACTATTTCTAAGATTTTCATTGAATAGTTCAGGTAAAGCTTGCGGATATTCCAACAGTTTTAATGCAACATCTGTATTTTCATTAAGTAAACAAATAATTAACGCGGTATGTCCACGAAAGTTGATTCTACCCAAATTAAACAATTTGTTATAGTTTTCTATAATATTCGTACAAACATTTGTTAATCCATATTTACACGATAACATAAAAATATTATTTCCTTCATTATTAAAAATATTAAATATACTTTGTTCGCGACTATTTCTGAAATTTTTGGTTTCATTAATATCCTCTAAAACTCCAGTTTCATTTTTTTGTGTAATTTTTCTAATAATAGATGTAACTGTATCTTCTAATTCTTTGTCATTTATTTTTATAGTATTTTCTTCCTCTTCTTCGTCTTCTTCGTCGTGTTCTTTGGTTTCTTCATTTTCTGACATTTTTATATAAAAATATTATAATAATTAAAAACACGGGCTTAAATTACTGTTATAATCTATTATTTTACCTTGTAGAATATGAATATAATATTCATAGTCTCTATTGTATATAATAAGCTGCCATTTCGGAACAACATTCTTTTTTTTTGCTAAATTATCAATATCAGTTAAATAATGCTCTCTGTATTTTTCTGTAAGCTTCACTTTTTCAATGACTTTACCCATATTTCTATCTTCAATAAATAAAGCACAATAAACTGGTTTTTTTCCACATATTGTTCTTCCAATACGGCAGTCATTATCATTGATAATTACTTTATCATATTCAAAACCGTACGCAACGACAAAAGTATTTCCAGACATATTTACAGTATATTATTATTAAAATTGATTTACAATCAATTAAAATTTAATAATAATATAATAAATAAATAGTATAAATGACCGACCCTGTGAATTCAAGTCAAAAAATATTTATATTTGTAGATGGTAGCTATTATTGTTTCCACAGATATTATTCACTCTTGAATTGGTGGAAAAACGCATTTCCAGAAGAATCATTAGAGAATCCTATTGAAAATGCAACATTTGTAGAAAAATTTAAGAAAACATTTGTAGAAACATTGCAAAAAATACCCCAAAAGTTGAAATTATGCAAAACTAAATCAAAAAACAAAAAGAAAAACGAAAATGAAAATAAAAAACCTATAATAAAAATGATGATTGGAAAAGATTGTAAGAGAGAAAAGATATGGCGTAATGATTTCTATGATAAATACAAGGCAACACGTCCAAACGGCGGAGCTGAAAATGGATTCATGGGTGGCCCATTTTTCAAAATGGCTTATGATGAAAACCTTTTCCAACAAGGAGGAGCTGAAGAAATTTTATATCATCCGCGACTAGAAGCAGATGATTGTATCGCTATTTCTGTAAAACGGTTAATTGAAAAATATCCTACTCCACAAGATTGTAATATATATATTATTACAAGCGACAATGATTATTTACAATTGATTAGAGAGAATGTCCACATATACAATCTTGCTTTCAAGAATTTAAAAGATTCTAAGATTTTTACAGGAAACCCAGTAAAAGATTTGAAAATTAAAACCATTATGGGCGACGTAAGCGATAATATTCCTTCTGTTTTCCCAAAATGTGGAATAAAAACGGCTATAAAATGTATTGAAGACCCAGAATATTTCAAAAAAAAAATGTGTGATAAAGTTGAATATTATGAACAATATTTGTTGAACGATACGTTGGTTTCTTTTGATAAAATACCGGAAGAATTAGTAAATGAATTTATAGACCTAGAATTGTAGTATTTATTGTTTTTCAAACGCATAAAAACGCATAAAAACGCAACAAAACGCATAAATATTATTTTGTATAAAATGAATTACACCCTTGAAGATTTAAAACCGCACCCTTTAAAACTACTTAAAGAAAATTAATAAATTCTTATTTTATTATATGAAATATGACTAAACATAAGACAGAAGATTATAAAATTTCTGCGGTTAAAT
>Ga0114959_10004261_pt1 | contig 11007 bp, 9 predicted proteins | sample C_130625_EF_Meta_FD_87317 | JGI IMG/M metagenome (GOLD analysis project Ga0114959, IMG submission 87317) | Freshwater microbial communities from Lake Croche, Canada to study carbon cycling - C_130625_EF_MetaG | ecosystem: Environmental > Aquatic > Freshwater > Lake | place: Lake Croche, Canada...
GTGAGAAAGCTAAAAGAAATATAAATAGATTTTTGCGAGCTTTTTTTACTTATGAGGATTATAAAAAGATTTTTGCGCACTTTTTCTTAAAAAGTGCCTCATAAAAACTCCAGCACACTACGCGTCCGATCGTCCAGCACCTTCACGCGCGATTTAGTCGGATCATCCAGGAGTTCCAACCCCAATTTGATTACACCCTTAATATGCCAGGTCGGATTAATGATTACTACCTCCTTCACATTTGCCACATACTTCTCCGTAATCAGTTTAATTAGTCCAATCCCCGTATCCATTTCTAAAGCATGTGCTACATCAAATCCATCACCATCAATAATGACCATGCATTGTTTTGAACCAAGTGTGGCCAATACATTGTTTATATGCGACAAAATACCCTCACGATCCTTATACATGGTAGCCTTTGCAGGTTTGGTATAAAAAATCAGTACTCCATTCTTTTCCGTAAGTTTCTTGAAAGAATGACTGTTCGGGTCCTTTGCACAGGTTGGACAGATTTTCTCCATAGAGCCTATTCTAGGTGGTCTGTTTTTCTTTATGTAGCGGGACGCGTGCTTACATATGAATAAAATGTCGTAGTGAGATCTGCTAAGATAGTTCCGAGAGGGTTGAATGTGGTGCGTTTAACATCCGAAAATTTGTTCTACGGTATTATTGGGTGGCTTGATAGCTCAGTCGGGAGAGCATGTGACTGTTAATCACAGGGTCGTAAGTTCAAATCTTACTCAGGCCGCACACCTATTTATTTAAGCATTGTTAGATTCTTAAATACAAATATAAAATCTCTTATTTATATTATTGTTTATTCGGTACATCATCTTTTTTTTCTATATAAATCACCACAAACTGAACAACATCTCCATGTAAAACAGGCATAATACGAGCCCTTTCATTCGCACCTTGCCCAAAATCAGTATCCACTGTTTTTAGTGTTTCTAATAGCATGATTTTCTTAAATTCACTGCGATATTTGAAATGTGTAATACCAGCTGTACCTTCTTTCACGGCGATTGTTTGATCGTTTGCTAAGTACAACCCATACGATGAACATTCATATGTTGGAGAAAGATCGTGTTTAATCTTTTCATTTCTAAACCATTCTTTGGCCAATAATTGTGTAGAAAACACCTCTGAAATTTTATAACGTCGACTTAATCGCAACAATGGCGTTACTTGTTTTGCATAATTTAATCTATCACCCAATGATTGAAATCCCAGATATCCATCATGTAGTGATTTAATCTGTGCATTTGTATTTCGGACAGTCAATTCTGTACGTTCATCAATCCAGAAATGAAGTTCATTTGGATAATTTTCGCAATGAGCAATTACACCGTGTAATCGTGATACACGTTGAACCCGATTTGCATCACCATCTATATCTCCCATAATTTCATCTGTCCAGATAAGACCTTTACCTCCTGAAGGAAGCGCATAATGGTATCCCAATCCTCGATTGATTTTTTTATTTCCAATAAGAGCAACAGGTCCATCCCAAAGATTGTGTTTATTGAACATAATGAATAATTCATCTCTTAATACCTTACCTTTACGAAGAGGCCATTTTATCATGCCAGATTTATCAGTACTTTTGATAAGTTTAAGGTTATTTTCATTTTGTAAGATGATATGAAATTTAAGTTCTAGCAACTGATTTGCAAGCGTCCTTTGACTTGCAATACGCACATCTCCAAGAATAATTACTTTACGAAAGTAATTCACGTTATCTTTAGGATTAATACATGATGTAGTAAAATGACTTATATTCTCATTAATAATACGTAATGCATATCCCCCATTCGTATCAGAACCTTTTTGTTTATATCGGTGGATCTTTGCATCAGGATGATGAATGCCGCGATAATTCATCTCTTTTTCTGCATTCATTTCAATACGAACTAAATTTGCAGTTTCCCATTCAGGAAATTCTTCACACATGCCATCTTCAGAGGCAGTTACACCAAGAACAGAAAGTACACCTTTTGGATGATCTACCAGAATTGGTTTAATAGTAGGACGTAGTGATTTATATGTTAGATCAAACTCATCAAATATCCAGTAAGAACGCAAACGTGAATATGGATTTCGTTCAAGACGTTGAACAACTTCAGAATCATGAATATCCATCATTTTTTTTATTTGAATTTTATTATTGAGACCGAGAATAATGGGTGGAAGTTTTTTATTTGGCGCATTTTCTAGATACGAACATAAATAACTGCCAATATAGTCTTTAATACTTGCAGTAGTGGTTTTTTCATCACCTTTTAGGCACATTAGCCCATCATATATTTTACCATCTAATTCAAGTTCATTGCAAAGCAACGTATTAAGTCCATCTTTCATCTGATCCATTAAACTTGTCTGATTGTCACTAACAAGATAAAACACTGGTAAATATTTTGTCTTATTATTTTTGACTGCCTCCTTAATGGCTTTTACAATACATAAACCTTGTTGATTTGATTTATCAAATTGACAGTACAGGATAATCGCATTAAATATACTTGTTTCTACTGTAAGACAGCCAATAATGGATTTTTGAAGTTGATTTCGTTCTATTTCCTCTTTTGAACTATCGCTAAAGTCTTCAATGTCTAGCAATGGCTTCCCAGATGGAGTGTACAATTCCTCTTCATATACATCAATAGAACATGTAATGACTTCATCAACAATCAATCCTGCAATTGCATCCTCAAATGATGTTTCACATTTTTCCTGATTATCGGTAGAAAGTGTATCAAACTTAGGAAAACATTTCATAAATAGGTCCTCTGATGAATAACTGCGAAAGTGAGGTTCATTTCCTATAATGCATGGCTCTTGTTCTTGATTATATAGTGAAATACTGTTGTTTCTAAACATGGATGTATCATAATAGTTATAGATCATAATAATCAATTTTATATTGTAAAAAATATAAACAGACATATCACTCTTTTTAAATAATGTTGTACATGCGTATTAACAAAATTCTAAAAAGTGCAGTGCTATTACGAATAATACACACATTTCATCCCATATTCCCGCATGCATTTCTTCATATGTGGTTGACACGTCTCACAAGGTCGCGAATCACCCACTGCATTAATTCTCGACGAAATCCGAATCACAATCATCGTAGCCCCATCCAATTTCTTGTAATCCCCAATTTTCTTTAACAGTGCACGCTCGGCATGAATGGACAGGGTATCGTATCCACATCCACTGGTCCGAGACCCCACATAATTGGTAGCAATACCGATCAGTTTACCTCGCTTGACCAACATAGCAATATGGACTTTTCTAAAATTGGTTTTCATGCATGCTGCCTTGATAGAGATATGATTCTTGACAAGATGCATGGCTGATTCTTTATTGATTCGCATTTTGTTACGTGATAGGTACCTTATCTTATTGTCCTTGGTTGTATTCAAATTTACCTAATAGGATAATTTATTCGTGTTTATCGTATAAATTTGCATTTGGATCTGGTTGAATGACTATATTAACACTGTCTAACGGAGCAAGCATTGGCGATAGCAAAGGACTATTCGGTATTCTCGGTGTTCTCGGTGTTCTTGGTGTATGATGATCAATCGCAGCAGCGATTACAGGTTTCGGAGCACTATTTTTAATAAAATAATGCTTTGCAGCAACAGTCGACATACGTCTTTTTTGCATGTCAGCCACATTTGTCATACTTATCGGCGCAGGAACCAACTTCTTTTTCTCCAAATCAATCTCTGCATAAATCAGTCGCTGACGCTCTTCTAGTGCACGTTTAGCCTCTTCTTCAGACTCATGTGCATCTCGCTTCTTCCGTTCAATCTCTTCTTCCAGTTGCTGTCTTCGCTCTTCCAACGCAGCATGTAATTTGGCTTCTACTTGACTTTGAATGGTGGCTTGAATATGCGGTGACATGAGTTCAGTGAGCGCGTGTTTCTTCTGACGCAACAAAATGGCAGCATCCACTGCAGCCTGTTTTAGCCGTGTGTCTGAACTCTCAAATACACGCGTATGTTCTAGCGATCCGCAAATATCAGGCTTCTTGAGTCCCTCAATTTCACCAAAATTGGTTTGAAACAAGAGAATGGAATCTTCTGGAATCGGGGGTGATTGTTCGATTAAGCGGTCCAGTTCCGTCCTGCAAATCTTCAAAAAATCCATCGCATCAATCCGTTCATTCGGATCTAAGGCCAACTCCACCGCCACCTGGCGTTGAAATTTCCCCCATGAAATAGAGGCGACACGATGTGATTCCTCAAGCTGCGCATAACGCAGATAATTCCCAATCGTGGTTAAGAGGCCTGCAAAGAGGGAAATACCTCCAATGGCAAAACTGGCAATCTGTTTAGCAGAATCATTGGTAAAAATAGATTGGATACCAAAGTTGGCAGTTCCGCCAAGTGTCGTCAAAATAATCACAGGGATATTAATCCAGCGATTTTTACTGTGAAAATACTTCTCGGATTTATCATGGATCCATCGATAGCACATGGCGTAATCACTCCACTCGGACATAAGGCGTTCCTGATCCCTGGACCATCCATTTAAAAAACGCTTTGGTTTTTCTTCTTCTGCTTTTTTATCTGGTGATGGGGAACGCGATCTAGACTCGGATGTTATACTGTCTCTTCTTACTACGCGATTAGGTGTTTCACTTTCTGCGGCACTCGCACTACCATTTATTACTGTTACACCGTTCTCGGACATTCTATATCATGCTTAGATTTTCTTTTCCTTCTTCCATGATTTCTTAGCTTCTAATCCCAATTTGTATAAGGCTTCCACTTCCTTTTCAGTTAGCGTAGTAGGATTTACTCCTTTCGGCAATGAGACAAATTGGGGCTTCTTCAAACTGGTTTTCATGATATAGGGGCCATATTGCCCCGTGCGAATAACATACTCTTTAAACGTTACTTCACCCTGTTTTACTTCTTTCTTTGCAGCGAGTTTCTCTATGATCTTTTCTACCGCTTCCTCTTGATAGGGAATCGATACTGTGCCGCACTGTATGTATGTGCCGAACTTACCTGTCTTTTTGACAATGGATTCTCCTTCGTATTCACCGATAATACTGCCATCTTTTTCGGATTGTTTTAATTGAATAAAGGTAGCAGCAATGTCAGCTGTCATGTCTTCAAATGCGATGCCTGAAGGCCATCCATAAAACACGGTGTCTTCTTTTATTTTACCTTCGGATAAGAGTAATGGACCCTTCTTAGACTGAACTGCTTTAATAAGACCCGTATTAGGAACAGCAAATTCCTTTACTTTATTATTTACAGTAGTCGCGGAGGTCGTTGACAATGTCTGATAACGTTCCTTATACAGGCTCCACATATCCTGAAGCACCTGTTTCCATGGGGTTAGTCCTTGTGCTACATGATCTAGTTGGGCTTCCACGGTTGCTGTAAATCCATAGGCGAACAAATCGTCAAAATGCTGTAATAAGAATCGCAGAACCGACCGCCCTAACTCGGTAGGAACCAACTTGTTTTTTTCGGCACCTACTTTTTTCTTAGTCTGTGTTTTCGTGGCAGGCCACTGTGCTGGACAAATACTGTATTCTGTTAGTAAGACGTTTGTTCCTGGAATATCTTTTTGTTCTACGTATCCACGCTCCTGAATGGTAGATAGTAGAGAAGCAAACGTGGATGGACGACCCATTCCATGATGTTCCAGTTCCCTGACGAGGGTTGCCTCTGTAAATCGCCCGTGCGCCTTGGTTTCTTTGGGTTCGGCTGTCATGTGGGCCCATTTTACTTCATCGCCGACTTCAAGGGACGATACATACTTCCACTGCAATTGTGTAGTATCCTCTTTTTCATCCTCAAGATCAATATTCTTAATTGCTCCTGCACGTTTCCAGCCATCAAATATAGTACGTTTTTCAGTAGATGTCCATAGAAACTCATCATCCTTTACCTGAACTTGCACACGACATGTCTCTCCTTTTGCAGCCGACATCACCGATTGTACCGCGCGTTGCCAAATGAGTTTATAGAGTTTCTTTTCATAGGCGTCACCTTCTATTTCTACTTGTTCAACGTGTGTGGGACGGATTGCTTCGTGGGCTTCCTGCCCCTTAAGGGGTGTCGCTTCGCTCTGCGCTTTAGGTGCCCCGTCTTTAGGTGCCCCGTCTTTAGGTGCCCCGTCTTTAGGTGCCCCCTTCGCGTTCTTCGCCTTTTTTGGAGGGGCTTCCATTGCATTTGTCTGAACATACTCCTCCCCATAATTCTCTTTTACCCACGTAGATGCATTCGCAGTAGCCTCCTCAGAAAGCACCGCCTTATCCGTTCGCATATAGGTAATATGGCCCGCTTCATACAGTTTCTGCGCAATCTTCATCGCATTCTTCGGATTAATGCTGTATAGGGCACTGGCTTGTTGCTGAAATGTACTTGTAATAAGTGGCGGTGGAGCCGATTCCATCCACGGACGAATAGAGGTTTGTACAACGGTGGCAATCGGTTGTGGATGGACTTGCTCCAAATAATTAACCGCCGATTCTTCATCTTCTAATTCATCGTCCATGATAAAACGAGAACGATTGCATTCCATACTTAGCACCCAGGAGGATTCACTACGAAAGTTTTCAATCTGTTGCTCCCTTTCCATAACAAGGCGAAGCGCGGGTGTCTGGCATCGCCCTGCCGATAAACTCGCTGCAACATGTTTCCATAAAAGCGGGCTAATTGTAAATCCGATCATCATATCCAGCATCGCCCTCGCCTGTTGCGCATGTACCTGATTCATATCCAACTGCGTGGGATTAGCAATTGCATGCTTGATGGCGGTTTCGGTAATTTCCGTGAAAGTGGCTCTTAGAGCTGTTTTTGGATCTAGTTTCAATAAGAGACATACCGAGTAGGCGATAGAATGACCTTCACGATCAGCATCACTGCATAAATAGACTTGTTTTGCTCCCTTGGCTGCATCTTTTAACTGTGCAATTGTCTTGGCCTTCTCTTTTATCCATTCATAGGACGGTTCAAAGTTATTGGTAAGGCCAATAGCGGTAAGATCTTGCTTTAATGCACGAATGTGTCCGAGTGAGGCAATCACCTGCCAACCTGCCCCGAGAAACCCTTGGATTTTTTGACATTTTGCAGGAGACTCGACAATGACAAGATTCATTTATGGTTGGTACATATTTTTTCATCTAATCATGGCATCAAATTTCATGTAGTATGAGTAGATGCTATTCGAGATTCTGGGCATTACGCTACTCAATGTTGGTATGGTAGGCTATGCTGTTAAGACCTATTCTATCCATTATTACAGTGTGGCGGTTGTTCTTACATTTGCAGTAGTTCTTACGGCATTACTCATGTATGAAAAGATTCATAAAAGACTGATGAAATATGGAAATGCAACGGGGTTAAGTATTAGTCTGGTTGTTGCAATTAGCGCCATGATCTTTTTACAGTTTTCCCTCTATCGTTACAGTCTTGGCTTAGGACTCTTTACAGCAGTTGTTGCAGGGTTAGAAACGTATCTTCTTAGAGACGCGTTGAGCATTCAGTAATGGCCAGCCACAGAGTATCCGTAAAAAGAGGTGTGAGGGCGGGACGCCAAACATGCCAAAGACTCTCCCCAAAGGGGGGTGTGGGGGCGGAACGCCTCCACAGGGGTATGGGGGCGCCCGAAGGGAGCCCCCACTAAGAGTATAAGCTATGATTAGGATTCATCTATATGGCCACCATCAATCAATCCAGCGGTCAGGGTGCCCTTTTTGAATTAGTGGCACGCGGACAAAAAGACGCCTATTTTGTCAAAGACGACCCCGCGAGTACGTTTACACACGATGCACGATACAAAGCCTCTACCCCCCATTTAGCCGAGCGCAGAACCACGGTTCCCATTACACGTACCAATTTTGGAACATCCTTTGAAGTAGAAATTGACGCCTATGGCGATATTCTAACGGAGTGCTGTCTGGAAATAGAGATGCCCAGTTGGCTTCCTCCTCTTCCCTATGTTCCAGGAGGCCAGCCCAGTATTCCTGAAATTGCAAACGGACTGTATCCGATTACAGATACAGCCACAGGCTACTCCTACGGATATGTCAATTATGTTGGCTATTTTCTCTTTGAATCTATCCAGTTCTACCAAGATCAATTCCTCTTACAAGAATGGACAGGCGATGGACTCTTAGTAAAACAGCTGACAGAAGGCTCCTGGAACAGCAGTTTTTTACAGCAGTTTCAGGGCGGACAACGGTCAGCTGGAACTTCGGTGCGCGATATACAGCTAAGGGCCACACCAGGTAAGCTACGTATCCGATTGCCCTTGCCAGGCATACAGTGTCCTGGTGATGGCGGATTTCCCCTTGTGGCCATGTCCTGGCAGAACTTTCGCATCAAAGGTGTCTTGCGTAAGCTGGAAGATCTGGTCGTCTGCAACAATGCTTCTTTTAAACCTGCTCCATGGAATATTGACCAGATGCAGTATACCTTTGATGATGGGTCTATTCAAACATTTGTACCCAAAGACCTGTTAGATATCGGTCAACCTACCATTTTGTTAAGCACGGTGCAGCACTATGTTAGTCCCTCTGTTCAACAAGCATTGCGCGATAAACCGATTGAGATCCCCTTTCGCAAACAATTTGAAAACCGATTTACATTCGGCGAACTTGATTTTATTCCCCTGGACAAAGGCGGCGTAGCCGCCGTCACACGACGACTGGATGGACGGCATCCTACCGAACGGCTCTTCTGGTTTTTTCGCAGTCAAAATGCACTGGATAACAATCGTCTGGATAATTTCTACAATGATTACTTTGATTACAATCCAATTACGGCTGCACAACCCTATACCAATCCCTATGGAGAGTTTTATTATAATTTAAAAGTGAATATTGCTGGGAAGGAGCGTGAAGATTTGCACGAACCCTATGTGTGGAATACAATTAACTCCTATGCCAAAGAGGAAAAAGGAACCCAAATGCACATTGGGTGCATGAAATGGTCAATTGGCGAACAATATGGAACGGTCTATCCTGCGCCGAGACAGCCCGAAGGAACAGTAAATTTTACCACGGCCGATCGGCCGACGCTGTATATTGAACTCGCGAATGTTCGAACCAATACGACGCTGGGTCAGCGAAAGGCAGAGATGCGTGCCTACACGGAAGGATGGAACGTTTACGTGGTGGAGGGAGGGCGAGGGAGGCTGATGTTTGCAAACTAGAGTGGAGGGCCAAAAGCCCCCCACACCCCCTCTCGATGGAAGCCATATATACCCCGCTATTTCGAGAACCCCTCTCGATGGAAGCCATATATACCCCGTTATTTCGTGAACCCCTCTCGATGGAAGCCATATATACCCAATTACTTCATGAATACTTTTTCTATTGATTTAGTGTATTATAATACAACTAATCAATTTATTGTTTGAATCCACCCTTAATCCATTCGGCTACTTTCATCGTATCAGATGACTGAAATAGCTTCTGAGGAACACCATTCACAATCGCTAAAAAGGCTGGAATCGTCTTAACACCCATGTAGCCTGCTTCGTACTCGTTGTCGTCTACATCACAATCATACCATACGATTTGTTCACTTAGGCTAAATAAAAATTCCATATCTAATCGCTTACATGGCTGGCACCACTTGGCTCCAATCTTTATAATCACAATCGGGTCATGCGGTACGCCCTTTTTCAGTAGGCTTTCCAGAAACTCCTGGCTCGGGAGGGGAGTCATCGTTCTTTTCAGATCCATACTGCTTTGCCCGAGAAAAGGTAACGCTAAAACCTAACACGATAATCAAGACAATGGTGCCTACCAAAATATACGATAGCGGATTTAGTTCTGTTGCTAACATGGCACCACCAACGGTGGTTGCTGCAGCCTTGGCCTTATTGTCGGCCCCTAGGGCCTTTCCAATAGATTCGGGCGTAATCGTCTGATACAGCGCTGCGCCTGGAATGATGGTAGAACTCGCCGACACAGCATCTGCTGCCTTCGTGACTACGTTCGCAATCTGGCCTACCATCGTAGATCCCTTATCAATTGCCATCTTACCAAGTTCCACCGTATGATCCACAGTTGAAATAGCCGAATCAGCAGTTCGGATCGCTGCCTCTGCCGTACCTTTGAGTGGCTCGATTAAGGGACCTAGAAGCGTATTTATCATGTTCTTGATCCATTCCATCGGACTAAAAAGATTTGCCAGAAAGGGAAATCTGGATAGCGCCTTGTCTTTTAAGGATGCACCAGGAGGAGCCCCAAAGTACTCATGGTATTCGCCCGTCACCTCTTTCGTATCCGTAAAGAACTTGAACATCTTATAAAGCCATTCCATGATGGAGATGGGTGCAAAAATAAGCGTGATTAATCCAATTAGACGTAAGAATCCAAGTTCGTTATTGCCTACAATAAAGGAATCCAGACCAATCATGCCTCCAAAGAGAAGTGCCATCGCATACGTGAAAAATCGCATATGTTTCTTGTCAGGGACATCATTTACAAGGACACCTGCCCCAATACCCTTCGGGCCTAGAAATGGAATGGGTAAACCATAGAGTTGCACCACCTCTCGGTTAAAAATCGCTTGCATCGCGTCGTAGAGCCACCAGACGCCGAAAAACATGAAATTTACAGCAAGTTTGGCCAGGAAGGTCAAGGGTGAACGAAGATACAGATGGTCTAATCCGAGAAATCCACCGAGCACGGATAAGCCGAGAAAGACATTATAGGACAAATAAATGGCGCCTTCTCCTTCCGCTTCGTTCTTATCATTTTGAGCATTCGGAGGAGTACCTTCTTTCCAGTATTCGAGTTGCGAGACGCTCACGCTCGCGCTCATTACTAGCGCTTTTTAAAAAAAAGCGCGCAAAAAGACGCTGCGTATCTTAAAAGTAAGTGCAAAAATGGCGCTGTGTATCTTAAACGTAAGGGCACAAAAAGGCGCTGTGTATCTTAAACGTAAGGGCACAAAAAGGCGCTGTGTATCTTAAACGTAAGGGCACAAAAAGGCGCTGTGTATCTTAAAC
>Ga0114959_10004262_pt1 | contig 11007 bp, 5 predicted proteins | sample C_130625_EF_Meta_FD_87317 | JGI IMG/M metagenome (GOLD analysis project Ga0114959, IMG submission 87317) | Freshwater microbial communities from Lake Croche, Canada to study carbon cycling - C_130625_EF_MetaG | ecosystem: Environmental > Aquatic > Freshwater > Lake | place: Lake Croche, Canada...
ACAACAGTATCAGCAAGGTCATGTGCAGTTTGGATTGACTATAACCAAAATGGAACTTTTGAAACTACTGAATACACTTTGGTATCAGCAGCTACCACTGCAAATGTTGCCACTACTGTAAATTTAAATATTCCTATTAATGCATTATTAGGACAAACACGTATGAGGGTTCGTAGTCGCAGTACAAATGCTGGTTTACCATCAACAGACGCTTGCGTAGTAGGTGGTAGCGGTGAAACAGAAGACTATGTTATAACGATTGATGCAGTACCACAAATTCCGCCAACAGCATCATTTACTGCCGATAGCACTTCAATTGCATTTGGGCAAAATGTTGACTTTTCTGATTTGTCATCAAGTGCTCCTACATCATGGAGTTGGTCATTCCCTGGTGGAACGCCTTCTACATCATCAAACCAAAATCCACAAAACATTGTTTATTCAACCAATGGATGTTATCCAGTAACACTTATTGCAACGAATGCATATGGTTCTGATACTACAACCGTTACATGCTATATTACTGTAAATGATCCACCATATTGTTCAAATTTACAAACAAACACTTGCGCTGGTGGAAATGGCGGTGGAAGCATCAATACTGTTGCAATTACATCAACAAACTTCAATAATGCAAATACTGGTTGTACAGGAACTGCCTACACTATTTATCCGGTATCAAATATCACTACAGCTAACTTAAACAGGGGCAGTGCATATACTTTTAATGTTACTACAACTACAAGCCAGCGTGTTGGTATTTGGATTGATTATAACCACAACTTTATTTTTGAAGCTTCAGAATATTCTTTAGTTGCCAATGCAACACTGGCTAATTTCTCTGCAGGTATTTCTATTTCTATTCCTCAATCGGCAATGGTTGGGCAAACAGGTATGCGTGTACGTTGTCGTTCAACACAAGGAACAATGACTGCAGCAGATGCTTGTACATCATTTGGTAGCGGTGAAACCGAAGACTATACTATTACAATCGGATCGGGCGGAAATAATCCTCCATTAGCTGACTTTAGTGCTGACTTCTTATCTGTTTCTCCATTTGGAAGCATCAACTTTAGCGATAACTCTTCAAACACTCCAACATCTTGGTCTTGGAGTTTCCCGGGTGGTGCTCCTTCATCATCAACATCACAAAATCCATCTGGTATTATATATAGTACACCAGGATGTTATGATGTAACATTAATTTCAACTAATGCATTTGGTAGTGATACACTTACTATTCCTTGTTATATAAACGTAACAACAGCTGCTACATTTTGTGTTCCTACACATACGTTAACTTGTACTAATAGCTACATCAACACCGTACAAATTACAGGTACTACTTTAAACAATTCTGCTACTGGTTGTAATAGTAATACAGCAACAGCTTATTCAGTATGGCCTGCAAGTGGCAACACAACTGCACAATTAAACCGCAGTCAGAGTTATAATTTAAAGGTTACAACAAATGTTGCATCGCGTATTTCAGTTTGGATTGATTACAACCACAACAATATTTTTGAAGCAAGCGAGTGGACACAAGTAGCAACAACATCACAAGCTAACCTTGCAAGTACCGTAAGTATATTTGTTCCTGCAAATGCGGTTGCTGGACCAACAGGTATGCGTATTAGAAGTGTTACCTCTGCTGGCGGCGGCGGTGGCGGCGGAACTGTAAATGGTGCAACAAATCCTTGTACATCATTTACTACTGGTGAAAGCGAAGATTATACTGTAACAATTTTTGACCCTACCTTAATACCTGTTTCAAACTTTACTGCTAATACAGCAACAACAATTTGTGTAGGTAGTACAGTTACTTTTTCTGATTTAAGTACCAATACACCAAACATTTGGAACTGGACTTTACCCGGAACAGCAACAGGAACATCATCATTGCAAAACCCAACTGTAACCTATACAACAGCAGGTGTTTATTCAGTAACTTTAGTTGCCTCAAACGGTAATGGAAGTGGAACTCATACCATAACAAATTACATTACTGTTAATGCTGGTCCTACATTAAATGCTGGAACAGATGCTATAATTTGTAATGGGGCTTCCACTCAGCTAGGTGCTTCAGGTGCCTCATCATATTCTTGGTCACCATCAATTGGATTAAGCAATACAAATACTGCAAATCCAACTGCAAATCCTAGTTTATCGACAGATTATGTTGTAACTTCTTCTGCTAATGGTTGTTTCTCTTACGATACTGTTACAGTTACCGTAAATGCTATTCCTACTAGCTATCAATCAATCATAAATCCCGTTACACAATGTGGAGGTACAGTAATGTTAGATGCAATAAATAATGAACCAGGAGTTACATATTTATGGAACGATGCATCTTCATCAACAACTCAAATGATAACTGTTTCATCTTCTCAAAATTATTCAGTTGTTATTACTAATGTTTTAGGTTGTTCGATTACTGAAAACATCAATGTTAATATCAATAGTATACCTGTAGTTGATTTAGGAAATCCCGTAACTCAATGTGGCGGTTCTGTAACGTTAGATGCTGGAAACGCTGGTTCTACATACCTTTGGAGCAACACTGCAACAACACAAACTATTAATGTAGCCACAACAAATACCTACTCAGTAGTTGTTACTAATAACGGATGTAGTACTACTGGTTCAGTTTTAATAACTATCAATAATGCGAATGTTACTGCAGGAGCTAACGAAACAATATGTGTTGGAACAACTGCTCAATTATCAGCAACAGGATCAGGTACATTCTCATGGTCACCTACAACCGGTTTAAATAATCCAAACATTGCTAACCCAGTAGCTGCGCCTTCTGCAACAACAACATACACTGTTACAATTACAAATAATAATTGTACTGCAACAGCAGCGCAAACCATTACTATCAATCCAGTTAGTACAGCTGCAAGCGCTGGAAATGATGTAAGTATTTGTCGTAATGCTTCAACTCAACTTACAGCAACGGGCGGTACTTCGTATGCTTGGAGTCCTACTGCAGGATTAAGCAGTGCATCAATTGCAACTCCAATCGCGAATCCAACTTCAACAACTACTTATAGCGTTATCGTTACTAGTGGTTCATGCAGTGCAACAAAACAAGTTACTGTTTCAGTAATTGGTGCTGATGCAACAGCTGGTTTGGATATTACAGTTTGCCCCGGAAATACAGCTAACTTAAATGCTAGTGGTGGAACATCTTATTCATGGAGTCCTTCAACCAACTTAGATGTTACAAACATTGCAAATCCAACATTTACCGCTGGTAATACATCAACTTATTATGTTACAATCGCGAATGGCACTTGTACTTATACTGACACTTTAAATGTAAACGTTGGAACGGTTACAGCCAATGCAGGAAATGATATTACAATTTGTTCAGGCACATCAACTCAGTTAGTAGCTAGTGGCGGAGCAAACTATGCATGGGCAGCTTCTGGAACACTAAGTAGTACATCTATTGCAAATCCTATTGCAAATCCTACAACTACAACTACTTACACTGTTGTATCATCATCAGGAGTTTGTAGCGCAACTGACTCGGTTACAATTACAGTTGTTCCAGCAGTTAACGCAAACGCAGGAGCCGATGTAACCATATGTTTAGGAACATCAACCAATTTAAACGGAACAGGTGGTTCAGTATATTCATGGTCGCCTAGCGTTGGATTAAGTGATGCAAATATTGTAAACCCTACTGCAAATCCAGGAACAACAACTACTTATTATTTAAATGTAAGCAATGGAGTTTGTAATGCTAATGATACTATTACTGTAAGTGTTCAAACATCAAGTATTACAGCTGCTTCTGACACTACAACATTTTGTGCTGGTGGCACTGCTCAATTAAGTGCAACATCAAATACACTTGCGTCTTATTCATGGAGCCCTAGTTTAGGATTAAGCGATTCAACAATTGCAAATCCAATTGCTACTCCTGCAACTACAACAACTTATACTGTTAGTGCGAACGATGGTGTTTGTATCGTAACAGCTGATGTTACTTTAAATGTAAATGTGGTTGCTACACCAATTATTACTGCAAACGGAGCAACATCAATTTGTGATGGAGGATCGGTTACATTAACCGCATCAGGTGGTTCTTTGGGTTATGTATGGATGCCAAATACAATTGCATCAACAACAATCAATGTTGTTGCTACTGGATGTTATACTGTTTCAACATTAGATGCTAACGGTTGCTCTGCTACATCATTGCCAACATGTGTTACAGTAAATTTGAATCCTGCAACTCCTACTATATCATTAGGTACTGATGGATCATTAACAGCATCAACAGTTTCACCAGCTTATGTTTGGGCAAATAATGGTTCAATAATTACTGATAATACACAAACCATTTTACCAAGCAATAATGGGCTATATAATGTTGTAGCTGTTTCTGCTGATGGCTGTATTTCTGATACATCTTTAACCTACAATTACATCTACACAAATATTGCTACCAATGGTACACAGGAATTTGTAAGCGTTTATCCGAATCCAGCGACTGATAAAATAGTTATCAAAGCACAATTCGAAAATGCATCTCAAATGCAAGTTATTTTAAAAGACATTGCAGGTAGAAATATTGAAGTGATCAGTGGTAATATATCTAACACAATGCTTACAGAAATTAATATTTCCAACCAACCAGCCGGAGTTTATTTTGTGAACTTCAGTAACGGAGATAAAAACATTACAAAGAAAATTGTGAAGCAATAATTAATATAAGTTATTCCTAAAAAAGTCCGAGCATATATGTCTCGGACTTTTTTGTTTTAAATTATTGAACTTGTTTATGCGATAAGATTATGAAATATAGTATCCTATGCCTAAATTTTTAGATTTGCATCACAATAAATTTTACAAACAAAAGATGCGAATTAAAAAAAATGTAAGTCTAAAGGAATTCAACACTTTTGGTATTGATGTAAAAGCAAATTTTTATTGTGAAATAAATTCACTAAAAGACCTTGATTCACTTGCTGAGACAGAGGAGTATAAAAAATACGATAAACTTATTTTAGGCGGTGGCAGCAATATATTATTTACAAAAAATGTGAGTGCTTTAGTTATTAAAAACAACCTAAAGGGTATCACAAAAAAAGACTTGAATGAAAATCAAGTAATAGTAAAAGCTGCAGCTGGTGAAGATTGGCATAACTTAGTCCTTTATTGTTTAGAAAATAATTTAGCCGGCATAGAAAACCTTTCGCTTATACCTGGCAGTGTTGGTGCAGCGCCTATGCAAAATATAGGCGCCTATGGTGTTGAAATTAAAGACGTTTTTCATTCACTTGAAGCATTCAATATCCAAAATAAAAAGATTGAAATTTTTGACAACAAGACTTGTGCATTCGGTTACCGAGAAAGTATTTTTAAAGGCGAAGCAAAAGGAAAGTACATCATTATATCTGTAAGTTTTATTTTATCAAAAACACCGAACATTAATACAGCATATGGCGCAATAGAACAGGAGTTGCAGCAAATGGGTATAACACAACCAACAATAAGAGATGTAAGCGAAGCAGTATGTACTATTCGAACATCAAAACTACCCAACCCAAAAGAGATTGGTAATGCTGGTAGTTTTTTTAAGAATCCAATGATAGAAACAAGTTTGCTCATCGAACTAAAAGAAATTTATCCAACCATTGTTAATTACAAAGTAAGTAGCACACACGTAAAACTTGCAGCTGGTTGGCTAATTGAACAATGCGGCTGGAAAGGCAAGCAAATTGGTAATTGCGGAGTACATAATAAACAAGCTTTAGTACTTGTAAATAATGGAAGCGCAACAGGACAAGAAATTTATAATCTATCTACCGAAATAATAAATTCCGTAAAAGAAAAATTTAAAGTAACCCTCGAGAGAGAAGTAAATATTGTATAAGTAACTACTGTTTTTTTTGTAATTAATTTAAAATAATAATGAAGGGAAGTAAAGTAAGTTTTTGGCAAATATTCAACATGATTTCTGGATTCATAGGCATTCAAATTGCTTGGAGTTTGCAAATGATTAACATGAGTTATATATATGAAAACTTTGCTGTAAAGACCCACGAAATAGCAGGTTTATGGTTTGCTGCAGCACTTATTGGATTGTTTGGACATTCTATTATTGCTTACTTGATTGATAGAACATCGCATCCTATTTTTGAACGACACAGTGTAACCCGAAATAATTGTATCATTAGGTTTTGGTTGGGTAAAAAACCTCAAGTTGCGCAATAATATATTATAATGTTAGCTATTGAATGGGCGGTGTATTGATGATTTTAGCTGATTTAGTATGCCTTAAAATAGTTAATGAAAAATAACAAAATGAAAAATACAATTACTCCAACAGTTGAAATTGAAAAATACGATTTGGTTGTTATTGGCGGTGGCCCTAGTGGCTACGCTGGCGCAATGCGCGCTGTTGACTTCGGTAAAAAAGTGTTGATTGTAGAAAAAGACAAGATTGGTGGCGCAGGTATTTACAATGGTGCATTATGGAGCAAAGCCATGTGGGAATTTTCTCAAAAAGTTATGGTACGCCGAAATGCAGAACAGGAATATTTTAAAGGAGTAACGTTTGAAGAAATGATGCACGATGTAAATGGCGCTATCTTCGACCGTAAACTGCAAATGACCTTACACATGAGTTTGCTGCAATCCGAAACCATAAATAAAAATTTACATTACGAAAAAGGCCGTGCAGAAATGATTGATAAAAATCATGTACGCATTTTTAAAACAAATGGAGAAAAAATAGTTGAAACAGATTTTATCTTACTAGCAACAGGAAGTAGTCCGCGATACTTAAATAATATTCCTATTGATGAAAATATTATTGTAACAAGTAATGGAATTGGGAACTGGCAAGAGTTTCCCGAAAGCCTTGTAATACTTGGTGCAGGGGTAATTGGTTGTGAATTTGCGACCATATTTTCCAATATAGGTAAAACCAAAGTTTATTTAATTGATAAAGGTGACCGTATTTTACCTTTCGAAGATGAAGATGTTGCCAAAATGGTTACCGAAAATTTAGAAGCAAACGGAGTTACCATTCACAAAAACTCTTCATTGGTTCGTATGGAAATAAAAGAAAACCAAGTAGAATACGAATTACAATACACCGATGGAAGAACTGAAATTTTGCATGTTCAAAAAGCCTTAGTATCAGTTGGACGTGAACCTAATGTGAAAAATATTGGACTTGAAAACGTTGGAGTAGAACTTACACCTCGTGATAGTGTAAAAGATTTCGACACACAAACAACTATTCCAAATATTTATGTAGCAGGCGACTTAACAGCTGAAATGAGCCTTGTAACAGTTGGTGAACGCGAAGCAAGACATGCTGTTCGTAAAATGTTTGGCGGTTATATTGACACTTTAAAATATAGAAACTTATGTACCATTATGTTCTTAAATCCAGAAGTAGCTGTGGTTGGCATGAGTGAACAAGAAGCAGCATCTAAAGGCATTTCAGTAAAAGTTGCTAAAATTGATTACAGTTGCATAGCACGAGCCATTGCCATGCGAAAAACAAAAGGTTTCTTTAAAATTATTGTTACCAATGACTCTGAAATGAAGATACTTGGAATGCGTGCAATTGGTGAACACGCCAGCAGTGCAATTGGCGCAGTACAATTGTTAATTTATATGGGCAAAGGAATTGATGAGTTAGCACATATGATTTATCCTCATCCATCCATCATTGAAGGTATACAGGAGTGCGTGCGAATGCTATTGAATAAATCGATTTACAAACCTGCAATATTTCGAGATAAACTAAAATGCTATACTTGCGAAAATGGCGTATGTACGCCCATTCAGTATTTATAAAGTAATAACATTAGTTAGCGCCCAAAATAAAAATGGCTTTTAAAAAATTAAAATTCACAAATATATTTTTCATCTTAATTGTTGGATTATTTGTGAGGCTCATATTTACATGGTTTTTTGCTGAAAACTATTATGGTATAGAAAACTTTTTCTGTCAAGGCGATACAAAAGGTTGGGCATATAGTTTTCAAAATTTATATGAAAAAAGCATTTACGCATATAATGTTAATGTAGAATATTCTCACTTTTTAAGGATACCAGGCTATTCTTTTTTTCTTGGCTTTTTTTATTTATTGTGCGGTAAAGATTGGACTGTTGCCTATAAAGTATGCGGTTACACTCAAATTTTTATTGATGTATTTAACATTTACCTAATAAAAATTATTGCACAAAAAGTTTATCAAAATATAAAAATTTCATCACTTGCAACATGGATTTTTGCATTATACCCTTTTGCAATAGTTTGGAATCCTGTATGTTACTCTGAAATTTTGAGCCTTCACTTACTTCTCCTTTCTGTTTGGTTTTTCGTTAAAAAAGACGATAAAAAAATAAACTTGTTTTGGTGTGGCTTTACAATCGCTCTTAGTGCATTGGTTCGGCCTCAAATAGCTATTATCTTTCCTGTATTTGGAATAACTATTTTGTTTCAAAAAGTAACATTGACGTTAAAATTAAAACAAGCTTTAATTTATGGAACTACAGTGTTTTGTATTTTTGGTATATGGCCAGCACGTAATTACATTAACCATAATAAATTTGTTTTAATGCAAGATTTACGTGGCTCTTCAAATTGGCATGGAGAAGTTTTGGCATTTACTGCTTTTATGTACTCAGCGCAATCAGATTGGGAGCCACAGTTTACGCAGATATTAAAAAACCAACAAGTAAAAATACCTGAGCATTTTATTGGAACAAAACAAGATAGTATTAAACTTTTACGTGCATTTGAACTATGCAAAACAAATGGTGTAAGCTTTAGTTATTGGAAAGGGTATTGGCAGAATAAAATTGTAACAGACAGTTCAAAAGTAGATAGCATGGTAAATGCATTCACAGAGTTGAGAGAAATGCAAGTACAGCAACACCCATTTATTTTTTATGTAATTCTACCTATTGAAAATCTAAAAAAAGCAATATTTAAAACCTCACTTTACGATACCAAAAGTATGATAAGAAAAATTGCCTCATCACTTTTTGTGTTAAGAACCTTACTTATTTTTTTAGGGATTTTTGGCTGCATTTTAATGTTTAGAAAAAACGAATACAAAAGTTTTGCATTACTGCTATTTTCTTATTGGTCCTTATTGTATTTAGCACTTTGTGCAGGCACTGGTCCTATGTTCAGAAACATTGAGGTACGTTATTTTTTGCATCCAGATGTTTTGTTATTAATACCTGCATCATATTTTATTTATTCTTTTTACTCAAAATATTTTTCTAAACATCAAAATATACAAACAAATATTTAGTTGATTTACATAAAAACATTAACAAACATGAAAATTATTAGCATTCTATTGTCTGTACTTATTTTTGGTAGTTGCCAAAATATATCCAATGGCAAACTAGACACAGATTTAATTAATAACCCAATCTCGGCAAACGAAACGGATGTGACGAAGCTACCAGATATAAAATTTGAAAACGACAAATATGATTTTGGAATAATCAATAAAGGTGAGTCAAAATCAACTGAATTTAAATTTACAAATACAGGAAATTCAGATTTGATAATAGAAGATGCAAAAGGAAGTTGTGGTTGCACGGTACCTATTTATCCAAAAGAACCTATAAAGCCCGGCGCAGCAGCATTCATTAAAGTAACATTTAACAGTGAAGGTAAACATGGAATTCAAAACAAATCAGTAACCTTAATTACTAACTGTATACCTAGCACAAAATTTCTTAGTATTAAGGCTAATGTAATTGACGGTAAAAATTAGTAATTAGTTAGTCTGATTGTTTAACAAAAAACCTTATAAAAGGTGCACTAAATAAACTTGTTACTATAGCCATAACTACAAGTGCTACAAACATTTTTTCGTTAATTAAACCTGCGTTTAAAGCAAGTGTACCTAAAATAATTTCCATTGCTCCCCTAGCGTTTAATCCAAAACCTATTGCTAAAGAATCTCTGGTGCTAAATCCAGCCAATTTTGCTCCGAAACTTGCTCCGAAAACCTTACCTAAAATTGCGATTATTAAAACCGCAGCTACTAATGCAAATTCAAAATGTGTTACGAAATTTAATTTCAAACCAATTGATACAAAAAATAATGGGGCAAATACATTAGTAACAAATTGATGTATTATTTCTCTTGCCTTTTCATTTAACTTTACTGAATCGCCTATTGCTATTCCTGCTATAAATGCTCCTAAAACAGCATGTAAACCTATACTTTCAGTAAAGGCTGCACAAATAAAACACAAACCTAAACTTAAGGAAAGCACCCCTCCTGGCCAAGCAAATTTTTTCTGAATCCATGGTAAACTCATATCAATTATCTTCTTACCAATTGTTAGCATAAACAATCCAAATCCTAATATGTAACTCATCATAAGTAAAACAGAATGTGCGTCGTTTCCTTTGCCCATGAGGCCCATAATCAAAGAAAATATTAGCCAACCCATTAAATCATCAAACATTGCAGAGGCAATAATTATCATTCCTATTTTGGTTCTAAACAAATTCATGTCCATTAAAATCCTTGCGATAACAGGTAATGCTGATATTGACATAGCTGTTCCGAAAAACAAACTGTAAAGAAATTTGTCCTGTTCATTTTTAAAAAACTCAGGGTAATACCATGCTGCAGCAAAGCCAATGGCAAAAGGTATAATCATTCCTAGCAAACTAGTAAACACAGCAGCCTTACCTTGCTTTATAACTAATTGCATCTGCACCTCAAGACCCGCTACAAAAAGAAGCATTACCACCGACAAGCGTGTAATAGCATCAAGTGCAATGCTTACATTGCCAAATACAGGAAATAATGAATTTTGAATAGTTGGATAATAGTGACCTAATATAGTTGGGCCTAAAACAATCCCAATAATAATTTCACCCATTACTACAGGTAGTTTTACTTTACGCCCAAGTTCTGCTGCAAGCCTCGACAATACAAGCATTGCCGAAATTGCTGTTAAGAAATATATAAATTCGTTATG
>Ga0114959_10004263_pt1 | contig 11006 bp, 4 predicted proteins | sample C_130625_EF_Meta_FD_87317 | JGI IMG/M metagenome (GOLD analysis project Ga0114959, IMG submission 87317) | Freshwater microbial communities from Lake Croche, Canada to study carbon cycling - C_130625_EF_MetaG | ecosystem: Environmental > Aquatic > Freshwater > Lake | place: Lake Croche, Canada...
GTTTCAGTACCTCTACAACTTCCATAATTTGCGTTATGCGAATTCCACAGGCTGCAACTAATTCATCTAATTTTTGCTTCCGCAGATGTTGCGTCAATTCATCAAAACCATGGGTATTAATTTTTATAAAGTCAATATCAAAAATGGTATTCGGATTTTTATCTTCTTCTTGCAATAGCAATAGTTCAATGGCTTGCAGCAAAGGCATGTCGCCATTCAATTTTACTTGCAGAAAAATGTCAGTCAATTTTGCCTTAATACCCAAAGCACCTTTTATAGTTTGCGGATTGGAAAAAGCCACCAAACCTGTTTCGGGTAGTGGATTGATAGAAATAATTGTTGCTCCGTTTTCCTTTGCTTTTTGTAAAGCAGTTAACATGCGTGGATGATTTGTACCTGGGTTTTGCCCCAAAATAATAATCACTTCTGCCTTGTTAAAATCATCCAAGGTTACCGAACCTTTACCAATTCCAATGCTTTCGTTCAAGGCCACACCGCTTGATTCATGGCACATATTGCTGCAATCGGGTAAATTATTGGTACCATATTCACGCACAAATAGTTGGTATAAAAAAGCGGCTTCGTTGCTGGTGCGTCCGCTGGTATAAAAAACAGCTTCATCAGGAGATGCCAATGAGTTTAAGTGTTGCGCAATCTTTTCAAAAGCACTATCCCAAGAAATTGGTGTGTAATGCGTAGCATCTTTTGCAAGAAACATTGGTTGCGCTACTCGTCCTTTTTTACCAATATGAAAATCATCCAACATTGATAAATCAGCAACAGCGTTTTCTGCAAAAAATTGTGGTGTAAGTTTTTTTGTTGTTGCTTCTTCGGCAATTGCCTTTGCGCCATTCTCACAATACTCTGCAATGCCACTGCGTTCATCATCAGGGTCGGGCCATGCGCAACCGGGGCAATCATAACCATCTTTTTGGTTAAGGTTTGCCAATGCTTTTAATCCACGTCCAATACCCATTTCGCCAAACACATGTTCGGCACTTGATATAACGGCAGTAATTCCGGCAGCAACATCTTTTATTTTAGTGAGTTTTAAACCTGTGAATGTTTCAGGGTTTTCAGGGTTAGGATTGTTTTTTTTGTTGGGCATTGCTCATTAATTTTGATTTGATTTTTGCCTAATTTTTAGTTTTTAATTGAGTTCTGGTATCAATTTAAGATTACGTTTTCTCAATAAAGTTAGATGAATTTAAAAGCAACTATTTATGAAATTAGTTTTACAAACACTTCATCTTGTTCTCTTATTTTTTTCATCATTCCAATTTGGTAAACTTTAATTTGTTGTTTTTTCATTTGTAATTCAAATTTCTCAACATCATTGCCATTCACACTGATGAGTAATCCTCCGTTGGTTTGAGGGTCACAAAGGGTTAGAAACTCAAGGCCGTCCATTCCAGAAGTTGTATCCTTGTATGCATTGAGGTTTCTTGTTGTGTTGTCTGGATAAATAAATTGCTTTAAATGCTCATCAACTCCATCTAAAATCGGTACTTTCGAAAGTATTATTTCAGCACACAAATTTGAGGCTTTAGCCATTTCGGTGCAATGTCCTATTAGTCCAAAACCAGTAACATCAGTTAGTGCATGAACATGTGAAAGGGAGCCCAAATACTCACCAATTTTATTGAGATGGGTGGTACATTCAATTAGTGTTTTATAATCATCATTATTAATTAAATTTCGTTTTAATGCAGTAGCTAAAATTCCTGTCCCAATTGGTTTTGTAATAAATAGTATATCGCTTTCTTTAGCACCAGCGTTTGTTTTAATATTTTGTTTATCAATTATTCCTGTTACTGCAAGCCCAAAAAATGGTTCAAGGCTATCAATACTGTGTCCACCAGCTAAAGGAATGTTTGCTTGTGCACAAATTTCTCTAGCGCCTTCTAATATTTTTTGTGCAACATCTGTACTTAATTTTTCAATCGGAAAACCTAATATACCAACAGCCATAATGGGTTTACCGCCCATAGCATAAACATCAGAAATAGAATTTGCTGCTGCAATTTTTCCGAACTCGAAAGCATCGTCAACAATTGGCATAAAAAAATCAGTTGTTGAAATGATGCATTGATTATTTCCAATATCTACTACTGCGGCATCATCGTTGGTGTTGTAACCAATTATTAGGTTTTCAAAGAATGGATTTGGGGAGTTTGATTTTAGAATTTCCTGCAACTGAGTAGGTGCTATTTTGCAACCACAGCCAGCACTTCTACTGTATTGTGTTAGTTTTACGGATTCCAAAACTGATATTATTCAAAGATGTTTTCAATCATACTGCGCAAGTCCTCAAAATCAACTGGTTTTATAAGGTAATTTGAGTTTGATGTTTCTTGCATTCTTTTTTTATTAGTAGGGTCGGAGTTTCCTGTAAGATATAAAACGGGTGTGTTGATGCTATTTTTTCGAATTGTTTCAACAGCTGTTATTCCATCTTTGTCACCAATAAGGTGAATATCCATTAATATTAAATCAGGTTTGAGTGAATTTACATTGTCAATAGCTTCATCGGCTGTAACAACAGTATTTAGCAGTTTATGGCCAAGTTTTTCAACATACTTACCTACCACATATGATAAAATGGCATCATCCTCGACAAGTAAAATTGAAATCATGTACTAATATTTAGTTAAAAATGAGTGTGCAATATGCACCTTTTTTATTTTCAAACAAAACATCTCCTTTTAGTTGCTTGGCTAATATTTTTACTAGGTTTAAACCTAGCGAATTAGATTTTTCAAAATTATAATCTTCTTTATAACCAACACCATTATCAGAAACCCTCAAAATGTGTTTTCCTTTTTTCTCGAAACGAATTTTTATTTTTCCTATTTCAATATGATCAAAAGCGTATTTGTATGAATTAATAACAAGTTCGTTTATGATTAAACCAATTATTAATGCTTGAGAAATTGGCATTGAAAAATCACTTACCTCAATATCTAAGTCAATTATTTTTCTGTCATTATTAAATGTGCTGGCAATTTTTTTAACCAATTCTTTGAGGTAAATATTGACATTGATATTTCCAAAATTTTCTGTTTGATATAATTGCTCGTGAATAATTGCCATAGATTTTATTCGTGACTGACTTTCTTTTAGAATAAGTTTTACACTTTCATCTTCAACATGTTCAGAGTGCATAAACAGTAGTCCAGAAATGACAGCTAAGTTATTTTTTACTCTATGATGAATTTCTGAAAGCATAACTTCTTTTTCTTTGAGTTGCTTTTCAATTTCTTTTTGGGCTTTTATCTGTTCTGTAATGTTATCTACTAAAGAGCTTACACCTAAAAAATTTCCGTTATCGTTAAACAAAGGTGTGTTGTACCATTCAAGCGTAAGAGTTTCATTGTTTTTATTTATGTTTTGGTTGGTGCTTCTGTAACCACCTTTGCGCGTTTGAAGATTTTTCCAAATATCATCCACTTGCGGTTTTACCTCATCTGGAATTATGAATGTTGCATGTTTGCCTAATGCTTCTTTTTTGGTGTAACCAAATATTTTTTCGGCACTTGAATTCCACTCTACTACTCTAAAATTTAAGTCCCATTCTATGTATGCCAATGGCGATTGTTCTACCTGTAAAATCTGTTTTTGTCTATCAAGGTTAAGTTTTGAGTTTACTTTTTTAAGTTCAGAAACGTCTGTTATTCTTACCAATTCCACTACTTCGCCATCTAGTTTTATTAGTTTCACAAACATCGTTAACCAAATTGTTTTTCCTTTAATTGTTAAGAATTCAATGTCTGTATCGTACACATGTTCATTCTGAATTTCGCTAAATATTTTTTCTCTTTCATCTAGAGATAAAATATTTTTGCGTGCATTTGGCATGTAAGAATTTAACTGTTCAATATTTTCGGTTTCAAATATTTCAAATGTTCTTTTGTTGCATGTTATTACTTCAAAAGTATTTGGTTTGAATAGCATAATTGCGTCAAAAGCTTCTTCATAAATTGTTTCTAAAAAAGCAGTTTTGTATCTGAGTTCTTCTTCTTTTTTTATTTTATCGGTAATGTCAATAACTAAAGAACTTACGCCAAGTACATTTCCTTCTTCATCAAACAAAGGGGTATCATACCATTCAACAGTTAGTACTTCATCACTTTTGTTTAGATTATTGTGTATGCCTTTACGTCCACCCTTATAAGCCAACATGGTTTGCCATATTTTGGCTGTATTATTTTTTTCCCATGTTGGTAAAATAAACTGTGCACTTTTACCTAAAGCCTCAGATTTTGAATAACCAAATATTTTTTCTGCAATGGGATTCCATTCTGCAACTTTAAATTTATTGTTCCATTCAATATATCCAATAGGTGACTCTTGAATTTGAATACGTTGTTTTTGTTTATCAATGTTTAATTCTTTATTTATTTTTTTAATTATGGAAACATCCGTCAGCCTAACTAATTCAACGGTTTGGTTATTGAATATGATTAGCTTTACATACATTGTGAGCCAAACACTATTGCCTTTAGAAGTAATAAATTCAATGTCTTTGTCAATAATTTCATTTTGAGCAATTGTTTCATAAGCTTCTATTCTTTCTTGACGTGTTTGTTTCTTTTTCCGCGCTGTAGGCATTAGAATATTCAACTGTTCTAAGTTTTCAACCTCAAAAATCTCAAAAGAACGTTTGTTGCATTCAATTACTTCAAAACTATCAGGTTTAAATAGCATAATACTATCAAAGGCTTCTTCATATATTGTTTCTAAAATCTCTTACTTTTGCTTTAATTCTTCTTCAGCTTTTAACTTATCTGTTATATTATCAACTAAACAACTAATCCCTAATAGTTTTCCTTTCTCATCAAAAAGTGGCGTATTATACCATTCAACAAAAATTAGTTCGTTTTTTTTATTTATGTTATATTGCTTGCTTCGTGATCCTTTTGAACTGCTTATTAAAATGTTCCAGTATTCATCACTAAATTCTTTTTCTGATTCTTGAATGATAAAAGTTGCGTGTTTGCCTATTGCTTCATCCCGCGTAAATCCAAATATTTTTTCGGCGCTTGGATTCCATTCAGCAACCTCAAAATTTGCGTTCCATTCTAAATAACCCAATGGAGACTGCTCCATATGTAGTTTTTGTTTTTGACTATCAATGAGTAGTTTTCTATTTGCTTCTCTTGTTTTTGTGATGTCAGCAATTTTACAGAAAAAAAGTTTTTTGCCATCAATTTCAAAAAGAGAAATTTGATAACTTGCTAAAAATTGTCGACCAGTAAAGCTTGTAAATTCAGTTTCCTCAACAAATATTCCAGCTTTGGCAAAAGCATTATCAGCATCATAGCCAGTAGGATTAACGTTGGAACTAAAAATATAATTCCTTATAAAATCGAAATCCATATTTTTATTTAGGTCAAACATTTTATATGTTGTTTTATTACAACTGATAATTTGTTTTGATTCTGCTTCCAACACCAATAAAGAGTTTTCCGACTCGTCATATACTTTTTGGAGAAGCACGGACTTAAACTTTAATTCTGTCTCATAATTAACTTCTTCGGTGATTTCTGTTGTTATTATAAGAACACTTTTTTCTGGTTTAGAATTAGTAACGTTTGCAACTACTCTAAAATATTTTGTTTGATAATGAAATATTGACTCTACTTTTTTATTGGTAATGAATGCTGCTTCTACTTTGTTTTCTATGTCATTGTAAACCTCAGGTGGAACATATTTTTTTATGTGTTTGCCATAGAAATTATCATCCTTAATATTCATAAGGATTCTTGCAGTGTTATTGATAAAAAGTATATTAAATTCTTTTGTTAGTTGAATAATTGAATTAGGCGAAGCATTTGCTAGTAAAAGAGTGTGATTGTGACTTTGGCTGACTTTCTGACTGAGAATCAATTTGTCTGCTTCGAGATTTTTAATTTGATTTTTGCTATTTGAAACCTCTTTTTTTAGAGCTTCGATTTGCATTTTCAAATCATTGATGTCTTCCATTATATCACCTTTTAATAGTATTTATAAAACACTTTACTGAGGTAAATATAATAGATAAATAATCAATGTTTAAAATATTTTTTTGTCGATTTAATTGTTGGCAACATGCAATAAATTAACCAATTATAATAACATCTTATCGTTAATAACTAAAAGTAAAGAGAACAAAAGCACTTATGTCGTAATCTAATTTTACTTCAAATAAATTAAGGACTAAAATGCTTTTTAAAAAGAGGTTAAAAGTTTTTTTCTGTATCATTTTTGTAGTGGTAATGAATATTGTCGTTGCTCAAAAAACAATCATAATTACAGATGAAAGCAGATGGATTACTACAGCTAAAGATTTGTTTGAAAAACAAAAGTATGTGCAAGCGCAACAAAATTTTTATAAAGTAATTGATACTAAATTAATTAGTGATGACATACGTAATGATGCTGAATTTTACATTGCTTTATGTGCCTATGAGTTAACAAATGATGATGCTGAAAACTTGCTTATTTTGTTTGCGAAAAACCATCCTGAAAACATAAATGCACGTTTGTGTAATTTTTATTTGGGCAATCTATACTACCGAAATCATCAATTTAAGCAAGCTTTGGCTTGGTATGAAAAAACAGATTTTACATTTTTAAAAAAGGAGCAACGCAATGAATACCAATTTAAAAAAGGCTATTGCTATTTTCTGAAAAATAATTTTGAAAAGGCTAAGTCGCTCTTTGCCGAAGTAAAAGACGTTGACAACAAATACGCCTCATCCGCAACCTATTATTACTCTCATATAGCCTACACCGAAAAAAAGTATGACATTGCTTTGAAAGGATTTTTAAAGTTTCGTCGTAGTTCTAATTTTGGCTCAATAGTTCCATACTACATAACCCAAATTTATTTTTTGCAAGGCAATTTCGATGCTTTAATATCATATGCAAAACCAATTTTGGATAGTGCAAAAAATAATAAGCGTGCACCTGAAATTGCCCATTTAATTGGTGACGCTTATTCAAAAAAAGAAATGTTTAGCGATGCCATTATATATTTCGAAAAATTCTTAAAGTCTAATAATCCATTATTTAGAGATGATTACTACAGTATTGGATATGCTTATTATAAAGCAAAACAATATCCTAAGGCAATAGAATATTTAAAAAGATCAATACCAAATAATTTAAAAAACGCTTCAGATAGTTTATCACAAATAACCTATTTTAATTTAGCTGATTGTTATTTGAAGGATGGTTCCAAAACCTTTGCCCGCAATGCTTTTGCAGAAGCAAGTAAGTTAAAGTTCGATGCTGAAATTTCTGAAAACTCACTGTATAATTATGCTAAATTAAGTTACGAAACAGAGAGTGATCCTTATCATGATGCAATTGATGCATTACAGAAATATGTTACATTATACCCAATGTCGCCTAGTTATGATGAGGCTTTTAAGTATTTAGTAAATGCCTATTTAGGATCTAAGAACTACAAAGACGCTTTGATATCACTAGAGAAAATGCAAAATAAATCTTTAGCATTGCAAAAAGCTTATCAGCAAATTGCTTACACATACGGAATTGATTTATTTAACAATCAAAATTATGTTGCATCAATTGCTCAACTCAACAAATCTCAAATTTATCCAAAAAATAAGTTGTTTACAGCCGAAGCTTTCTATTGGAAAGCCGAAGCTTTCTATCGTTTAAATGAAATAGATAGCGCAATCAATAATTACAATAAATTTTTATTTGAACCTGGAGCAGCTGCACTTGTATATTTTCATAATGTAAATTACAACATTGGATATTGTCAATTTAACAAGAAAAACTACTCAGAAGCATCCGAATGGTTTAGAAAGTTTTTGGCATTTTCTGGAAATAATGACTTAAAAAAACAAACTGACGCTGCGTTGCGTGTAGCAGATTGTTTTTATGTGCAATCAAAATATTTAGACGCAATTGAATTTTATAACAAGGCATTAAAAACCGCACAATTCAATAACGACTATGCAATTTTCCAAAAAGCAATGGCACAAGGACTTCTGGATAAACTTGATGATAAAGTTAAAGACTTAGAATATTTGGTTTCAAGTTTTCCAAAATCTACTTATGTGGATGATGCTTTGTATGAGTTAGGGTACACATTATTCATAAAAAGTGAGTATGTAAAATCATTGCAATATTTTACAATTTTGCGAAAAGATTTTGCTAGTAGTAGCATCATAAAAAAGGCGATGCTTAAAGAAGCATTGATATATTATAACACTGATAAAGATGACGAAGCAATTGCTTTGTACAAAGAAATAATTGAAAAATATCCCAACACCGAAGAGGCAAATCAATCGGCAAATGGCCTGAAAAATATATATGTTGAAAAAGGAACTTTAGCCGAGTTTGAAAGTTTTGTAGCAAAAAACCCATCATTAAATATTAGTAATGCAACATTAGATAGTGCATCGTATGAGTCGGCCGAAAACTCATATACAAAAGGAGATTGCGAAGGCTCAAGAAAACAGTTTGCTGCATATTTAAGTAAATTTACGAATCCAATTTTTATTCTAAATGCAAATTATTACAAGGCTGATTGCGATTACAAAGCAAACGATATTGATGAGGCAATTAAAAGTTTTAACGAAGTAATAAAGCAGCCAACCAATAAATTTACAGAACGTTCTTTATTAAACGCCGCAAACATTTACTACAAACAAAAAAATTATTCCGAGGCTTCCAACTTGTTTTCAAAACTTGAATTGATTGCAGATAATCCTAATCTTTTAGTAGATTCAAGAATAGGACAAATGCGAAGTAATTTTAGGTTGCGCGAATATGATTTGTCAATTTCAAGTGCAAGTAAATTATTGGAAATGGAAAAAACGCCAAATGAAATTAAAACTGAATCTCACCTTACTAAAGGTAAAAGTTACTTAGCGCTTTTCCGCGATTCACTCGGTTTAAAAGAGTTAAATGATGTACTTATCCCAAAAGGAACAGAAATGGCTGCAGAAGCAAAATATAATATTGCAGAGTATTATTTCACTAAAAAGAATCATGTTAAATCGCAAGATGTAATTATGGATTTGGTGAACGAAGACCCTGGTTATGATTATTGGATTACAAAAGCATTTATGTTATTGTCTGATAATTTTGTTGCTATCAGTGATAATTTTCAAGCCAAAGAAACTTTACAAAGTATTATAAATAATAGCGAAGACAACAATGCTGTTGAGGAATCAAAGGTAAAACTGCAGAAAATTTTAGATGAAGAAAAGGCACTTGAAGATAAGTTTAAAAGAGAAGTAGAGGAGCTAAAGTTTGATGTGGAAGAAGTGAAAGACAACGATATTCAAGAACAATAAACTACTCCAACTTCAATGAAATTAAATAATAGAATTACCATGAATGTTTTCAATTCATTAGAAATAAATATCCGAAAAATAAGATTGTTCCCAATTTTATTATTGACTTTCTTTATTTTTTCTAGCAAAAATACATTTGCGCAAACCGATGATAATTTGAATACGCAACAAGTAAATATTGTTACTGATTTTAAACCAATTATTAGTGATGCGTTTAAACTAAACGACAATCCCACCGTGCGCGATACTGTTACAGTAAAGCCAATGATGACTTACAATATTTTAAAAAAACAACACAAAACTACCATTGTGTTAGATACCATTAAGGCCGCTAAAATGAAAAGCGAAGCATTTGAAAAAATTACCTACAACTATTTAAAAGCAGGATTAGGAAATTACACAACACCTTATGCAGAATTCTTTTTTGGAAATTTAAGAAGCAAACAATGGCAATTTGGTGCGCATGCAAAACATTTATCATCAAATTATACAAGTGAAAAGCAAGGAAATGCAGCATACAGCGATAACATAGTTGATGGATTTGGAAAGTATATTGTAAACAATCACCGTATCACTTTAAATGCTGGATACACAAGAAATTCAAACAATATTTACAGCTACAATGCTGATTTATTTGGGTTAAATAATTATGGCAATAAGTACATCAATGGAATTGTTGATGTTGGAGCAAAAGTGCAATCATTAAACATTGACTCAACAAGTTTTTCTCATCAAATTGCAATTAATTATTACACCCTTTCGCGTGCTGATAGTGCTTCAAAAATCAACTCGGAAAATTATTTTAGTATCACTGCCGACATTTCAAAACTGGTTGACAAACAAAATTTGGGAGCTGAACTATCATTCCAACATTGGCAGAACGCTGCAAAAACAAGTATAATTCAAACATTTGCAATTGTAGCACCAGTTAAATTTAACTACTTAAAATTTTCACCATACGTAAAAGCTGCAGGAAGCAGTTGGAGTGCAACATTAGGTGCATCAATTTTTCAAGAATTTAACGCCAAGAAAACAAGATTTTTTCCAAATATTTGGTTCAATTATTTAGCTGTTCCTGATTTTTTAACCATATATACAAGCATTACAGGTAATGCAAACGCCAATACATTGCGGAGTTTATCAGCCGATAATCCATTTTTGTTTCAAGACTACAGCAACTATAAAACTACAACTACTTTGCTAGATGCTACGGTTGGTGCAAAAGGAAATTTCAACTCTAAAATTTCTTATCATGTTTCTGGTAATTATTCAATAATAAATCAAATGCAGTTGTTTAATGAATATATGGTTTTTGGAAATTTACCTATTGGAAGTACAATAGATATGCAAACCTTTAATCCTGCAAATCATTTCCATACTTTTCAGTTTACAAGTGTTTATGACAACACAAAATACTGGAATGTAAAAGCAAGTGTAGGCTACAAATTGAATCAAAAATTGGAGACTACCTTGCAAGCAACATATCAAAATTTTATTTTAGATAATACCGAATATGCCTGGTACAAAGAGAATGTAAATGTTACGCTTAATGCTAAATATGAGTTAAACGAAAAGTTGTCAATCAGTTTAAAAGCATTTTATATTGGTAAGCGAAAAGGATTAAGTAGCCAAGCAGCATTCAGTAGCTACAGTGGTTTAGAAAATTCTTATCAAGGATACTTTCCA
>Ga0114959_10004265_pt1 | contig 11005 bp, 14 predicted proteins | sample C_130625_EF_Meta_FD_87317 | JGI IMG/M metagenome (GOLD analysis project Ga0114959, IMG submission 87317) | Freshwater microbial communities from Lake Croche, Canada to study carbon cycling - C_130625_EF_MetaG | ecosystem: Environmental > Aquatic > Freshwater > Lake | place: Lake Croche, Canada...
AGTAAATGCAGGCATTTTGATTGATGCAGATGACTTTCGTGCTCTGTTGAGAAGCGGCAGCACAGAGTTTTGGATTGCCTGCGACAACCCCCACAACCCGATCACCCACCTGCAGAAAGTTTTTAGCATTTGATGCTACTTCCCTGGGTAGCCCCAACAGGGGAATTACAGCTTTTAATACTAGAGATAGCGTGCCTAAGTGAACTTTCCAGCCCCTGGACGCTTTAGGTATAGTGTCCATATGGCAAAACAGGTTCGACTCACCCTGGCCAAGGCAATCGCCAAGGCAAATCTGCGCCGGGCAGAGGCGGGGGAGAAACCGATCACCATGAATTCCTTAGCAGTACAAGCGGGGGTGGCGGCGACCACGGTCACTCGCCTGGCACGGCACGACGACAAGGCAGCATCAGCACTGTCGCTAGATCTGGCGGGGAAGATTGTGACGGTGCTTGATTGTGCGATTGAAGATTTATTGGAGGTAACGGAGCAATGAGCGAAAACTTGGAAGGCAGAGAGGAGAGATCACCCCTAAGGGCATCGGCACTCTCCTATTTTTCGCATAGATGGGAAGAGATATTCTTTTTCATCACTTTCTCGCTGCTGTGTTTTGAGAATTTAGCATTCGTTGCTAACACTGAATTTCTCTCTTCCCTTCACGGAGCGATTGCCGTCTTTGCCTCCTTCGAGTTATTTGTTGTTGGTCGACTTTCCTATTTAACTTTTCCCCTAATTATTGCTCCCCTTGCCTATCTATTTGCCTCGCGAGGGAGGCCCAAGTGGTCTCGAAGATATCTAGACATACTTGGAATTTACCTCGTTATCAGGATGACCATTCAGTTGATTGGACTAAATATATTGGTTTTCGACCTCACCAGCTCACGGTTTCTCCTAATCACGCAACTTCTATTCTTTTTGCCTTATTCACTTCTTATTTGGGGGTGGGTCTATTGGCGCCTGGATACCAGCGCTGGGAGCAAACACCGCCAATTATTTCGCTTGGATTGCGAAGCTGAAAACCCCCGACCAATCGACTATTTAGTTGCTTCTTTTTCTTCTGTTTTCTCTGCCTCTATCAGTGGCATTAAAGGCACATCTGCTCGGGCAAGGATGTTAATTCTTCTTCACGGATTCGTCATTTATGATGTCATGGGATTAACCCTCTCTCGGGCGGTTACGCTTGTCCAAGCCCAGTGATTTCAAGCAGCTGCAGCCATGCCAGCAATCACAGAACAAAGCCACAATCAACATTAAGTCTAGCGGGAAAGATATATATTAATTCCTATTATTCTGAAACATAGGAAATTCGATTGCTCCCCAGCCTAGCTTTGAGTGACTGCTGCAAGCGGCCAGCAGATGTTCCACGCCACTGGAAGTAGCAGCACCTCTTGCCCAGGCGAATCTTGTTATGAGGCTTTCGAAGGCAGAAGCATCTAAGCAAGTGCTGCTCCCAAGGGGCCCCCAAGGCGCGGCGAACCGAGGGGGTGGGGGCCGCGGAGGTCGCCTGATCCAGGGGGAAGGTGGCGCCTAATAGATGTTCCAGGATGTAAATTTTTAAAGCAATGACTCCCTTAGCGGCCCCTGATACATGGGAGGATAATGGAATACAATGGAATGAACGATTCTTTCTGTAATGACCTGGGAAATAATTATTTTTGCAGTAATTCTAAGCATTGATTCATTCTCCGCTGCATTTGCGATGGGTTTTCGGCGCTTTTCGGCGCAGCGGGCATTCTCGTTTGCATTCAGCTCAGCATTTGCAGAAGGCGTTGCAACCATTATTGGATTCTTCCTTGGTCATTTTGCTAAGGACCTAATTGTTAACTATGACCATTGGGTGGCGTTCATATTATTGGTATCTGTTGGTGCTCACATGTGCTGGGAAGCGTATCATCATGACCCAGATGAAAACACAGAGTCAGAGGACCCTCGTACCCATGGTCTTTGGAAGATTCTGTTTATTTCAACCGTAACCAGTATTGACTCACTCGGGGTCGGTGTAACCCTTGGCTTGGCAGGTAAACCGATTCTTGATTACTCAGTTCCCATTGCTATTGCTGCTTTTGCATCTACCTATTTGGGTTTAGGGCTTGCCAGGAGAATGCCCGCAGCATTCGGTAGTCGACTTGAGATTGTTGGTGGTGCTGTTCTGATTGCTCTTGGTTTCAAGATGCTTTCTATCTAACACTGCTTAAATCAAGATTTTCCGCTGCCACTCAGTGCTTTAGCTGCCGACAGTGCCATGGCAGATCCTCGAAGGCACTGGCTTTAAATCCTGGGCGGCTGGCATCTGCTGGATTTTTCACTGAGCCTGCCACCCCATAAAAAAAGCGGACCCAAGGACCCGCTCGATGACCGCCAACATCCTATGAAGTTTTGCAACGACTCCGTGGGTTTGAAGGGCAATCCAGATGTATCTGATCTGGGAGGGTGTTGCAGCAACAGCTGAGGCGTTGCCGCCAGCGCAGGGCTTGCTCTCAAAGCCTCTGCTGATCCTTTGCCCAAATTCTCTCCAGCGCCTTACGAAACTCCTGCTCGCCCATGGGTCGTGCCAAATCTCGCTTTTTCAGGGTGCTACTGATCCACCAGAGCTGGAGCGCTCCAAAGGCAACTGCAAGCAGTGCCAGTTGGATGTAACCCCAATTCAAGTGCTCCATCGATGCCTGGCGTTGTAACGGTTAACCCTAAACCCGTTGAGCTGATTGGGTCGCCGCATAGCGGCTATTCACATCTTCCCAATTCACCACATTCCACCAGGCACTGATGTATTCAGGCCGGCGATTTTGGTAGTTGAGGTAATAGGCATGCTCCCACACATCCAACGCCAAAATGGGAGTACCACGCTCAATGCCAGGTAGATCCATGAGGGGGTTGTCCTGGTTGGGGGTGCTGGTGATGGCCAAAGCACCATCGGGCTTCACTATCAGCCAGGCCCAACCGGAGCCGAAGCGGCTTGTGGCAGCTTCGTTGAACTGCTGCTGCATGGCCTCTTGGGAACCAAAGGCTGCATTAATTGCCTTAATTAGTGCCGGCGAAGGTTGGCCTCCCTTGCCGGGAGGGGCCATCACAGTCCAAAACAAACTGTGGTTGTAGTGGCCTCCTGCATTGTTGCGAACGGCAGTGGAATATTTAGAGATAGAACCCTGCAAGGTGGTGATATCCACCGTTGCCAACTCTGGGAACGAGGGGATCTGGCCGTTGAGATTTGCCACGTAGGCCCCATGGTGACGATCATGGTGGATAGCCATCGTGCGCCCATCAACCGCAGGCCCTAGGGCATTGGCCGAGTAGGGCAAGGGCGGCAGGCTGAATTCCGCAGCCGCCTGCAAGGGAGCCGTCTGCAGGATGCCGAAGCCAACCACCACGCCGAGGACAAAGTTCAGCCATGAACCACGGCCAAGGCCACCCCAGGGCCAGGGCACAGGGCTTTTAGCCGATAGACAACACCAAAAGCCCATAGCGCTTGACAAAATTTAGACAACAAATTTAGCGCCAACCCAGCCATCGCCGAGCAACCAATTCACAGCGCCTTAACCAAAGTAAAAATGATATAGACCCAGGCAACTTGGGAGATTAACGTAACTCTAGTATAGCCAACCTGGCGTTTGCGCTAAGGGCATGGGAAAGGATTTGCTCCCCCCGATCCCAGGCAGAACGCCGTGATAATAGTTCTAAATCATCAAACCAACTGGCCTTGGTCATCTGTCCACCATGCAAGCGGATATGGTAAACAAATTCATCAATTAAGACCCCAGGTGCCATACTTGTAACTGCAATCATCATGCCAATATCTTCCCCTTGGGAGAGTCCCATCCAGCCACCGGCACGCTTTAATAAGGCTGATTCCACAAGCAAGGTAGTAGGGCCCAGGGGAATGCTGTCGCCTGGCGATGGCCAGGCCCGCCAAACATCCCCTGGGGAACAGGCGCCCGCGGGCAGAATTTGAGGGTCACTTTTGAAATCATCTCTGCAATACCCGGCAGACCAAAGAGCATTGGGATGCCGCTGGATCGCGCTAAGCCTTTTATCAAGGGAGTGGGGATAAAGCCAGTCATCGTCGTCAGCACTGGTAATCCAATCACCATGGGCAACCACAAGGCCAAGGTTACGGGCCGCAGATTGACCGATCTGCCGTTCGGTTGCCAGAACAGTTGCTTGCCCAGCCAACTCCTCAGGCAACAGGGCAGCACTGTTGCCGTCAACAACAATCACATGTTCAACTTTGCAGCTGTTTTGCTTAAGGCTCTGGTTGAGTTCCACCAACATGGCTAGCCTGTCGGGCAAAAGCCTGGTGGGGGTGATCACACTTACGGTTTCTTGAATTTTGAAGCTTTGCCTGCTTTCCATAGCTTAGCCGAGCCCCAGGACTTGCGGTGCAGCAGACTCTGCCCCAAAAGGCTACCCCCCCGCCCCTCCCCTGGCTGGGGAAAAATACTGGTAAAACGCACAAAGCCTAAAATCTCCATAAAATTAGGTACTAACTGCGCAAAACCATGGCCTCGGTGCCCTACCCCAGCTCAGAGGAGCTTGCACGCTATCTCGAGGAGCGCGGTGAACTTAGCAAACCCTGGATGCTGCACCTGTTACGGCTCAGCAAACTCAAAGAGGCCAAAGACAGCATGGATCCCCAAGCCTATATGGCCCTGCTGGAGGAGTCCCACGCCGACCTGATGCGCATGGGTGAATTCTGGAAAGGCCGGGAACAGGAAGTATTTACAGGTACATATCATCCTCCCACGCTGATCGAACCACTGCCTGGCTCCCCAGAGGATCGCTAAGTTTTCTTAGGTAGCTGTAATTTGCTTCCGTTGAGTGGATTTTCGATAAGACCCAACAAGCCCTCAGCTTCTACTCAGAAAATATTCAGCTAGATCTCAGCAAGAGCTAAGTAAAGGCTCAGCAAAATGAGTGTCAACGCAGCAGATATGCAGCTAAGTTATTGTTAGCCAGCCAACAGGTGTTGCAAGCATCGCTTGTTAGTTTGCGGCTATCCAGACCACGCCATTAGCTGAAAATGACGAATAGCAGCCCAGTCTCGCAACCCATTGTTGCGGCTTACTTTCCTGAATGGGGGATTTACGGCCGTAATTTTCAAATCGCGGACGTCCCAGTCAATCAGCTCACTTACCTGATCTATGCATTTGCAAGGATCGACAGCAAGGGGCAAGTGTCGCTATTTGATAGCTATGCAGCCACAGATAAACGCTTCACAAACCCTGCCGATGCAGTTGCCGGCAAGGCAGACAGCTACTACTACCCAGCTGGTGATTCCCGTGCCAATCAAACTGTATTCGGCAATTTCAATCAGATCGCAGAACTTAAGAGTTTAAATCCAAAGCTGAGAACCAGCATAGCAATTGGCGGCTGGACATTATCAGATAACTTCTCAACCACCCTCGACACTGCCGCCGAACGAGAAGTATTTGCAAACTCCGTAATCAACTTCCTTAAGACATACAATATGTTTGATGGCGTTGATTTTGACTGGGAGTACCCGGGCGGTGGCGGCCTAGCCGGAAACAGCACATCTGCCCAGGATGGAGTTAACTACGCAGAGACACTTAAACTACTTAGAAGCAAGCTAAACAGCCTAGGCGCTGAGAGTGGTCGTTATTATGAAATCTCCGTGGCATCACCAGCAGGGGTAGACAAGATTCCAGGCATGAATCTAACTGAACTGGCAAAATATGTAGATTTTTTTAATCTAATGTCCTACGATTTCCACGGAACCTGGGAGAACTCAACTGGTCACCAGTCTGCCCTTACAGGAGATCCGATCGGCTACGACATTGGCACAGCTGTGAATGCTTACTTAGCCAATGGAGTACCAGCAGGCAAAATAGTGCTTGGCAGTCCTCTCTACACAAGGGCTTGGACAGGCGTACAAGCCAGTGCCGATGACTACGGAGTTGCAGATTTTGGCTACAAAGATGCCAGTGCTGGAGCAGCCCCAGGTTCCTTTGAGAAAGGAGTATACGACTACAAAGATTTACTTAACCAGTACCGTGCCGGAGGCTGGCAACTGATCTGGGATGACAATGCCCAAGCGGCATATCTATGGAACCAAGCTCAAAAAATATATAGTTCATTTGAAACACCAGGTACAATTGCCCTTAAAAGTGCCTGGGCTCGCGAGAAAGGGCTTGGTGGTGTCATGTTCTGGGATCTATCTAACGATGCCACAGGTGACACAAATAGCCTGGTTAAGGCCGCTTCTGACTACTGGTTAAATGGCAAAAGTTTTGCTGACATTTCAGTGGCATCAGGTCTATCTTTTGACTACATAGTTGGAGGAAATAGTGCCTTTGACTTAGCACAAGTTCTCAAAGACCCCAACTTCGGCCAAGGGACAGGATCACCAACGATAGTTTCGCCAACACCCATTGCAGCAACCCCAATTGCCCCCACCCCTTCTCCGTTAGCTCCCACTCCAACCCAATCCCCAGCTTCAACTGAACTAACTGCCAAGTTAAGCCTAAGCGGTCAATGGAATGGAACATTCGAAGGGCAGATTATTGTTAGCAATACTGGTAATAGTGCCGTTAGTCAATGGAGTGCCACAATAAATAGTCGCTACCAATTGAGAAATATCAGTGACTTCAGCGTTACACAAACTCAATTAACTGACGGCACATGGCAGGTAAATTTAAAGCCACCCAGCTGGGGCCTCACCCTAAGCGCTGGGGCTTCCAGCAGTTCCTATGTACAAGGGACAATTCCCCCAGGAAAAACTGTTCAAGCGTCTGATTTACTAGTAACTGGATCCATAGCTAAATCTACAGCTATTCCGCCGGATCCTCTGATAAATTCTGGAGTAACCACTTCGCCAATAGTCACACCAAAAGTTCCAATTATTGACCCCATAACCAATTCAGTGGGATCAAAAAACATAAATGTGTCAGCGGCTGATACCCTACTAACCGCAAGCAACTCTTTTGCTGAAACCTACAAGCTTTCCTATGCTTGGGGACGCAACCTAACGATCAATGGATTTAATCCCAGCCAGGACATTTTAGACCTGAGGGGATTTTGGGGAGAGGCTAAAGCTTCCCATGGGGTGGCAGTGGCTGGCGGTACTAATATTGATCTAGATTTCAATGCCCAGCGGGTATTTCTTCCTGGTATAAATGCCAATCAATTAAATAATACAAATTTGCTAATATAAGGTCAGCAAGTGGTGGCCATCCATGGGCGTTGCCAGTAAACGCCCGTAGCATGGGTGCCCGAGCTTGCATTTAGGTAGCGCAAGCTTGGGATTGGAAATTCTATGAGCAAAATCATGTTAAACTAATTTGGCATCCGTAAAATTATGCCAACGGCAGCTCAAGCATGAATAAAACAGCCAAAGGCATAGCCTATGTGAGTATTTGGGTGATGATTTGGGGAACCATTGCCTCACTGGTGGACTTCGCTCTACTGGGGGCAGATCTATATGAAAACGGTTCCATAGGGCAAGCTTCCACTTTTGCTACCTATGGACTGGCAGCTATTGTTATAGCTTGGAAACTAGCACCGAAATTTCTTAACGAAACCGACTAAATTGCATCCAGCAAACCTTCGCAACTTTTTCGAAAGTCCCCTGGGTCCCAATATTCTTAGCTGCGTCTATGGCAAAGTTGCAATCCATAAAGGCCTCTAGATAATATAAATTGAAAACCATTGGAATTCCAAACCCAGTTGTGAATCCATAGCCAAAATATCCTAATAACGCAGCGGCATAATCGGAAAGATTAAAAATCAAATCCCCATATATGCCCCTTGCCTGAGCATAGACTTCTGTGGGCTACGTAATCTAAAAGCCTTGACTTTATTTGCTTGTCCTGGCATATAATTGAAGCCCACGTATGGGCCGAGTGGTTGACCAAGATGCCCTAACCTGCCTCGACGCGATCCAATGGCTTAGAACAACAGAAGAAGCGGCAAATATATTTAAATTTAGCATGTCTACGATTAACAGACAGACTAAGAAATGCCTTGATCTTTTCAGGCTTGAACTTAAGCGCATTAATGGCGAGTGGGATACCATTGGCGATACAAAATTACTATTTATGGAGCGTCGTATTCATCAAAAGGCGAGATGGATGGGAAGCAGACTGCTAAGACTAGATGCCACCTACTGGTCTGGGCCACTACTTTGCACCCCTACCCCAGAAAGATGGCTAATGGGCCCATGCAATATTGTAGGAATACGCAGAAATTTTCAGCTTCTCAGGGAAAGAATTGTTGACGCCTGCATCACTGGGCTCCCGGATATACCTTCACCAGATGACACAGAACTAACTGCCTTTCCCCTTTCATCGATGCCAGTTTTCTTCGTGGCAAATCCAAGCCACCCGCTAACTAAAAAGTCTAAATTATCATTTAATGACATTGCCATGTATCCCACGCTTGCCCTGCCAAGGGGTGAATATCCAATTGTAGAAAAATCCCTGAAGAAAATTGGCCTCTGGAATGACCCTATCCCCATGGCCCGATATAAAAGAGGACTATGGGAAGGCAAAAGCGAGGCTGATCTCACAATTGGTTATGGCACTGTCTTAAGCATGAAAATAAGCGGCGAGAACCTAGTTAGGCTTCCCCTAAACTTGCCCTTCACTTCTGGAGAAGCAATTGTTGTGCACCGGGAATTCTCAGCAAACCTAGAAATAATTAGACTTCGTGAACTAATTCACGAAAGACTTTATAACCTTGCGATAGAGAATCCAGAAATTAAGCTGCTAAATGATTGAGGACTAGAACTCAGCAATATCGCAAGCCATGCCGCACGAGCCCTCAAATATCCGCGAAACTCGAGAAAGCGCCTTGATTTGGGCCTAGACTCAAAAGCGAAGTGCTCGACAGAGTCAAGATGTATTAATATTTCTTCATCCTGCCTCGCCTCCCTTGTCGGCGTTTTACGCAAAATGCCTGATCTGCAGGCACTGCTCCGGCTGCGAAACCAGCAACCCCTTCTGCCACCTATGGGGCAGCGTGCTTAGCCCCACCTGGCAATTGATCGATATCTGTCCCCACTGGGTCCCAGCTGAAAAGACAAGCCTGCAGAACTAAATAACTAATACCGAATATCTAGCACTAAATATCTAGCGCTAGATATTTAGTGCTAAAGCGGGGAATCTCCAAACTTAAAGATCAAAACTTTGCAAGCAAAATCTAGCGATTAAGATTAGCCGCAAACTGCTTTGAAATTATCCTCCAGATTGCCACTTTAGACCTTCCAACCTTAACTGCAACAATTAACTTACAACACTCAACTTGCAATGCTTTGCCGGGAATATTCAGGCTTCAGCAATCAGCCTAAATAAATCAAGCCAACGCCAGGCCCATGCAAAAAAAAAAGGGGGGGGGTTGTGCCAACTGCAGCATTGGACGATTGCATTGCGAAACAAAAGGGTTTCGCAATGGGGGGAGGGGCTTTAGATTGTGTTCAGATTTGAGCGGAGTCCGTGGCTTCCATATCCCTGCTGGCCTTATTTGCCATATTTGGCTACCTGGTGGTGGAACTGGTAACAAGGGTTTTTGCCTGAATCTGCTAAATCAACCTGCTGATTCAACAGCTTTGCAGAGAATTAACCTAGCAAATCCACCCATGGGTGTCCCAGCCTATTAATTGCAACCCTGCACAGAGATGCGATAGCTAAATCCAGTGCTGCCAGGGTCAGCACTGGCGCCAATCTTGAAGTTCACCTGGCTGATCTCCTTGCCAGGCACCGCCTGGAACGGCCCAAACATCGCCCCTTGACCTAGGGGAGGCACCATCAATTCGTTAACAACCTGCAAGTTTGTGCCGTCACTGAATTTTAAAAAGGCCGTGATCGGATACCGGGCCTTTTCACTAGACTGGGCAGTAAAAAATAGCTTGTAACTCTGGTAGGGCTGATTCACCGCAAAGTCGGTGTTCCAGTTGGTCCGTCCCAGCAACATGCCAAAAGGGGAAACCTTTGGGGCGTCCACTCGTTTTGCCACATTGATGCCGCCATTGCCGCCAATTACGGGCAAAAAACTGCAGCTCTGGGCTTGAGCCAGCTGGCACCAGCTGAGGCTGGCCACGGCCGCCAGCGGGATCAGGCCGGCGCGGATCCGGTTAGGGGTCATCGGAAAAGCCATCAACGCTTGCCACGGGGAGTGTCACTGGGACCAAGAAAAACAAGCACAGTTCCCACCACCACAATCAGCACCAGCACGCCAGCACCAATAATCGGGAGAAGTAGTTCCTGATCCATCATTAAAGCTTAGCTATGGAACAGCAATACCAACCCCTGGCGCACCTGATGGAACTCACGTTCCTCCCGGCTGAGGTCGAGGCCCACCGCTAACCCCTCCTGCAGGGCCAGGTCAAACGGGGGCTGGGCTGGTATCGCACCGGCTGTCCAAAGGGCAGCGATCCCCACCTGCGTGGCATGCCACTCAAATCGATCGGTGCTGCCGATGGGCTCTTCCTTGAGGGCTTCCTCCAGCAGGGAATACAGCGCCATGGGGCCCAAAACCTGCCGCCAGCTTGCAGGCCCAGGCTGGCCTCCGCAAGAACCCGTGAGCTTTCGTAGTGCTGGGTCCGTTTGGGGCCCGCCTACGCTCCGCCCCAATGAGCCTCTTTCCTTTCCCCACAGCCCTGGTGCACGAGTGGTTTAGCCCTCGCTCGGTGGGGGGCGCCGAGCTGGTGGTGCGCGAACTTGATGGGCTGCTCAATCCCCAGCTATTTGCCCTGGTGGATGGGGAAAGTGCTTTGCCCCAGAGTTGGCTGGCGGGCCGCTCGATCCGCACCTCCTTCATCCAGCAGTTGCCCTTTGGCCCCAGCCATGTGCAGCAATACCTGCCGCTGCTGCCCCTGGCCATCGAACAGTTGGACCTCGCTGGTTTCCCCATGGTGCTCAGCAGCAGCCACCTGGTGGCCAAGGGGGTTTTAACCGGTCCCGATCAGTTGCATGTGAGCTATGTGCATACCCCGGTGCGTTACGCCTGGGACCAGATGCAGGCCTACCTGCGCGGCTCCAAAATCGCCCGTGGCCCCCTG
>Ga0114959_10004268_pt1 | contig 10998 bp, 8 predicted proteins | sample C_130625_EF_Meta_FD_87317 | JGI IMG/M metagenome (GOLD analysis project Ga0114959, IMG submission 87317) | Freshwater microbial communities from Lake Croche, Canada to study carbon cycling - C_130625_EF_MetaG | ecosystem: Environmental > Aquatic > Freshwater > Lake | place: Lake Croche, Canada...
CAAGGGATATTCGTGCATGACTCATGGATCGGGCGAGTCATCGACCCACTTTGCCGGCCACTGGATGGCCGTGGCAGCATAACCCAAGGGGGAGTAATGCAGAATATCAGGGCAATGCCACCTGCGGCGGCAAGCCGCGCTAGGCTTGGCCCCCGCATTGACACGGGGATACGCGCGATCAATACATTTGTGACATGCCGTTCAGGACAACGTCTCGGTGTTTTTGCGGGATCTGGAGTTGGAAAATCGACTTTACTTGCAATGATCGCACGATATTCGACATGCGAGATTGTTGTTGTTGCTCTAGTTGGGGAGCGTGGGCGTGAAGTTGGAGAGTTCATAGAAGATGAACTCGGGCCACAAGGGATTGCTAAATCGATTTTGGTTGTCGCGACATCAGATCAACTGCCCTTAATGCGGAAAGAAGCTGTCTACACGGCGATCACGATTGCTGAATATTTTAGAGATCAAGGAAAAGACGTGTTACTTATTATGGATAGCATAACAAGATTTTGTACTGCACTACGAGAAATTGCTCTTTCGTTGGATGAGACCCCAGCAACACGTGGATTTCCGCAGAGTGTCTTCTCCGAACTACCAAGAGTGTTAGAACGCGCGGGACCTGGCTCAATTATAAATGGCCACGCAGGCCAAATTACTGGGATATTTACGGTCCTCGTTGAGGGCGATGATTTAAATGATCCTGTCTCTGATACTGTCCGCGGAATACTTGATGGCCATATCATATTAGATCGTGAAATTGCAATCCGGGGACGATATCCAGCGATTGACCTACTAAGGTCGATATCCCGATGTGCTGAAAGTTGTCTATCGCAGACAGAATCAAAATCTGTCAAAGAGGCACGGGCTACTCTGGCAGCCTATTATGAAATTTCAGATATTATAAAAGTTGGAGCTTACCGTCCAGGAACCGATCACAGAATAGATAATATTATCTCGAGCGCTAAATCCTTAGAAAATTTTGCTTCACAGAACCGGACAGCAAAAACAGAAATCTCTAATGATTTTGCGACATTGTCTTCTCTACCACTTTACATGCCTGATTAAATTTCCTGAATCGCGTATTATTACAGAATTCTATCTATCAGTATTTTGTGATGACAGGAGCAGATCAACGGTCGTTGGGATGATCGTACCAACGACACAGGTAATCTCCGGGCCCCATTACGGGCCTGTTCGACAAAAAATTCACCTTGAAATTATAGCATATCTCTCTTTCGCAACCACTGACGCTGAGCGCCACATCATTCGGATTTAGTGAGGTGCTACGAGACTTGGGGCCGATCTACTTGGCGCAATCATATCTGTGCACAACAATATATTCCGGGTGCCTTACGTCACTGCCTGTAGGACGCTGCGATCAAACCCCGCCCCAAACCTCGTTTGCAACAGTCACGCAAAGCTCCAGCTTGCGCCATTGCTGGTCCTCGGTGAGCAGATTGCCTTCCTCCGTGGAGGCGAAGCCGCATTGCGGGCTGATCGCGAGTTGCTCCAGGGGGAGGAATTTTGACGCCTCGTCGATGCGCCGCTTCAGCTCGTCCTTGCTCTCCAACTCGCCGGTCTTGCTGGTCATAATGCCGAGCACCACCATCTTAGAACCGCGCGGCACGAAGCGCAGCGGCTCGAAGCCGCCCGCACGGTCCGTGTCGTATTCCATAAAATACGCATCCACGCCGATGGTGTTGAACAGAACCTCGGCCACGGGCTCATAGCCGCCCTGCGCCGCCCAAGTGCTGCGAAAATTGCCCCGGCAAAGATGCATGGAGATCACCATTTCCTCAGGGCGATCGTCGATCGCGGTGTTGATCATGTGGCCATATGTCTCTAGCAGGCCCTCGACATGCTCGCCGCGTGCCTTGAGGCTCTCGATCTGCTCAGGATCACAGAGATAGGCTATGTTCACCTCGTCAAGCTGCAGATAGCGGCAGCCGGCATCTGCGAAGGACTGAACAGCACCGCGATAGGCTTGGCCGAGATCGGTGAAGAACTGGCCCATCTCTGGATATACCTGCGCATCAATGGCTCGACGGCCACCGCGGAAATGCAGCACGCTGGGCGAGGGGATGGTCTGCTTGGCGACTGCCGATGTTACGCTTTCGGCTACGTATTTAAAATCATTCACCATCACGGGCCGGCTCCAGCCGACCCTTCCATGCACGGCCAGCGAGTGGTTCAACACCACGCTACCGCGGAACGCCATCTTCTGCTCTGGCTCTACCAGGGAAACACCATCGAGCTGGGAGATAAAATCGAAATGCCAATAGGCACGGCGATATTCGCCATCAGTGGCGGCACGTAGACCGATTGATTCCTGCTTCTTTATCGCATCGATAATGCAGCGATCCTCGACCTCGCGCAGCGCTTCGGCCGATAGATCACCAGCCGCACGAGCGGCGCGAGCATCGCGCAGGGCCACCGGGCGCAGCAGGCTGCCGACATGATCTGCACGGAACGGCGCGCGGGTGCGCGGCTGGATGGTGGCGTTTGACATGCGTATCCTCCGATTGAACCAGTTAGTCCGGAGGCGCGGCGGAGGTCAAGGAAGCGCTCTTGGTCTTTGCCTTTCCCTCCACCAGCATCCCTGGCCGCAACCCCGTTCCCCAAACCATCCGCCCGGCGATGTGGCAATTCTGACAAGCCGGTAGCCAGGATGCGCTCAATGTGCCGCAGGCGTCACAGATCCAGCCCGAATCCGGCGTTGCGTTGCTCATGCTGCGCTTGGTCTCCACCGGATCGCTATCGGGTAGGCGCGCGATGATGCGCCACAGCCGCTGGTCGTTGAGGCCCAGCGTACGGGCGGAGTCGGCGTGCTTGCGCGCCTCGAGCAGGAGACCAGCATCAAGTGCAAGGCCCGCCATCAGAACCTGGCTCTCGGCGTGACGCGGATTGGCGCGTGCGAGCGCCGCCCCCTCGCGCACGCGGATCAGCTTGTCGGTGAAGGGGGCCATGTAGCATGCTGCAATATCTGGATGTGGCGCGCGCGACCAGGCAGCCCGGAGGGTCTCCTGGGCGCGATTGTCCTTGCCCGCAGAGCGGAGCCGTAGCGCAAAGGCGACTGCGGCGGGCGCGAAAGTCGGGTTCTCCTCAAACACCCGCCGCGCCAAACGCAGCGCGCGGCCTCCATCGGGCTCGGCCTGCGAGGCGGCAACCACAAGTGCGTTCTTAGGCGTCTCTGGCCCCGCCAGCGCCAGCGCCTGTGTCCAGTTGCCGAGCCGAACCGCAAGTTGCGTTCGCTCTTCGCGCAGCCACAGCGCGCCGGGACGGAGGGCCTCGGCATTCGTCGCCAGACGCTGCGCCTCAGCCCAGTCCTCCCGGGCGATAGCGAGTCGGAACAGGCCACGAAGACCTAGGAAACGGCCATCCTCGCGGCCGGCGAGCTTCTCGAAGAACGCAGCGGCCTCGTCCTCATGGCCGGCGAGCCGCGCGGCCTCGGCGCAATGCAGCAAGGTCTGCGGGCTGTCGCCCAGCAGGCGACGGGCGCGGGCGGATTCGGTCCGCGCTCCGGGACCGTCATTGGCCGCCAGCGCCACCAAGGTGCGAGCAACCGATGCGTCTCCGGCGATGAGTCGACGTCCTTGCCGCCACCGACCAAGCTGGCGCGGAATATCGATCAGCCACAGCATCACCCGTACTGTCAGGTAGATTAGGGTCGCTAGTAAGGCGAATGCCAGGGCCGCCACCGGGGCCGAGGTCTCGATGGTGACGCCGGAGATCGTTGCTTCGATCGTGCCGGACAGTCCTGACACCCACCACGCAAGCGCGATAGCGAGACCGGCTGCGACGACAGCTGAGAGAGCGGCCCGCATCAGGATTTCGCCAACTCGGTGAGTGCCGCGCGGGCATCGAGCAACGCCTGGGCGTCGTTGCGCCAAGCGGAGATGGCGGCGGCGGCGGCGCCATCGAGTGGGGCCAGCGCAGCAATAGCACCGGCCAAATCACCGGCATCGAGCTTCACGCGGGCAGCGGCGAGGGTGACGGCGGCTGGGGCGCCGATCAGCACGTGATCGCCCTGGCGCACAGTCACCAGGGTCTGGGCGCGAGCTAGCATGCGCTGCGTGAAGTCCTGGCCTTCACCCGTGGGCTTGCTGGCCTGCTCGGCGGCGGCGGCGGCCTCCGGGAAACGTAGGCGCAGGCTTGCCTCAGTGGGTGGGGCGAGAGCAGCGAACTTGGCCAGAGCCGACGGCGAGCCCGCCACCTCACCCAGTGGCTTGCCAGCCTCCAGCGCCTGAAACACCGCACGCAGCCGCGCGGCGGTGGTAACGCGGGCAGAGGCCTCGGCCAGCGCCTTGGTAAACTTGGCGTCCAGCGCATCGATCCTCGCGCCGAGCGCGCCGCTGACAGAGGAGACAGGGCCGGCAATATCTGGCGCGGGCTTCCGCTCCAGAGTCTCGATCCGCGTTACCAACGGGGCGATGGATGCGGCAACCGGTCCTGCGATGTCCGGCGCCGGCCGATGCTCCAGCGCCGCAACACGGACGGCGATCGGCGTCAGCATCGGTTCAACCGCCCCAGCCACATCAATCCTCGGTGGCACCAGGCGCTGCTCAAGCAGCGCGAGGCGACGTTCCAAAGCCGAGCTTTCCGACACCTGGACGCCCGCCTCAAGGCTTGCCAGTCGGGTCGTGACCGACGCGACGTCCGGGACCGGGCGCTGCTCCAGGGCTGCAAGCCGGGTTTGACCAGCGCGCAGCTCGGCCTCTATCACCGCCAAGCGCGACCCGTCCCCGCCGCCACGCATGGCGAACCATGCCAGCAACAGCGCCAGGACGCCGAAGGCCGTGGCACTGGCCCAGAGTGGGGTTGTGGATGCCTGGCCGTTTGGGACAGCCGTAGGAGAAGGAGCCGGAAGCGCCGCAGGAGGGGCAACCGGCGGGGCGATGGTTGGTTCGGTCATGCGATAAGGGCCACCAAGGATTCCTGGTTGGGATGAGACGCAACCCGAAGGCTGCGCCAGGGCAGATGACAGATGGCATCGGCAACCGGTTGTGAAAGTACCACGGCGTCGATGCCAGACAGGCGGGCGGGCGCCACCGGCAAGGCGGCAGCAAAGGCGCGTGCGGTCTGGGCGGAAAAGAAGAGGGCACAGCCGATCTCACCTCTGGTCAGTGCATCGATCGCCGGCTGTGGCAAGTGCTTCGCCGGCTGCGCCTCATAGGCCACGCGGCGGACAACGCGGAAGCCTACGGCGCGAAGGGTAAGCAGCAGCTCCATGCCCTGGCCCTCGCCGCTGGCTAACAGGAGCGGACCGCCTTCCACCGTCAGGCGCTCGATGACCAGGGCCGACAGGGCTGCAGCATCCCGTCCAGCGCTTGTGACATCGGTGAAGCCGAACTGCGTGGCGCGCGCTGCGGTCGCGTCACCCACAGTGAACAGCCTGGTGGTGCGGTCCAGCTCGCCCAGCGCGCGGATGGCGTTGGCGCTGGTGATCAGTACCGCTTGCACGCCGGGTAGCGGTTCAATGACGCGCAATGTGATGGTCAACATCGGTGACAGCGTCGGACGCCAACCGAGCGATGCCACCCGCTCGGCGGTCTCGCTGGCGCCCGGCTCAGGACGGGTGATCAGCGCACCGCGAACGATGGAACTCATGGACGACTCCAAGGCAAACAGCTCCGCCCTACCCGCCACGCAAGGGCGAGGGCGCACGGCAGGGGTGCATGCGGCATCTGGGCGTTGACCATTGAGACGTCGTATTACCTCGGCGGGCATAAGGAAAGATGAACGTATGTCGGGCCGCGCGTGGCACCAGTCAGGACCGGTGCTTGGCATCGAAACTTCATGTGACGAGACTGCCGCCGCTGCTCTGGCACAGGACGGAACGATCCTGGCCGAGGCGGTGCTGAGTCAAGGGGACCACCAGGCCTTCGGCGGCGTCGTGCCCGAGATCGCCGCGCGCGCCCATCTGGCGCACCTGCCGAGGCTTGTGGCTCAGGTAATGAACGAAGCCGGCCTTGGCTTCGGCGACCTCAGAGCGATCGCCGCCAGTGCCGGGCCCGGCCTGATCGGTGGTCTTATCGTGGGCTCCGGCTACGCCCGCGGAGCGGCGCTGGCGCATGGGCTGGACTATCTCGCCATCAATCACCTTGAGGCCCACGCACTGACCGCAAGGCTGCCATCGCTCGGGCTTAGGGCTGACTTCCCCTATCTGCTGCTGCTGGCCTCAGGCGGGCATTGCCAGGCGATCGCTGTGGAGGGCGTTGGCCGGCATATCAGGCTCGGCGGCACGATCGACGACGCGGCAGGCGAGGCATTCGACAAGGTGGCCAAGCTCCTGGGCCTTGGTTGGCCGGGTGGCCCGGCACTGGAACGCCTCGCGCGCGAGGGCAAGCCGAACCATCCCTTTCCGCGCCCGCTGCTGGGGCGGAAAGGCTGCGATTTCAGCTTCTCCGGGCTGAAGACCGCGGTGGCGCAACATGTCGCAGACATGCCGCCGGGTGCCTTGCCGCGCCAGGTCGCCGCCGACATCGCCGCCAGCTTCCAGGCGGCGGTCGTGGCGGTGATGGTGGATCGCGCACGCCACGCCATGACGATGATCCGCGCCGCGCATCCGGCATGTTCGTTGCTCGTGGTGGCGGGGGGGGTGGCGGCCAACGCGGTTCTCCGGGTCGCCTTGCAGGAGACCGCTGCCGCGCAGGGCTTTACCTTCGCCGCCCCACCCTTGCGGCTGTGCACGGACAATGCGGTGATGGTCGCTTGGGCGGCGATTGAACGGTTGCGCCTGGGTGGGTCCGACCCAATCGATGTCGTGCCCCGACCGCGCTGGCCACTGGCGGAGCTGGCAGCGCCATGAACTACCGCCACGCCTTCCACGCCGGCAACTTCGCTGACTGCATGAAACATGCCCTGCTGCTCTGGCTGATCGACGCCATGCAGCGCAAGCCAGCCGGGGTGTTCCTGCTCGATACCCATGCCGGGATCGGCACATATGATCTGTCGTCGAGCGAGGCGCAGCGCACCCGCGAGTTCCGCGGGGGCATCGCCAGGCTGCTGGACGATCCGCCGGCAGCGCTCGCATCCTATGTGTCACTGGTGCGAGAACTCGGCCTCTACCCTGGCTCCCCCGCTCTGCTCCGCGCCCGGCTACGCCCAGAGGATCGGCTTTCCTGTTGCGAGTTGCATCCGGAAGACGCCGCCACCCTGCGCGCCCGCTTCGGCCGCGACCGTCAAGTTGGCGTGCATGAGCGCGACGGCTACGAGGCACTCGGTGCGCTGCTCCCGCCTGCCACCCTTCGCCGGGCCATGGTGCTGATCGACCCGCCTTACGAGGTGCCGGATGAGTTCGAACACGTGGTAACCGGCCTGCAGCGCGGCCATTCGCGCTTCGCCTCTGCGGTGTTCGCAGCCTGGTATCCGGTGAAGCACCGCGCCCCGCTGCGCGACTTCCACCGTGCACTTCGAGAGAGCGGAATTCGCGACATCGTGGCAGCAGAGCTGTGGCTGCGCGCGCCGTTGGATGCAGCACGCCTCAACGGCTGCGGGCTGGTGGTGGTCAACCCGCCTTTCGGCTTTGAGGCTGCGGCGAGGCAGATTCTTGAGGCCCTGCTCGATCGGCTGGGAATAGAGGAGCCGGGCGATGGCATTTCGCTCGAACGGCTGGTCGGTGAATAACATTGCCGTGATCGGTGCCGGCGCCTGGGGCACGGCGCTCGCCATCCAGGCGGCGCGGGCGGGAGGCCAAGTCGTGCTGTGGGCGCGCGACCCGGCGCTGGCGGCAGCACTGCACAAGAGCCGCACCTCACCGCGTCTGCCCGGAGCCATGCTGCCAGAGTCTGTGCACGTCACCGCCATCCTACCCACAGCGGCGATCATCGCACTGGCGGTGCCGATCGCGCATCTGCGCAGCGTCGCAACCCAGTTGCCCGGCATCGGCATGCTGGTTGCGTGCGCCAAGGGGATGGCGGCGCCGGACGGCGCTTTGCCGCTTGAGATTCTTGCCGAGCTTTGGCCAGACCGCAGACTGCTGGTACTGACCGGGCCCAACTTCGCCCATGAGGTCGCCGCAGGACTTCCCGCCGCCAGCGTAGTGGCGGGCGGAGATGCAGCGAGTCGCGCCGCAGTAATAACGGCCTTTGCCTCGCCACGGTTCCGGCTCTACGGCAATGACGACGCTATCGGCGCCCAGGTGGGCGGGGCGGCAAAGAATGTCATCGCCATCGCTGCGGGCTGCGTCATCGGCGCAGGCCTGGGTGAGAACGCCCGTGCCGCCCTGGTCACTCGAGGCCTCTCAGAGATCGCCGGCCTCGCGGTGGCGATCGGCGGACAGGCTGCCACAGTGTCGGGCTTGTCAGGACTCGGCGACCTGATGCTGACCTGCTCCGGCCCGTCGAGCCGAAACATGAGCCTGGGTCTCGCCTTGGGCCGGGGCGCACCGCCAGATGTCGCGTTAGCAGGCCTCTCTGGCACTGCCGAGGGTGCTGGAACCGCCGCAGCACTGGTGGCGCGGGCTGGACGGCTTGGCATTGAAGTGCCGATCTGCGCCGCCGTAGCCGGACTGCTAGAAGGGCGGCTGGATGTGGCAGGCGCCGTGACAGCCCTGCTGTCCCGGCCGCTTCGGGTGGAGTGAAGGAGGCAGGAATGCTCAGGTTCTGGCAGAGCCCCACCAATCTTCCCTTCCCTTCCTCCAACACTCCGCTACACCCGCATCATGTTGCGCGGCATTCTTACCGTTGGCGTCTGGACCATGGGCAGCCGGGTGCTCGGCTTCCTGCGCGACATGTTGATGGCGGCGCTCATCGGCGCTGGCCCCCTGGGTGACGCCTTCTTCGTGGCCAACCGGCTGCCCAACATGTTTCGCTCGCTGTTCGGCGAGGGGGCGTTCAACGCCGCCTTCGTGCCCAGTTTCTCGGCGATTCTGAGCGCAGACGGGCGCGATGCAGCGCGGCGGTTTGCCGAGGAAAGCTTCGGCGTAATGGCCTTCTGGCTGCTCGGCCTCACTGTTCTCGCCGAACTGGCAATGGAGCCAGTTGTGGCGCTGCTCCAGCTTGGCGCCGATGATCCGGCGCATCTGGACTTGGTGGTCAGCCTCGCGCGGGTAACGTTCCCTTATATGCCGCTGATCTGCCTCACGGCGCTGCTGTCGGGCGTACTCAATGGCCTGGACCGGTTCGCAGCAGCCGCAGCGGCACCGGTGCTCTACAACATCACCTCGATGGCGTTCATGGTAGCGGCTTCGAGCGCGATAGGGCCAGCGCAGGCGGCGGCCTGGGGTGTCAGCGCCTCAGGCGTGCTACAACTGGCGCTGGTCGCGTGGGGCATCTGGCATAGCGGCATGGCGCTGCATCTTGTCCGTCCAAGGTTGTCACCCGAGATCCGGACGCTGCTGCGCAAGATGGCACCCGGATTACTGGCGGCAGGTGTTACCCAGCTCAATCTGAGCCTGGATGTCGTGATCTCGAGCTTCCTGCCGGCCGGTGCGCAGTCAGCACTGTATTTCGCCAATCGCCTCAACCAGTTGCCGCTCGGCATCATCGGCACAGCGATTGGTACGGGCATGCTGCCGAGCCTGTCGCGTCAGGTGCAGGCCGGACAGGATGCCCAATCGGTGACGACACTCAACCGGGCACTGGAATACGCCATGGTGCTGACCCTTCCGGCGGCGCTGGCGCTGGTTTGTGTGCCGGTGTCGCTGATGACAGTGCTGTTCGAGCGCGGCGCCTTCACCCATCACGCGGCGATTTTGGCGGGCGAGACGTTGCAGGCCTATGCACTGGGCCTACCGGCCTTCGTATTGATCAAGGTGCTAGTGCCGGCTTTGTTCGCGCGCGCTGACACAGCGACACCGATGCGGTGGGGCATGGCGTCGGTTGCACTCAACGTGGCGCTGAACTTGGCGTTCATGATTCCGCTGCAACATCGCGGCCCGGCGATGGCGGCGTCACTCTCGGCATGGGCCAATGTGGCGGCGCTAGCGATGGTACTGCATCATCGCCGCTTCCTGGTTCCGGACAGCCTATTGCTGCGCCGCATTCCGCGCATGGCGGCGGCATCAGTGGCGATGGCAGGGGCACTGATGGCGTTACACACCGTCGTCTTTGTGCCACTCGAGGCAGGGCAGGTCACGCGCTGGATCGGTCTTGGGGCGCTGGTTGGAGGCGGACTGTGTGCCTATGGTTTGGCGGGACAGGGGCTTGGCGCGTTTGATCTGCGCACCCTGCTAGGCTCCCTGCGCCGACGCCGGTCTTGACGGAACGCGGCTGTGCAGGATTGATCACGCCCTTGCGAAGGACCGACCCCATGCAGCGCATCTTCTCCGGCATTCAGCCGACCGGCGTTCCCCATCTCGGCAATTATCTGGGAGCGGTGCGCAACTGGGTCGCCCTGCAGCAAGATCACGAATGCCTCTATTGCGTGGTGGACCTGCACGCCATAACCGCCGACCATGATCACCGTACCCTGGCCACCCAGACGCGCGATCTCGCAGCAGCACTGATCGCCTGCGGCATAGATCCAGAGCGTCACATCCTGTTCAACCAGTCTGCGGTGCATGCCCATGTTCGCCTGGGCTGGATCTTCACCTGCGTGGCGCGTATGGGCTGGCTGAACCGCATGACGCAGTTCAAGGACAAGGCCGGCAAGGATCGCGAGAACGTCTCCACGGGCCTGTTTACCTATCCGAATCTGATGGCAGCCGACATTCTTGCCTATCATGCCACTCGCGTACCGGTGGGTGATGACCAGAAGCAGCATATCGAATTGGCCAACGATATTCGCGGCAAGTTCAATCATGATTTTGAATGCGAGTTCTTCCCGGAAATCGAGCCGCTGATCCTGGGGCCAGCAGCGCGGGTGATGAGCCTGCGCGACGGTGCAAAGAAGATGAGCAAGTCAGACGCCTCAGATCAGAGCCGCATCAACCTCACCGACGACGCCGAGACGATCGCACTGAAGATCCGGCGCGCCAAGACGGACGCAGAGCCGCTGCCGAGCGAAGCCGAGGGCCTCGAGACACGACCCGAGGCGCGCAACCTCGTCGGCATC
>Ga0114959_10004270_pt1 | contig 10996 bp, 19 predicted proteins | sample C_130625_EF_Meta_FD_87317 | JGI IMG/M metagenome (GOLD analysis project Ga0114959, IMG submission 87317) | Freshwater microbial communities from Lake Croche, Canada to study carbon cycling - C_130625_EF_MetaG | ecosystem: Environmental > Aquatic > Freshwater > Lake | place: Lake Croche, Canada...
CCACCGTTCTTGAACTTATTGAAGACTGGAAAAATATTGTTCATAATGATAATAGTATTCATGTTCGGGCTAGAGAGGCTTTAGCGGCTGCTGATCAGCATTATGCCATGATTATTAATCGGGCATGGGAAACAGTTGAGCAGGCTGATTCAAATCAACAGTACAGTGTTAAGGCGGGGGCTTTAAAATTAGTTGCAGATACAGAAGCAAAACGCATGGACATGCTTAATCGTGCTGGCCTTCTAGAGAACAATGAAATGGCTGATAAGATTATCGACAATGAACGTAAACAAACATTGTTAATGGGTATTTTAAGAGATGTATCCTCACAATGTGATCATTGTAAGTATGAAGTTGCACAGAGACTTTCTCAGGTAACGAACCAAGTAGAAGTGATAAGAGAAGATTGACAGGTTTTGAGGATTTCCTAGAAGCGTTAGATGAGAACGCCTTTGAAGAGGTGCCTGTTACGATTGAAGAATTTGTTACTTCAAAAGATTATTTAAATTTGCCACCTCTTTCTACCTACCAATACATAATGATTAAGGCTTCTACTCAAATATACAAAAAAGAAACTTTGATTAAATTGTTTGGTGAGCAAGAAGGTCAAACTAGGTGGAAGCAAACTTGTAATGAAGTTATCATGCAACTGGGTAAAGGTTCTGGTAAAGACTATACTTCTACTATTGCCTGTGCCTATGTTGTTTACCTGCTTTTGTGTTTAAAAGATCCAGCACGTTATTATGGAAAGCCCCCCGGTGACAGTATAGATATTATTAATATTGCTATTAATGCTGTTCAGGCTAATAGAGTTTTCTTCAAAGGTTTCCTAACAAGAATCGACAGGTGCGGTTGGTTTCAGGGGCGGTACGTTGCAAAAGCAAACAGTATAGAGTTTGATAAAGATATTACAGTACACTCAGGTCACTCCCAGAGAGAATCATGGGAGGGTTACAACGTAATTGTAGTCATCCTTGACGAGATTTCCGGCTTTGATTTAGAATCAACTAGTGGGCATGAGCAGGCAAAAACTGCAGGCGCTATCTATCGAATGTATAGGGCTTCAGTAAATTCACGTTTCCCCGATTATGGTAAATTGATTTTGTTGTCTTTCCCACGTTATAAAAAAGATTTTATTCAACAAAGATACGATGATGTTGTTGCTGAAAAAGAAACTGTTGTTAGAACACATAGATTTAAATTAGATCCTGACCTTCCAGATGGTTCAGAGAAAAATGAATTTAATATTGATTGGGAAGAAGATCATATTCTTTCGTATGCTGTTCCTAAAGTTTTTGCTTTAAAAAGACCCACATGGGATGTTAACCCAACAAGAACCATTGACGATTTTGCAGTAGACTTTTATACTGATCCAGTAGATGCACTTTCAAGGTTTGCATGTATGCCTCCAGAAGCAGTAGATGCATTTTTTAGGTCACGCGAAAAAATTGAAAAAGCATTTAGGAATTATAATATTGCGGTTGATGAAGATGGCAGGTTCGCAGAATGGTTTCAGCCACAAGAAGATAAGTTATATTTTGTTCACGTTGATCTTGCTCAAAAGCATGACCATTGTGCAGTGTCAATGGCGCATGTTGAGAATTGGGTAAACATTAAAATTGGCAATCAGACAAAAGAGGCTGCACCTAGTATTGTTGTTGATGCTGTAAGGTGGTGGACACCAACAAGTACTCAGACTGTTGATTTTACTGAAGTAAAAGATTATATTATTTCTCTTAAGCATAGAGGGTTTAATGTTGGAATGGTCACCTTTGACCGCTGGAATTCTTTTGATATGATGCAGCAGTTAAAGGCTTACGGGATGAATGCAGAAGTTCTTTCTGTTGCTAAAAAACATTATGAAGATATGGCCTTGGCGATTATGGAAGAAAGAGTCGATGGTCCTAATATTAAATTACTTATAGATGAATTGCTTTCTCTCAGAATTGTTAAGGATAAAATTGATCACCCTCGAAAAGGGAGTAAGGATCTTTCAGATGCTACATGTGGGGCTATTTATAATGCTGTTAGTAGAACGCCTGCGGATCTTAATCAGGAAGTTCTTATAAAAACTTATGATTACGAAGATTTAGATTTACAAAGGTGGGAGAAAGAAAAAGTAGATCGTGGAGTTATTCAACTTCCCGAAAAAAGAGAAATGCCAAACATTTTGCAAGAATTTATGGATTCTTTTCATGAAGATGATGGACAAGAATTCGTGGATAATTTTACAATATTATAGTACACGCCGGTATCCTAGCGGTTTTGGAAGCGGTCTTATATACCGTGTATCGTGAGTTCGATTCTCACCCGGCGTACGGAGTTGCGAGAGATGATTCCTTGGGATGGATATAGTTACAGTATCCGAAATATCCACGGGAGCAGACAGGGGAGTCCTCTGATGCTGGTGTGCTGTGGAATTTTGCGCCTCTCGCAACTCTTAAGATGATATAATTAAATAAAACATTATTAGGATTAAAATGGATAATAAAAACATACCCACAGATTCTATGGTTTCCGCTGCTAAGCGTGCTTTAGAATGGAAAAAACAAGGCAAGGCTGGCGGTACTGAAATTGGTCTTGGTCGCGCACATCAAATTGTTAATCGTGAAAACTTAAGCGATTCTACTGTTAAAAGAATGTATTCTTTTTTTTCCCGCCATGAGGTAGACAAGAAAGCAACTGGTTTTTCTTCTGGTGAAGAGGGTTTTCCAAGTCCCGGCAGAGTTGCTTGGGATCTATGGGGTGGAGATGCTGGCTACTCTTGGTCAAGGCAGAAGGCTGCTGGCATGGAAAAAATGAATTTTACTGGTGGGAGTTCTACAGAACCTTTTTATGTAGAATATAATGTGAGTGATTGTCAGGGCGGTTGGGCTGTTCTTAAAGATGGCACTGGACAAGTTGTGGGTTGTCATAAGACTGAAGAAGAAGCGCATGATCATATGGATAGTTTGACTACTCCCATGACTGATATTTTGGGTGATGAGGTTCGGGCAGCGAAATCTCCACAAGAAGTTAATAAAGTTTATGAACCTGTTTCTATCTGGGATGGTGTGTTTTTTCCAGCAAAGGGTGGTACAATGGGTTTAGATGCAGGATCACAAAATCAAGATGCTAGATTTAATTCTACATACAATACACCGCCACAAAAAGACGGCAAGGAAAGCACTGGTTACGGAAATCGTAGTGCTGGAACTAATTCAAACTAGGAGTTTATGATGACAGGAACAACATTGGGTGGATGGCCCGGTATTAAAACAGCAAAAGAGCAGGGTGTCCTTGTTTGGATTACCATTCCCGGTACTAAGAAGAAAGTTCAATTGCGTAAAGAAGTAGCGCCAGTGTTTGCTGCTTTTCTTTCAGAAGTTCATAAGCATGTAATTGATCTTAATAAGGGTCCACTAGATGGATGGACATATCGAGAAGCACGCACAGGTGCAGGTCTTTCTCAGCACGCCGGGGCGGTTGCGACAGATATGCGTTACGATGTTCTCAAGGCAGATCATGGTCGCCATATGACACAGACTCAAATTAATACAATGCACGCCTTACTAAATAAGTACACAACAACTGGCGGTAAGCGAGTTTTTGGATGGGGCGGGGATTGGCAAGTTGGCAAGTTTTGTGATGAAATGCATCTAGAGGCTGTGCAATCGTTTAGTCCCGGTAGTCAGGGAAGGGATGCTACTAAAGCAGATTTTGCTAATGTTCAAAAGAAACTTCATATTAACTCTAACGGCACGTTTAGTATTGTTGGTAAGGTTGTTAATCCTGTTGTTAAGCCTGTTCCTGCTGTTGTTGTTAAAAAGCCAGCGACACCACCTGCACCTGTTCCTGTTGCAGTTAAATCAGTTTCTGTAAAAGATTTTGTTTTGGGTAAGTCAAATGGTAGTGTTGTGACTGTTCAAAAGGCTCTTGCTAAAGAAAAGCATTATGGTGGTGCCATTGATGGGGTCTTTGGACCTAACACCCGCGCTGCATATGCTCACTGGCAGAAGGCTTTAGGGTATTCAGGCGCTCAGGCAAACGGTATTCCCGGCGTGTCTTCTCTTACTGCTTTAGGTACAAAATACAAGTTTAAAGTTGTTTCATGATGGATGAATTAATTAATGAACTAAAATTATTGCAGGCAAATGTTGTTGCGATGTATGCTCAGTCTCATGGGTATCATTGGAATGTTAAGGGTATGTTGTTTAAGGAGTTGCACGCATTTTTTCTAGAAATTTATGAAGATGTGTATGGTTCACTTGATACTATTTCTGAGAATATTAGAAAACTTGGTGGGGATGCTCCGTTTGGCCTTAGTACATGGTCTAATAATGCTACGTTTGAGGTTAATGAAGATCCTAATCTTTCTCCCGTCCAAATGCTTGGCGAATTGATCCTTGTTAATTCAGTTCTTTTAACTCAGTTAAAGAAAGTTTTTGTTCTCGCTGATACTCAGAATGAGCAGGGTGTTGCTAATTTTATTGCAGAGCGCATTGATCAGCATCAGTTCTGGAATTGGCAGTTGACTGCTACTTTAAGACCTACATTAGCCTAAAAGGGTTGACTTATAATAATAATTGGAGTATTCTGGATGAATGACTCCACTTATGCGAGTTATTACTCCCGCTATTGCCCTTCTTACGGCACTTGTCGTACAGGTACCAATGGCCCAGAGTAGTAATGCAAGTAATGTAGTAGTATCGGCTGGCAGTTCCGTTAAAACTGTTAAAACAACACCAACAATCAAAATGATCAGACCGCTTGGACCCATTAAGGGTATCAAGCCTTCTGCATGGACGGGTAAGTATTATTACCCTAAATGGGAATTGGTTCGCAGATGCATTGTAAAGAGGGAAAGTGAAGGTCAATATAATGTTGTCAGTCACATTTCGTCCAGTGCTGGTGCTTATCAATTTATCAAATTTTGGAGGCCCATTTTGGCTAAAAAATTAGGTAAGTCGCATTTGGCTTACACTCCAATTAATCATTGGAGCCGCGTTGATCAAGATCACGCTTTTTGGATTGTATGGAATAATGGAAAGGGAAGAAGCAATTGGGGGCCAGCAGGTGCCCGATATAACTGCTTCTAAAAAAGGTGGGGGAGAAATCCCCCACCTTCTATTGAAATAGGAGAATTATGTACGAGTATAAAGCAACAGTAGAAAAGATTATTGATGGTGACACGATTGATGTCATGATTGATTTGGGTTTTTATGTTTATAAGGTAGAGCGAGTTCGTTTAGCAAGAATTAATTGTCCAGAACTTTCGACTCCCGAAGGACAGGTTTCTAAGCAATTTGTTATTGATTATCTGGCACAAAAGCAGGTAACCATTAAGACACAAAAAAATATTTATGATAAGTATGGTCGTTGGATTGCTGATGTTTTTGTTGCTGATCAATGTCTTAACGACATTCTTCTGGAAAAGAATCTTGCTGTTCATTGGCCTGCTAAGGTGGCAACGGGAGGTCTTTCCTAATGCGCGTTGGAATGCTTAGTGCTGACTGGGGGGATTATGCTACTAGTAGTCCCGGTGGTTGTACATGGATTAGATTTTTTGGCCCTGCAGAAAAGATGGTAGACAAGGGTTGGGAAGTTTTCATTGGAGAATTTGGCTGGGATGACAAGGAAGGTTTTACAGTTGTTCCAACTCAATCAAGGATGATGAGCCATAACAGAGGGTTAATTAAAAATGATCCGCAGGCCGTTGGAGGCTTAGATATTGTTATTTTTAAATTATGGATGTGGCATGAAGCCAACGAGTATATTGAAAAGGCTAAGAAACTTGGTCAAACTGTAATCATTGACATTGATGATTGGTTTCACGGCCTTCCTACAACAAATATTGCTTTTCAGACGACTCACCCTGACAAGGATGCTTTGTGGAATCGTAATCATATGCTTGGCACTTATCGTAATGTCACTGGTTTGATTACAAGCACTAAGTTTCTTTATGATTATTATTCTAAATCAAATTCTAATTGTGAATTAGTTAGAAACTCTCTTGATCCTAAAAATTTTGTTAAAAGATATGATGCTGCCCGTAACCATCCAACAATTGGCTGGGTTGGCATTATGATCTGGCGTTCCGGCGATATTGAAACTTTGAAAGGTTGGCTTGGACCAACACTTGATAAATATGATTTGCGTTTTCATCATGCTGGTATAGATCCAAGCAAGCCACAGGAGTTTGCAGAGATTGCGGGAATTAATCCAGATAGACTCAGCGGTACCACAGGAGCCTCACCACAGCAATATGGGAACATCCTTTTACCGATGGACATTGCTTTAGTTCCTCTAAACACCTTGCCTTTTAATGAGGCCAAGAGTAATCTTAAGGGGCTAGAGTATGCTTTTAGTGGTATTCCGTTTGTAGCAGCGGATACTTATGAGTACAGATTGCTTTCTGAGCAGGGTGCTGGTAATGTCGCTTTCCGACCCAAGGACTGGATGAAGGCTATCCAGAAATTAATTGATCCAGACGAAAGAAAGCGTCAGGCTGATAGAGGGTATAATACTGTTATGGAACATTATAATCTTGAGACTAGGGTTGATACTTGGATGACTGCGATTGAAAAGATTCATTCCACCAATCCAAAGAGGCGAAATGGCTGATTTCTTTTATAAATTAGGATACTATTCTGTTTATGTTGCTAATTTTTTAGCATATATCCTTGGAACAGCGGGTGTCGTTTACTATATTTATAATAAAGAATTCCCCTTCCTTCCTTTGATTTTTTTAATGGTTTATTCTATCTGGAAGAAAACATTTATTATTTATCAAAATAGTCAAGTTAATAATATGAATAATGTAATTACAGCGACTATCGATACAAATCAGTTAGAAGATGTTATTAATTCTATTAATTATAAAAATATGTATTTAGGTGGACCAAATTAAATGACTTGTATCGTGGCTTTGGAAGATAATGGAAAGATTTACATGGGTGCTGATTCAGCAGCCGTGGATGGGGAAGCAATTTCATTAAGAAAAGAGCCAAAGATATTTAAGTGTGGTGACTTTTTGATTGGTTTTTCTCATAGTTTTAGGTATGGTCAAATAGTTGAACATTATTTTAAGCCTCCTAAAGTTACAGAAAAAAATATTGTTAAGTATATGGTCACTAAATTTGTACCGGAATTAAGAATAACTCTTGCTATGAATGATTTTGAAGAAAAAGAATCTTGCATGATTATTGGGTATAACGGTAAAATCTTTTATGTAGAGAGTGATTGGAATGTTGGTTATGATGAAACAAACTATCATTCGATAGGTTCAGGGGCACCTGCGGCTTTTGGATCTTTATATTCCACAAAAGGACAACACCCAATGGATCGTGTAAGAATTGCTTTAGAAGCAGCACAAGAGTTTACAACAAGTGTCCGTGGTCCATTTAACTATTTAGATATTTAAATGAATAATAAACTTGATCTATCAGGAATAATTACACATGAATGTATTTGTGGCTCAAACATGTGGAATCTTGTAGTTTCTTTTGAGGATTATGAGATATCAGCATATCTTTTAGAAATGGAATGCACCTTTTGCGGTACAATTGCTACCGCCCCAACACCATTAGATAAGGAATATTAATGTCAAACGATATTGAAGGTTTGAAAAGAAACTTTACTGCAGCATCAAACGAATTGAAGAAGTGTGTCGGCAATAAGCCGGGGATGAATGCAGAAATGAAATACGGTCAAGCATACATGGCCTTGGTCAAGGCTGGAGTTGCACCTAAGTTAAAGAAGAAGTACCGTGGCGGTCTAAAGTGAATATTGATGATCTGTATGAAAGAATAACTCAAGAGGTAACTGAAAAATTTCATGATAAATATATTTCAACGGGTCATCGATATAATGATGAAACAATGCATATTGCAAAGGAATATGTTAGATTTATTATTGATGAATTTACATCAGCCTTTTGGGATGAAAGAGAGATTATAGATGAATAAGCGCAGCGAAATTGCTGTGGCTATTTTTGGTTTAGGTTTGGGACTTGTTTTTGGAAGTTCCATTTTTATTGTACCTAAACCCTTACTTGGTCTGAGTTCCCTTGGTCATATTTTTGCTATGACTGGAACCTACCTATGTCTTGTAATGATCATCTTGTCTTCTAGAATCCCCATACTTGAACGTGGAGTAGGGCATGACAAAATGATACTATGGCATAGGAAAATAGCCCCCTACGCGCTCCTGCTTATCTTTCTTCACATAAACATGAACACTTTATCTTATGCTAAAGGTGTTCGTAAAACTTTTATGGATCAGATTAAACTTTTCTATACAGAATACCCTTGGATGCCTCAAGCAATCATTGCTGGTTTAATGATGTTTATACTAGGAATTATAAGTTATAAAAAAATCAGAACCATGATGCGGTATGAAGTTTGGTGGTCTTTACATTTATTGTTTTATGTTTCTGTAGTACTAGCATTTGGGCATCAATTAGAAGTAGGAAGTATTTTTGTTAAGCACCCTTGGATTAAGTCAGGGTGGATTGTATTATATGTAGGAACATTCTTAATTATCCTTGTGACAAGACTCCTACTGCCATCCTTGTTCTCTTACAAACATAAATTAAAAATTGATCGTGTAATTAGAGAAAGCAAAGATGTTTATAGTGTTTATATAAACGGGAAAGACCTTGACAAAGTGTATGCTCATGGTGGACAATTCTTTCAGTGGAGATTTCTTACAAGAAAATGGTGGTGGCAGGCACATCCGTATTCCCTGTCCCGCTCTCCAAGAAATGGACAACTTAGAATCACTGTTAAAATTTTAGGTGATCATAGTTATGATGTAGCAAAGAGGTTACGTCCCGGCACTAGAATCTTTGCTGAAGGCCCGTACGGAATTTTTACTTCAAAGAGGCGGGAAGGAAATCTAATAGCAGCGTTTGCTTCAGGTATTGGAATTACCCCAATCTTGGCGATGCTGGAAGAACTTCCTAAAAGGGCAGACGTTATTTTAATTTACAGAGTTTCTAGTGTCGATGACATAATTCTTTATGAAGATTTAGAAAGTTTGTTTTTAACAAATCACTGGAAATTATATTATTTAATCGGTGATCGAAAAGAACATCCGATGACTGCTAATCACATACGTCAGTACATCCCAGATCTTGGTTTTAGAGAAGTTTATGTATGTGGGTCAGAAGGTTTTATGGATGATGTAATTACGCTTGCATTAAATGCAGGTGTTATGGATAATAAGATATACCACGAATCATTTTCGTTCTAAGGAGAACACATGCAAGTCTTTATGTCAGAGTACACGTTTGAAGAGTCTGCTAAGGTACTAGACAATAAGCGTTTGGTTAAGCAGTTGCTTGAGGGTCGTCAGATTCTCGCTGCGCTTGCAGGGCAGACTAAGGGGTGGCGTAACCATCCAGCAACAAGGATGTTTGAGGGCTATGAACCTGCCCTTTTTGATTACCTATACTATGTTGCTAAGGAAATGGAACAGCGTGGATACAAGACTGAGAATAATTGGAATGAAATTGTAAGGCTTGGATTAGCCCATTTTATTCTTGATAGTGATTATGAGATGCCTCCTTGGTTTGTTGATCGGGCAACTCTTCATAGTGTTGTAACTACTCATCGTAGAAGCCTTTACAATAAAGCCCCAGAGTTATATCCTCAGTATGAGTATGAAGCATCTATCGGTGCGGATTTTGTTTGTTGTGGTAGTTGTAACTATTATTGGCCTACACATGTAAAGGAAAAAGTATGACAAGCATTGAGTATAAAGATCTGCGTATTAGTCCAGAAGAATTTTTGACTATTGTTTCAAGGGTCTATGAGAAAGTTGACCTTGGCCCTAATATGTATGAGCGTGGGCACCCAGAGGATGTTTACGTTAATCTTGAGGTTGTTTTTAAGAGCGTCGGTCAGGGTATTGTTGAATATATTGAGCAGGTTAAAATGGCTGTTCAGACTAGTAATCGAAAGGAAAAGTGATGGCTTCTATTCTTACTACAGCAACTGTAGATCATCAGGGAAATGAATTGTCTGTTCATTGTACTGATGCTAATACTGGTATTACCATGAAGGTTATGGTACCTTCAGATGCCATGAACGAAGACACGCGCAAGTCAGTTGGTATTCTTGCGGCTAATATGCCGGAAGCATTTTTGAGAGGCGTCATGATGATTGCAGAGAGTCCAGACGAATGATTAAGGTAACTGTTACCGAAGATTCGTGGTACCCTGTCTATACTTTAGATAAGTCATCCAGTGTTTTGGATGACACAATTGAAATTCCAGAGGCTATTTATTCTCGTTACCTTAAAATAATGAAAGATTTTGAGGATATGCAAGATGAGATTCGTCAGTTTCAAACTGAGCAGAATGATTACCAGTATGAAAAGTATAGTGCTTCAACTAAAGCCCAGATGCCAAGGTATCGGGATTAAAATGTATGAACTTGAGCGGGATATGGAAAATTATTATCGGATTAAGTTTGCTTTAGAGATAGAGGATCATATCTATAATTCTAAAGACAATCCTGTTGATGAGGATTCCCGTTGGTTTTTTAATGGAATGCGTTACGCCATGATGCTTTTGCGTCATGGTTCCTCGCCTTAGTTCAGGGGATAGAACGCGAAACTTCTAATTTCGATGTCGTTGGTTCGAATCCAACAGGTGAGACAATTATTTAATGGAGATTTTATGGATGAGATTGATGCTCTGATTGCAGAAATGGTTGATGCAGGAGCGTTGTTAGTTGATGGTATGCTTCTGGATGAGTTTACATATCGTTTTGATATGAAAATTCTTAAAGAAAAATATCCAGATGTTTATGATATTATTATGGAAGATATTGATGATACCATGTTGGAATTGTTAGATCGTGAATATATTTCTGTTGAGTATGATGAGAATCTAGAGGCACATTTTTCTCTTACTGAAAAAGGTTATGATAACTATAAAATAATTAAGGAGAGTCAGTCTGATGAGTGATTATATAAATGTTCCCGTTGATTTAGCGCGGGAGATGGCTAA
>Ga0114959_10004272_pt1 | contig 10993 bp, 10 predicted proteins | sample C_130625_EF_Meta_FD_87317 | JGI IMG/M metagenome (GOLD analysis project Ga0114959, IMG submission 87317) | Freshwater microbial communities from Lake Croche, Canada to study carbon cycling - C_130625_EF_MetaG | ecosystem: Environmental > Aquatic > Freshwater > Lake | place: Lake Croche, Canada...
TTTAATTTGTTTTTACCTAATTAATACTGCAAAAAAAAGAAATTTTCTTTACATAAGTATTAATATATAACACTTTTATCTTTTGTGGGGTGAGATTCCCTGCTCCAAAAAAGGGTTTTTACTTGATCTGAACTCAATTCTGAGTGGCGTTCCTCTTAATTTAAACTCTTCCCTGAATTTTCCCTCTAAATAACGTTTATAACTGTCTGTTACACCATCTAAGCCGTTGCCATGAATAATCACAATCGGTGGATTCGATCCGCCTTGATGGGCGTATCGTAATTTAGGTCTAAATCGTCCAACTCTCTTAGGTTGCTGGAATTCAACTGCTTCACCTAAAATTCGAGTGAGTCGTGGAGTTGGTAATTTCGTCATTGCCGCAGCATAGGCTAAATCGACATCTTTGAATAATTCTTTTAAGCCAAAACCTTTGATTGCAGAAATAGTATGCACATTGGCAAAGTCTAAAAAGCGAAGTTTTCGTGCAATATCGTTTCGAGAGGTTTCTTTTTGATGCGCATCTAAACCATCCCATTTATTAACAGCTACGACTAATGCTCTGCCTGCTTCCACAATAAATCCCGCAATATGGGCATCTTGCTCTGAAATATCTTGCTGGGCATCCAACATCAAAATCACCACATTGGCATCAGCAATTGCTTGCAGGGTCTTGACCACCGAGAATTTTTCAATGGCTTCAAAGATTTTTCCTCTTTTACGAAGTCCCGCGGTATCAATGAGCGTATAGGGTTTGTTGCCACGCATAAATGGAACTTCGATAGCATCTCTCGTAGTTCCAGGCATATCAAATGCAATGACGCGCTCTTCTCCAAGCAGAGTATTTATGAGGGTTGATTTACCAACGTTGGGTCTTCCCACAACTGCAATACGAATCGAGCGATCATCTGAGGCCTCTTCATCTTCGTCTGGCTCAGGTATGCCTAAAGCGTCCAAGGCTTCATCTAGTACATCTTTGACGCCGTCTCCATGAGCTGAAGAAATGGGGTATGGCTCACCTAGTCCTAATTCATAAAATTCAGCTGCAACAGTTGCACGTGTCATACCTTCTGATTTATTCACTGCCAAAATAACAGGACGACCTGTTCTTCGTAAAAAATCAGCAATGACACGATCCTGTGGTGCCATCCCTAAGCGACCATCAACCAAAAATACAACTAAATCAGCTTCAACCACTGCTTGCTTCGTTTGTTTAGCCATCTCAGCCAAAATTCCAGTCTTGGCAATAGGCTCAAAACCACCCGTATCAATACAAATAAATTCACGTTCCCCCAATCGTCCGTTACCATAATGACGATCACGCGTTAGCCCAGAAAAATCGGCTACCAAAGCGTCTCTTGACCTCGTTAAGCGGTTAAAAAGCGTTGACTTTCCAACATTTGGTCGGCCGACGATGGCAATGACAGGTTTCATTGAATTTTGTATGCGGCAAGAGTTCCGCCCTTGGTTTGTACAATCACCAACCCTTGGGTTGCTAAAGGTGCCGCAGAGATTCCTGAACTGTCGACTCTTACCCGTCCAACAATATCGCCATTGGACTGATCAAATAAATGTAGATAACCTTGCGAGTCTCCAGCAAGAACACTTGAACCGACTGCAAGGGGCTCACCAACATCGCGCCATTGCAGTTTTTCATTACGCCAAAGCTCAGTTCCTTGATTAGCATTAAACGCCGCAAGAAATGATTTATCGTTTACGGCATAGACGGCATCGGCTGATTGCGTCGTACCCGAAAAGCTCGAAAAGTCCTTTACCCAAGCCATACGAGCATTTTTAATATCCCCACATCCAATTTTTCCCTGATAAGAAACTGCACACATTCTAGGACCTAGTAGGGTGGGTTTGGCGGTAATGTCACTTAAGCGCTCTATTTCCGATGTCCCACGTGGAGGAGCCAATAAAGATTCCCAAATCGTGCTGCCGTTACTTAAAGCCAGTAGGCCAAATTGTCCACCACTAAAACCAGTGAAAATGACTTCATTATTGATGGATGACATACTGTAACTCGTTCTGAGGGATAGAACGGATGGGTTTTTTGAAGTTACCCAACGACGTTTTCCAGAAGAGGCCTCTAAACCAATAAAGCGGTTATCAATCGTGCGTATCACAACAACCCCTGCAGCCACTAGAGGTTCTGTCAATACTTCAGTACCGACCGATGTATCCCATTTTTTTGCGCCTGTTTGTGCATCAAAAGCATAAACATCACCTTTTAAACTGCCAACCACAAGAATATTTCCGTCAGTTCCAGGCCCTGTAGATAAACCTTTCGGTGCGGATATAGACCAAATTACTTTGCCACTACCTGCGTCTACACGGTAAATATCACCACCTTCAGAACTAGCATATACATCACTCCCAATCAAAATTGGTTTGAAAGCATAATTAAGTGACTTACCTACACTAACCGACCAAACACGACTGAGGTTTACGGGATTGGTTATCGGTGTTAATTCTGCAGCGAGGCGTCTTTTGTTGCCCTGACATCCTTGCAAACCGATAATTGATAGCGCTAGTGCAATAACCATTAAGCTTCGCAAGAACTGTTTAGTCTGGATTAAATTTCGCATCAGAAACCTCCCAAACTATCAATTTTCACTTTCAACAAGCGCTGATCAGGTCCTGGATTTTGTTGTTGTAATTTTTTGAGCGCTGGGTCAATTTCTTTCAGCCCGGTAGCTTTCATTCGTTCATCTGTTAAAACATTCCAAGCAGCAATATAGGATTTTTTCGCCTCTTCAGTTTTATCCTGAGCCCAATACCAATCACCCCGACGCTCAAGTTTTAAAGCTTCAAATCCTACCGCCATTTTTGAGTTTAATAACTGATCAGCCTGAGTTAACCCTTCTGGTGTTTTTTGGTCAATGTAGATGGAGGATAATCTCAGTTTTGCAATCGTTTGAAAACTGTCACTACTCGCAGAATTTGCAACCCACTTCAGTTGCTCGATTGTAGCCTCTTGGTCATTTACGGAATACGCTAAATTTGCTGCGAGCAATCCCGCCATTCCTGCATATGCTGTTTTGCCATACTCTTGTTGAATTTTTTTCGCGGTACTCAATACACTTGGTAAATCATTTTTAGCAGTTTGCTCGAGTAATACTTCATATTGTTTAGATGCCGCTAGGGCTTGTTTAGTCTGATAGGATTGATAACCCCAATAGATAGCAGAGCCGATCACAGCAATGACCACACCAATAAGTAACCAGCGACCGTAATCTTGCCAAAATGCTTTTAATTTAGCGAGTTGTTCTTGTTCTTCTAAATCTAAATCCATGGTGCTTGTCTTTCTAACTTCTTCAGTAGGTTTAATCGGAATGGCTAACTAATAAATCAATTATCTTATCTAATACATTCTCTAAAGCAACTTGATCTTGTGTACCAGTTTGGCGTAAATCTTTAATTTGAGCTTGTTGCAGTTTTAACTCATCTTCTCCAATGATAACTGCATATAAAGCCCCACTAGAATCAGCCTTTTTCATTTGTGATTTAAAACTAGCAGCTTGACCATCCACACTAGCATGCACCACAACATCAACTCCGGCAGATCTTAGGCGTTCTGCAAGGACAAATGTTGGCTCTAGGGTAGCGCCGCCACCATGAATCATATAAATATCACACAGCGATTGCGCCTCTTCCCCCAAGCCCTGCTCTTTCATGAGCTCAATGACTCGCTCCATCCCCATCGCCCAACCACAAGCGGCTGTAGGTTTCCCCCCCATGCGCTCAATCAGGGGATCATAACGCCCTCCACCGGCAACCGTTCCCTGAGCTCCCAATTGATCAGTAACCCATTCAAAAACAGTTAAATTGTAATAATCGAGGCCTCTTACCAAGCGATGATTAATCTTAAAAGGAAGATTATTTGCTTTAAGTAAGGACTGAACTTGAGCGAAATGTTCTTTAGATTCTTTTCCTAAAAAATCAATTAGTTTAGGTGCAGCCGCCACCAAATCTTGCATCTGCGGATTTTTGGTATCTAAAATCCGTAAGGGATTAGTCTTTAATCGGCGTTGCGAGTCTTCATCTAATTGCGTAACATGCTGTTCAAAATATTCCACTAAGGCGATACGATGCTGCTTGCGTTCGGCTTCATTTCCTAATGAATTCATTTCCAATCGCAAGCCTGTTAAACCCAAATCATCCCAAAGCCTAGCGCACATTAAGATTAATTCTGCATCTAGCTCAGGCCCAGCAAAACCTAAGGCCTCTACACCAAATTGATGGAACTGACGATAGCGCCCTCTTTGTGGCCGTTCATGACGAAACATAGGCCCTATATAAAACAATCTTTTAGGACCTTCATACAATAAATTATGTTCAACCACGGCTCGAACCGCTGCAGCGGTTCCTTCTGGTCGTAAAGTTAACTGTTCACCATTGAGACGATCCTCAAAAGAATACATTTCTTTTTCAACGATGTCGGTAACTTCTCCAATCCCGCGCTGAAATACTTCCGTATGCTCAACGATAGGAGTACGTATGTTTTGATATCCATATGATTTGGCTAAGCTCTGGATGGTGCGTTCGACAAACTCCCAGCGATACGCATCCTGCGGCAACAGGTCGTTCATCCCTTTGACACCCGTCAGCTTTTTGATTTTGGAACTTGCGGCTGGATTAGCCTTCGAAGCATTTAAATCAGACATACATTCTTTATCTTTAACTTGAAATTAGATGAATCTTTATTGTTTGTTTGCGCCATAGCGACGCTCAACATATTCTTGAACAATTTGTTCAAACTCCGCAACAATATGATCGCCGCGTAATGTTTTCACCTTCTCGCCATCAATAAAAACTGGAGCGGCCGGGGACTCACCTGTGCCAGGTAAGCTAATACCAATATCGGCATGTTTACTCTCACCAGGTCCATTGACGATACAGCCCATCACGGCGACGCTCATAGATTCGACGCCTGGATAGTGTTGCTTCCACTCGGGCATTTGATGGCGCAGAAACGTTTGGATGTTGGAAGCGAGTGATTGGAAGAAGGTACTCGTCGTTCTACCACATCCAGGACAGGCAATCACCATCGGGGTGAAATGGCGTAAATCCATGGTTTGTAAAATCTCTTGCGCAACAATCACTTCATTTTCACGAGGAGCACCAGGTTCTGGGGTTAATGAAATACGAATTGTGTCACCAATACCTTCTTGCAATAAAACAGCTAAAGCCGCTGTTGAGGCAACGATGCCTTTACTCCCAATTCCCGCCTCGGTTAAACCCAGGTGTAATGGAAAATCACAACGCTTCGCTAAATCTCGATACACAGCAATTAAATCTTGTACAGCACTGACTTTGCAAGACAGAATAATTTGATTACTTGGTAACCCAATCTCAATGGCACGCTCTGCGGATTGCAATGCCGATTGAATCAAAGCTTCGACCATGACTTCACGCGCATCTTTTGGTTGAGAGAGTGCTGCATTTTGATCCATGAGGCTAGCAAGCAAGTCTTGATCGAGACTTCCCCAATTGACACCAATACGAACAGGTTTGTTATAGGTGCATGCCATCTCAATCATTTGGGAGAATTGCACATCACGTTTGGCCCCTTGGCCGACATTACCTGGATTGATACGATATTTGGATAAGGCTTTGGCACACTCGGGATAGTCCTTTAATAAGGTGTGTCCGTTGTAATGAAAGTCTCCAACCAAAGGTACATCTACACCCATTTTATCGAGTTGCTCACGAATCGCTGGCACTGCAGCCGCTGCCGCTGGTGTGTTGACGGTAATACGGACCATCTCAGATCCTGCTTTTGCCAGTTCTTTGACCTGAATCGCAGTTCCAATCGGATCTTCCGTATCAGTATTCGTCATAGACTGTATTCGAATGGGAGCGTCACCACCAATGCTAACGATATTTGAGCCCCACTGCACGGTTGCTTGTTGAGTCTTGCGACGTTGGTAGTGGTTAATTTGTAATAGGTTTGGATTATTCGTCGTCATCTTCATCTACCTCAAGAGGCTTACTCCATACAATTCGTTTTTCTGTTCTTTTTGCTAAATTAGTACGATCTTGCACATCTCCAGCGAGTTGTCCACAAGCAGCAGCGATATCATCACCGCGTGTTTTACGAACAGTTGTGACAATTTTCGCATCTAAAAGTATTTTTGCAAATTGTTCGATGCGTGCTCGTGGAGATTGTTTTAATCCAGATTCCGGAAATGGATTAAATGGAATCAAATTCAACTTACAACGAATCGGTGCTAATAGTTTAACTAACTCTCTGGCCAATTGATCAGAATCATTGACGCCATCCAACATGCAGTATTCAAATGTCAAAAAATCCCTCGGTGCGTATGGAAGATAACGCTGGCAAGCTGCCATTAATTCTTCTAAAGGATATTTACGATTAATTGGTACCAAAATATCGCGCAACTTATTATTTGGTGCATGTAAAGACACTGCTAGAGCAACAGGCATATCTTTGGCTAATTTATCAATAAAAGGCACAACACCAGAAGTCGATAAGGTAACCCTTCTTCTCGATAAGCCATAGGCATTGTCATCCAACATGAGACTCATCGCACCAATTACGGGTTCGTAATTAAGGAGCGGCTCACCCATCCCCATCATCACCACATTGGAAATCACACGACCTTCGCCATGGGCAAGTTGGGTTTTATCATAGGTGTCAATACGTTTAACTGCAGATGGGTCATTACGCAAGTGATGCTCGGCATACCAAAGCTGACCAATAATCTCGCCAACGGTGAGGTTGCGGGCAAAGCCTTGTTTACCGGTGGAACAAAATTGGCAGTTTACGGCACATCCGGCTTGTGTTGAGATACACAAGGTACCTCTTTCATCTTCAGGAATATAGACCATCTCGACGGCATTACCGTCTCCGACATCGAGCAACCATTTTCTTGTACCGTCTGATGCGGTTTGATCACTAATGACTGGTAGAGATTTTATCTCTACCGTGCCATCCAATTGCTCACGAAAACTTTTGGCCAAATCGCTCATCAAATGGACGTCACTGACGCCGCGCTGATGAACCCAGCGCATCAATTGCTTAGAGCGAAATGGCTTTTCGTTGAGGCCGGCAATGAAAGTTGCTAGCCTTTCCCCATCTAAATCTAATAAGTTCGTACGGGGAATTTGCGTCACCTATTAGCGTGTGTAAACTTGCAAGCCAGCAAAGAAAAATGCGATTTCTTGCGCAGCAGTCTCTGGACCGTCAGAACCATGCACAGCGTTTGCATCAATACTTTGTGCAAAATCAGCACGAATCGTACCTTTGTCTGCTTTAGCAGGATCCGTTGCACCCATGAGTTCACGGTTTTTAGCAATCGCATTTTCACCTTCTAATACTTGAATCATCACTGGACCAGAAATCATGAAGCCGACTAAATCTTTAAAAAATGGTCGAGCAGCGTGCACGGCATAAAACTGACCAGCTTCTACTTCTGATAAATGCACCATCTTGGAAGCAATCACTTTTAAACCAGCATTTTCAAAACGTGTGTAAATTTGACCAATAACATTTTTTGCAACTGCGTCAGGTTTAATGATGGAAAGAGTTCTTTCGATTGCCATTGTGAATGCTCCTAAAAATTGAAGTTAAGTTTAAAAAGGTAATTATACAGACTTATATTAGTTAAAACCCTTAATCGTTTTTAGAGTTTTTATACTTAAGTAACTGTTTTTATTCAAATAACCTTAATTGAGGTAGTGACATTTATGACACATGCCCCTATTGAAATTTAAAAAAATGCCTATAATTAGTTATCAGTTGGATATCCAACTTTTTATTAAGGAGAATGTTTCAATGAATGATCAAAATACTTTTGGTTATAGTGTTGGTAACTCGTTATCTAGTGCTCTAGCCACAAACCGTGTGCTACGTAACACTTTTGCTTTGCTTGCTCTAACAATGATTCCTACCATTCTTGGTGCATGGGTTGGTGTATCTACAGGATTTTCTTTCTTTCAAACAAGTCCAATTATGGGCATGATTGTTTTCTTAGGTCTAGCCTTCGGTTTCTTTTGGGCGATTGAGAAAAACAAAAATTCCGGGACTGGTGTTTTGTTGTTATTAGGCTTTACGTTCTTCATGGGCTTAATGCTCACCGGTCTTCTGACGCACACGCTTCAGTTTAAAAACGGTGGCCAGTTAATCATGATGGCGTTCGGTACAACAGGTATCATTCTTGCTGGTATGGCAACTTGGGCTGCTACTTCAAAATCAAATTTTGAAGGTCTTGGTAAATTCTTATTTATCGGCGTCATCTTGTTGATTTTGGCTTCTGTAGCTAATATTTTCTTGCACATTCCAGCCTTGTCACTCAGCATTATGGTGCTTGCTGTTGGTATCTTCTCTGCATATATTTTGTATGACGTGAAGCGTATCGTAAACGGTGGTGAGACAAACTATGTGATGGCTACTTTATCCATTTACCTAGATGTATATAACGTCTTCACAAACTTACTGGCTTTGTTTGGTATTTTTGGCGGTGATCGCGACTAAGTAATAAATGCTTTAAAAAAAACACGGGCTTGCCCGTGTTTTTTTATGCTTATTTTTTATTAAACACCGCAATTGATTCCACATGTGAGGTATGGGGAAACATATTCATAATGCCAGCCTGGGAAAGTTCATAACCAGCCTCATTGACTAATACTCCTGCATCTCTAGCGAGAGTTGCTGGATTACAAGATACATACACAATACGTTTAGGGAGTAGTTGGAGATTGGTCTCTAACTTGGTTTGATAAGCGTCCCGAAGGGCTTGCACCAGTGCAAACGCTCCATCTCTTGGTGGGTCAATCAACCATTTGTCATACCCTCCCCAAGTTTGTAAATGCTGCAACTCGACTTCAAATAAATTAATGTGCTTAAAGTAGATATGAGAAGTAATGTTATTTTTTTCTGCGTTGTCTTGTGCACGTTGGCATAGCACCTTACTGCCTTCAATTCCCATGACTTCTTTAGCCAAGGTGGCTATGGGCAAAGTAAAGTTACCAATCCCGCAAAAAAAATCAATAACTCTCTCATCTGGTGCTATGTCCAGAAACCGAATCGCGCGTCCGACCAACACTTGATTCATGGTGTGATTGACTTGAGTAAAGTCAGTCGGATGAAACGGAATTTGTATACCAAATTCTGGTAAGTTGTAATGCAACTGACCTTCCAATGGATAAAAAGGTTTGACGGTTTCTGGGCCTTGGGTTTGGGTCCATATCCAAACTCCATGTTGATCGGCAAACGCAATCAAAATTGCTTCATCATCTTTGGTTAAAGGCAATAGGATACGGATCACCATGGCGGTAATAGACTCGCCTCCCTGATCACCCATCGCCAGTTCAATTTGCGGAATACGATCACGAATTGACAAATTCATGACAAGTGTTCGAAGCTCAGGCAATAACTGCGACCAGGCTTTAGGCAATACCTCACAACTTGTCATGTCCGACACATACCGGTTTTGTGGTTCATGAAACCCTACCAAAATCGTACCCTTTTTGATCGAACGATTCACGACACTGAGTCGGGTGCGATAACGATAGCCCCAATCAGGTCCGGCAATGGGGCTGAGCATCGTTGATGCTTTGACTTTACCTAAATAGTGAAGATTATCTTCAAGGACTCGTTGTTTTAGAGCCAATTGTGCTCTTGAATCAAGATGCTGCATCGTACATCCACCACAGTTTCCGTACCATGGGCAGACGGGTGTTTTGCGATAAACTGCTGGCTTGATCACCTGAGTTAATTTACCCTTTAAAAATTTACTTTTATCTTGGGTAATTTGATATTCAACAAACTCTCCAGGTAAAGCACCTGCCACAAAGATGACTTTATTAGGGCTATGCTCATCATCTTCCGGTAAGCGTCCAATCCCCTGTGCGTCGAGATCCATAGCACCAATGGAAATCTTTTTTTTCAAGCCCACCAATGGGCTTTGCTTTGTTCTACGCACCAATTATTGAGTAAAGCCAGCTAAGTATTCCAACCAATGTCCACAACCTTCTTGTGTAGCTTGGGTCGCTAATTCTTTTTTAATGAAGTCAATTTCGAGAAGATACTCTTCTTCGGTAAACGCTCCACGAAAAAGTTGGTAACGGCAATACATGAGATAGGTATTGACTACATCCGTTTCACAATAGGCTCTGATTTTATCGAGTTGTCCAGCTTGATAGGCTGGCCATACTTGGGAGCCATCCATGCCCATTTTGCCAGGGAAACCACATAATTTAGCCAAAGCATCCAGTGGGGCATTGGCTTTGCCTTGATAAAAGGCTAATAAATCCATGAGGTCTAAATGGCGTAAATGATAACGACTAATGTAATTGTTGTATTTAAAATCACGCGCATCGTGATCGCCACTCTCTCCCATCTCCCAATAACGTGATGCGCTAATTTGGTTGACTAAAGCTCGATAATTTAATACAGGCAAATCAAAGCCACCACCATTCCAAGAGACTAGTTGAGGGGTATATTTATCAATCAACTGAAAGAAATCAGCAACAATCTCTTTTTCTGAGCTGTGTAAATTACCTAAACTACCCACTTTAAATTGAGGTAAACCTTCTTTAGTGGTTCGACGAATCACGCAAGAAATCGCAACGACTTTTTGCAAATACAGTGGAAAAAAAGCATTTTGGCCATTGGCTGCGCGTTGCTCAATTGCAGCTGTAACAACTTGTTCATCAGATAAGTCTGATGCAAATTCATTGAGCTTTCGCAATCCATCAACATCTGGAATAGTTTCAATATCAAAGACTAAGACTGTTTTCATTCTCTTAGCTATCAAAATAACCCGTTGGGTCTATAGGTTTACTATCGCGCCGCAACTCAAAATGTAACTTAATACGATCTGATTCAGTATTACCCATTTCTGCAATTTTCTGTCCACGTTTAACAGTATCACCTTCTTTGACAAGGTTTTTACTATTATGCGCATAGATAGTAATGTAGTTATTGTTGTGTTTAACAATGACCAAATTACCATAACTACGTAAA
>Ga0114959_10004273_pt1 | contig 10993 bp, 13 predicted proteins | sample C_130625_EF_Meta_FD_87317 | JGI IMG/M metagenome (GOLD analysis project Ga0114959, IMG submission 87317) | Freshwater microbial communities from Lake Croche, Canada to study carbon cycling - C_130625_EF_MetaG | ecosystem: Environmental > Aquatic > Freshwater > Lake | place: Lake Croche, Canada...
ACGGTGCCCGGCTCCGGGTTGGTGCCCGTGGCGGTCTGGCTGATGCCGCTGGTGACGAGCGGCGCGTTCGGCATCTGGGCGAAAGCGGCGGTGGACGCAGCCACGCCGGCAATGGCAGTCGCTGCCATCAGAAAGTTACGCATGTTTATCTCCTCAAGTCGCCGATTGACTCCGGCGGATTAGCAGGCCCCGCCCCGTTGCCCCACACGTTCCAGCCAACCCAAATCAGAAGGCTGGAGTTCTGAGACGGGCGGGGGCAGCCAGACCTGGAAGAGTATTGGAGCAGCGATCACAAACCCGCAATCGGGCCACAAGCAGCGTCATGGCATTTGCGAAACACTGTGGCGCTCATGCCACAAGCGCGCCGATCGCCCCCACGCCCTTGCAACGTGTCCGCGGCATTTGGCGGACGGACCCCCCGGTGATTCCGCCCAAGGCCGCCACGGCCCCGCTCGACCGTCGGGCCATTGCCGCCCAGCGTGTCGGCCCCAGCCCCATAGCACCTGGATGGCTTTGCGTTGCAAACACCGGGGAGAGAAATGACAGCATCACGCCCGCCCGTCGCGCCCGCACCAACTCGGCCATGCCATGCGCCGAACTGGTCAGCGCCATGCGCCGCCTCATGCCCGGCACCGCGCGCCCACCACGCAGATGCATCTTGGCGCCCAAATCCGCGGCCAACCGCCAATTGCCCGCCACCACCAGCACGAGACGCCGCGCGCGGCACAGGCGGGCCACTGCCCGGCCCATCCGACGCGGATCGGCCACCCCCTCTGGCCGGAACACGACACCCGCCAGCCCCCGCGGCAGGCGCGCGATGGCGGGCAACGGATCGGGCAGGCGGTGATGATCGGTGAACATCCATAGCGATGGCGGGCCAGCCGCGCCGTTGCGCGACTTGACCGCGCGCGCCCAAGCGACAAGCCTGTGATCCATGTCCGACCTCATCCCCTCCATCGCCGCCAATCTGGTCCGCATTCAGGACAGGATCGCAACCGCCGCCATCGGTGCCGGGCGCCGGGCCGAGGATGTCACCCTTGTTGCCGTCTCCAAGACCCATCCGACAGATGCGGTGCGCGCTGCGCTGGCATGCGGTCAGCTGCATTTCGGCGAGAACAGGGTACAGGAGGCGCAAACCAAGTTCCCCGACCTCCGCGCGGCGCATCCCAGCATGCGCCTACATATCATTGGTGGCTTGCAGACCAACAAGGCGCGCGAGGCGGTGCGGATCGCCGATGTCATCGAATCTCTCGACCGTCCCAGGCTCGCCGATGCCATCGCCGATGCCATCCAACGCGAAGGCCGCTGCCCGGATCTGCTCATCCAGGTGAATGTCGGCGACGAGCCCCAGAAATCCGGCATCCCGACTGAGGAGGCTGATGGCTTTGTTGAGGCGTGCCAAACTCGCTTCGGCGCAAGCCTGATCGGACTGATGTGCATTCCTCCGGCCGAGGGTGATCCGGTGCCGCATTTTGCCTGGCTCGCGAAATGCGCCGCGCGCCACGGTTTGCGCGGGGTGTCGATGGGCATGTCAGGCGATTTCGAGACCGCCATTGCACAGGGTGCAACCCATGTCCGCGTCGGTTCCGCAATATTCGGCAGCCGCGCCTGACGCGCTGCTTGCACCTGGATTGCCGCAAGCGTAATGCCGCCCCGAATCGACGAGGCACCCCATGAGCACGCTCGCACCCCACGCCGGCAGTGACCATGACGCGCAGAAGACCGAGGTGAGGGCGGCTGCCCTGCTTGGCGTTCTGGGCGTCGTCTATGGCGATATCGGCACCAGCCCGCTTTACGCGCTGAAGGCCAGCCTGGACCATTTCGGCAGCGGTGATGTGCTGCTGGCGGCCGACATTCTCGGCATTCTGTCGATGATCTTCTGGTCGCTCGTGCTGATCGTCACCGTGAAATACGTCTCGCTGGTGATGCGGGCCGATAACCGCGGTGAGGGCGGCATCCTCGCCCTCATGGTCCTCGCCCAGCAATGCTGCCAGAGTCCACGCGCGCGGCGGCTGCTGGCCATGGTCGGTATCGCCGGCGCCTGCCTGTTCTTTGGCGACGGTGTCATCACCCCGGCCGTTTCGGTGCTCTCCGCCGTTGAGGGGCTGCAGGTTGCGGCGCCCGAGCTCAAAACTTACGTGTTGCCGGTTGCTACCGTCGTGATCATCGGCCTGTTCGCGGTGCAGTCCCGCGGCACCGGCAGCGTTGGGCGCGTCTTTGGCCCGGTGATGGCGGTGTGGTTCCTGGTGATTGCGGTACTCGGCATCATCCAGATCACCAAGAACCCCAGCATCCTGGCCGCGCTCTCACCCACCTACGGCATTGCTTTGTGCCTGCGCCATGGCTGGCTGGCCTTCGTCGCGCTCGGCTCGGTGGTGCTTGCCGTGACCGGGGCGGAGGCGCTTTACGCTGATATGGGACATTTCGGCGCGAGGCCGATCCGGGTGGCATGGACCTGGTTTGTGCTGCCCTGCCTGGTGCTGAATTATTTCGGCCAGGGGGCACTGGTGCTGGCGGACCGCGCCAATCTGGACAATCCGTTTTATCTGATGGCGCCGAAATGGGCGTTGCTGCCGCTGGTCATCCTCGCGACCGCCGCAACCGTCATCGCCAGCCAAGCGCTGATCTCGGGCGCCTACTCCATTGCCAGGCAATGTATGCAGTTGGGCTTCCTGCCGCGCATGATCGTCAATCACACCAGTTCCACCGAAAGCGGCCAGATCTATGTGCCCCAGATAAATGCCGCCCTGCTGATCGGCGTGCTGGTGCTGGTCTTTACCTTCCAGACCTCGGACAATCTCGCGGCCGCCTATGGCATCGCCGTCACCGGCACGTTCATGGCCACCTGCGTGCTCGCGGGCGTGGTGTTTCGCCGACAATTCCAATGGTCGCTGATCCGCACCGTGCTGGTGTTTGGCGCGTTCTTCGTGATGGACGCGGTGTTCTTCGCCGCCAACGCGCTGAAAATCCCCGATGGCGGCTATGTGCCCCTCGTACTCGGCCTCGCCCTCATCGCGCTGATGACAAGCTGGAAGCAGGGACGCGACCTGCTGCTCGACCGCTGGAAGCATGACAGCCTGCCGCTCGCCAGCTTTCTCGCCCGCCTGCCCCATTCCCGCACCATCCGCGTGCCGGGCACCGCCATCTTCATGACCGGCAACTCCGACTACGTGCCCGGCGCCCTGCTGCACAACCTCAAGCACAACAAGGTGCTGCATGAGCGGGTGCTGTTCGTCACCGTCTCCAACACCGATATTCCGGAGGTCCAGCCACAGGACCGCGCCCAGGTGACCGAACTCGCTCCCGGCATTCATCGCGTGATGCTGCGCTACGGCTTCATGGAAAGCCCCGACCTGCCACGCGATATCGCCACCCTGAAAACCCAGGGCATCGCGATTGAAGCCATGCAGGCCAGCTACTTCCTCGGCCGCGAAACCCTCGTCCGCGCCGTGGCACCGAAAATGTCCATCTGGCGCATGTGGCTCTTCCTGCTCCTCGCCCGCAACGCCACCCCCGCCACCGAGTTCTTCCGCATCCCGTCCGACCGTGTCGTCGAACTCGGGGTGCGCGTGGCGATTTGAGGGAAGGAAGAAAGGCCAGGGGCGTCGTGCGAAGGCACGCTGCGCGTGACGCCCCTGGCCTTCCTACCTACCCCTCAACCCGTCAAGCGTTCCCCTGAGCCCGGCGAGACTGCCAGAGGGCCACGAAGTCGATGGGGTGCAGCAGCACGGGGGGGAAGCCGCCTTCGCGGGTCACATCGCTGAGGATGTTGCGGGCGAACGGGAAGAGCAGTTTCGGGCACTCGACGAGCAGGATGGGTTCCACGGCTTCGTCGGGCACGTTGGTGAGGGTGAAGACGCCGCCATAGGAGAGCTCGGCGACGAACACGCGCTGGCCGTCAGCCTTGCCTTCGGCGTCGACTTCGGTGGCTTCGGCGCGGATGGCGAGCACGACCTCGTAGATATCGGCCTGATCGTTGATGCGGCGGGCCTGGACGTCGAGGTTGATATCGACGCGGGGCGGGCTGCGAAGCTGTGTGTAGATGGCGGGGGCGCCGGGCACCTCGAAGCTGAGGTCCTTCACGTACTGGATGTTGACCACCAGCGGCGGGGCAGGGGCGTTCTGGTCTGACATGACGTTCTCCGTTGCGATTTTCGCGGTCTAGAATGTTTCAGCCGGGATGGGTAGCGGGCGGATCAGACGAACGGCGTCAAGGCGCGTCGCATTGGGGGGCCGGGCCGGGAGCGCCGGGCAGTGCATCGCTGACCAGTTCCAGCGTGCCGGCTTTCAGCAGGTCGGCGGCGGACGCGGCGGTGTCGAACTGCAGGGCGCCGCCGGGCGAGCCGAACCAGGCGGCGGCCTTGCAGGTCTCCACCGGCAGCGGCAGGTCCACCTTGTAGACGCGATATTCCATCTGGCGACACACATAGGGCACGGCGCGGGCCGCGAAGCTCTCGCCGCGTGGGCTGAAGAAGCTGCCGCTGTCACGCCCGAAGCGATCGATCAACGTGCCGGGTGGGATGGTCTGCTTGACCGGCGGGGCAACGCAGCCCTCGCCGGGTGGCCAATGGACGGTGCCGTCAGCGGCGATCCAGCGCGGCACGAGGTCATAGCGGAGATAGGCGGGCCAGCCTGGCGGCGGGGTTTCTGGTGGCGTGGCGCAACTGGCCAGCGAGACGATCAGCGCAAGGAAGGCGGCAATCTTCCTGACCATGGGTCAGCGCTCCGATGCGGGGTTCAGTGATGGCGCCAGATGATCTCGTCGGGTGGCGGCTGGGTCGGGTCGCAGTGATGCAACGTGCCGTTCATCACGCTTTGCCCGGTGAGTGAGAGGATAAAGCCCCAATGGCTGACCACCAGCGTGTCCGCCCAGTCGGGCAGGGCGGCCATCTCGCCCCGAAAGCGCCGGGCGCGGGCCTCCACCTGCTCGGCCGGCTCTTCCACCTGGGGCCACCAGATATCGTCCAGATGGCTGAAATCATGCTGCGGCCAGGCGCGCGCCAGCACCGGGACCGGCGTGCCGATATCGCAGCTGAACGCATAGCGTTCGCGCACGATCGGGTTGATATGCACCGGGATTCCCAGCGCCTCGGCGATCGGGGCGGCTGTCTCGAGCGCGCGGGTATAGGGCGAGACGATGATGCGGCGCAGTCCCTTTCCGGCGAGCGCGGCCGCTGCATCTCGTGCCTGTTGATGGCCCAGCTCGGTGAGCTTCGGGTCCAGAATGCCGGGATCGCGGCGCGTGGCCGTGAACAGCAGGTTGAATTCGCTCTGTCCGTGGCGCAGCAGGATCATGCGGGAATTGGTAGCGTCGCGCCGGCCTGGGTGCAATGGCCGCAACCTCACGACCACCTGAACGATTGTGTGAAAGCGGTCGCCCCCCTATGTGCAAGGCTGCCCCGGCGTTTGGCGGGCATTTTCGCGGGAGCGAGGCATGGACGGCGGGTTTCCGATCGATTTGGTGCTGTTCGGCATGGTTGCGGTGTTTCTGGTGCTGCGCCTGACGAGCATCCTTGGCCGCCGCACCGGCTATGAGCGCCCCGCGGAGCCGGCGGTGCCGTCCAATGTCGTGCCGCTGCGCCGGACGGCACCTGTGCCGGAGGCGGTCGAGATCGCCGGGCGCGATCTGCCGGACCCGACCTCGCCGATGGGCCTGACGCTCGCGGCCATGGCGGGGATTGACCGCAGCTTCACCCCCCAGCGCTTCCTGGCCGGGGCCGAGGCGGCTTTCCGCATCATCGTCGTTGCGTTCGCCGAGGGTGCGCGCACAACTCTCCATCCGCTGCTGTCGATGGACACCTACCGCGCCTTCGAAGGCGCCATCGCCGCGCGCGAGGCCACCGGGGAGACCCAGCACACCGAGATCAAATCCGTCGCCAAGGCCGAGATCGAGCACGCCGAACTGGCAGGAACCCTTGCGGTGGTGACGGTACGCTTTGTATCCGATCAGGTGAACATCACGATCGGGGCCGATGGGCTCCCGGTGGCGGGGACGGACGCGGTGACGGAGATTGTCGATCTATGGAGCTTCGAGCGCGAACTGACCTCGACCGATCCGGCATGGCGTTTGGTCGCGGCCCGCAGCGCGTGAAGCATTTCCGGTGGGTGGCCTTGGCCGCCATGGTGTTTGTGGTGTCCTGCGTCCAGCAGCCGCCGGGTGTGACGTCCAAGGCCCCCAGTGGCCCCACTCTGGTCCGCGCCAGCTATGACGCGCTGCCGGGCTGGAAGACGGATGAGACGTTCCTCGCCATCGCCCCGTTCCTCGCAAATTGCGCGCACATGGCTGACGCGAAGCTCGGCGGCGAGGCGAAATTGGGTGGCTTGCCGCAGGCCGAGGCGCTCGGTGGCCGCGCCCCCCAATGGCAGCCCGCCTGCGATGCCGCCCGAGAGGTGCCCGAGGCTGATGACGCGGCCGCCCGTACTTTCTTCGAGACCTGGCTGGTCCCCTACGCCGTGACCAATGGCAGCGAAACGACCGGGTTGTTCACCGGCTATTACGAGCCGGAGATCAAGGGCTCGCGCAGCCCGGGGGGAGCTTACAAGGTCTCGCTGTATTCCCGGCCCAATGATCTCGTGCCCGTCGAGCCCGGCACCTTCAGCGGCGAGAATGCGGGGCTGAAGATCGGACGCAAGCTGTCCTCGGGTGATGTGGTGCCGTATTTCGACCGCAGCGAGATCGAGCAGGGCGCGCTGTCCGGCAAGCGGCTGGAGCTGATCTGGCTCGCCGACCCGATCGACGCCTTTTTCCTCCACATTCAGGGTTCCGGCCGCATCCGCCTGCCCGATGGCCGCGTGGCGCGCGTCTCCTATGCCGGTCAGAACGGGCGGACCTATGTGCCGATCGGCCGCGTGCTCGTCGATCGCGGTGAGATGACGTTGGAGCAGGTGTCGATGCAGTCGATCCGCGACTGGCTGAAATCCCACCCCAAGGAGGCGCCGGCGCTGATGGCGGAGAACCCCTCCTATGTGTTTTTCCGCGAGATCATCGGCGTCACCTCCGAGCAGGGGCCGCCGGGGACATTGGGTGCGGCCATGACCCCGGGCCGTTCGCTCGCCGTTGATCGCGCCGTGATTCCGCTGGGCGCCCCGGTGTGGCTGGACACCACCGACCCACTGGATGGTACGAAACTGCAACGCCTGATGCTCGCCCAGGACACCGGTGGCGCGATCCGTGGCGCCGTCCGCGCCGATATCTTCTGGGGCTGGGGTGCCGAGGCGGAGGAACGCGCCGGACGCATGCGCCAGCACGGCCGCTATTACGTGCTCCTGCCGAAGGGGTGAGCGCGCAGCTGATCTGCGGCGATTGCCTGGAGGTGCTGCCGACATTGCCGGCCGCCTCGGTGGACGTGGTGGTCACATCGCCGCCCTATAATATCGGGCTCGCCTATAACAGCTACGACGACCGGCGCGGCGAGGCGGCCTATCTCGACTGGATGATGGCGGTCTGCCGCGAGATCGCCCGCGTGCTGAAGCCGGACGGCTCCTTCTTCCTCAATATCTCCGGCAGTCCCCGCGTCCCCTGGCTGCCCTTTGAGCTGGTGGTGCGGCTGCGCGCATTGTTCGTGCTGCAAAACCACATCACCTGGGTCAAATCCGTCACGGTGGGCGAGACCACCTCCGGCCATTTCAAACCGGTGTCGAGCAAGCGCTTTCTGCACCAGGCGCATGAGCCGATCTTCCACTTCACCTTGAGCGGTGATGTGACGCTGGACCGGCTGGCGATCGGCGTTCCTTATCAGGACAAGAGCAACATCGCCCGGCGTGGCCACGCGTCCGACCTGCGCTGCCGCGGCAACGTCTGGTTCATTCCGTATGACACGGTGCAGAGCAAGGCCGAGAAGTTCCACCACCCCGGCACCTTCCCGCTCGATCTGCCGCGCTGGTGCATCCGGCTGCATGGGCGAGCAACCCCGGTTGTGCTTGACCCCTTCATGGGGACGGGAACAACGCTTGTCGCCGCCCAGCAGGAAGCAGGGCAGGGGATCGGGATCGAGATGGACCCGGACTACGTGGCGATCGCACAGCATCGCCTAAGAGAATGAAACGCCGTGCCGTCAGGCCTCATTCTTGAGGCGAGCGACTGGCGGAATCCGTCGCCACCCCTTAGATCACAGCCATGGAACAAACCGCCCCACGCCCCCGCGTCGCCCTGTTCGTCACCTGCCTCGTGGATTTCCACCGGCCGAGCGTGGGCTTTGCTGCCATCAAGCTGCTCGAAGCCGCCGGCTGCGATGTCGAGGTGCCGCGCGGCCAGACCTGCTGCGGGCAGCCCGCCTATAATTCCGGCGACCGCGCCACCGCCGCGGCGATCGCCCGCCAGTTCCTCGATGCCTTCGAGGCTTATGACTACGTCGTCGTCCCCTCTGGCTCCTGCGGCGGCATGCTCAGTTCGCATATGCCGCATCTCTTCGATGACGACCCCAACACGAAGGCCCGTGCTGAACGCCTCGCGGCCAAAACCCATGAGCTGGTGAGCTTCCTCGTTGATGTCCGTGGCCAACTCGTCGTTCAGGCCGCCTGCGTCGCCACCGCCGTCTATCACGACAGTTGCGCCGGCCTGCGCGAACTCGGCATCAAAACCCAGCCCCGCGACCTCCTCGCCTCCGTCGCCGGCCTCAAGATGGTTGAGATGAAGGAGCCCGAGACCTGCTGCGGCTTCGGCGGCACGTTCTGTGTCAAATACCCCGACATCTCCACCCGCATGGTCAGCCACAAGACTGCCGATATCATGGCGAGCGGTGCTGACCTGCTGCTGGCGGGTGACATGGGTTGCCTGTTGAACATGGCCGGCCGCCTGTCACGTGAAGGCAGCAAGATCCAGGTGCGTCACGTGGCCGAGGTGCTGGCCGGCATGGCGGGCTCGCTTCCGGCCATTGGCGAGCCGACCGCCTGATGGGGCTCGCGGGCATCACCTCCCGCGCCAGGCTGCCGGACGGGCGGATGATCGGCTATGCGGAATATGGCGACCCTGCCGCCCCGCCGGTGATCTACTGCCATGGCTGGCCCACCTCGCGCCTTGAAGCCGGGTTGGGGCCCAATCTCAAACTCCGCCTGATCGCGGCTGATCGCCCCGGCTACGGGCTCTCCGATCCCAACCCGAAGGCGACCCTGAAGGACCAGGCGCAGGATATTCGCCGCCTCGCCGGTCATCTCGGCCTGAACCGCTTCGCCGTGGTCGGTGTCTCCGGCGGCGGACCGCTGGCCGCGGCCTGCGCGCATTATCTGCCGGACCTTGTCGCCGCACTCACCTTGATCAGCCCGGTGCCGCCGCCTCACGCGGTGACCAAAGGCCGCCTCGCCAACCTGATGCGGTTTGGCCGCTGGCCCGCGCTTGGCAAGCCGGTCATGACCATGGCCCGCGCCTTTATCCTCGCGCCCGACCGCGCCGAAGCCGTGGCCTTCGCCCGCAAGCTCCCCGGCCGAGACGGCGAGGTGATGACCCGTGAAAAGCGGGCCGCGCTGCTGGGCGCGATGCGCGAGGGCCTGAAACACGGCATCCACGGCGCCGTCACCGACGCCGCGATCTACGGCCGCCCCTGGGGGTTCCGGCTCAACGACATCACGGTGTCAACCACCGCTTGGCAAGGCGACATGGACCGGCTCATCCCGCCCAAGAGCATCCACGCCTTCCGCGCCATCCCCGGCGTGACCATCCGCGAGATGGCAGGCCACGGCCATTACTCGCTGGCAATGGGCGAAACCGAAATGATCATGGCTGAGCTGATCATCCGGGCAGGCCAGCACCCCAATCAGAGCGTGGTCGCAGCGGGTTGAATCACCCGGAGGTGCGAATCACGCAACAAAACAAAGAGCCACGGCGTGCAGTGCCGCTTTGGTGGTTTGAACAGCGTTGCTGCCATGCGTTGCGCGGCCCGTTTCCGTGCCGTGAGGCTCAATGCCGTCAGGCTGCGTGCCCCTGGCGGGCAATCCGTGCGGCTCCCCGAAACGGGTTGAGCACAGTTGCTCCCAGACCCACAACGTCGGCCTCATGGCCTGTCACCAGTGTGAGACCATGCGTAAAGGCGGTCGCTGCCAGAAGCCCTGCGGTGGTTGGAATGCTTCTGATGGCACTCATCCGCCCCCATTCTTCAGCCACCGCATCGTCTATTCCCAGCACACGCCCCTTGAAGGCCAACGCCACATCGACCGACCACCGGCTCAGTTCCTCCGCTTGTTTCGGATCACCAAACCGGACCCGTTCGACGCTCGTCCGGATCTCGCCCAGAGTGAGCGTGCTGAGAAAGAGATCATCTCCAGATACCGAACCATACCATGCTGTAACAGAAATATTGCAGCGTGAACCTTTGCGGATTTCGGCAATGACGTCAGTATCGATCAGATAGCTCACAGTTCAATCCTTCGGCCAGGTTCGCGGTTACGCTCAATTTTAAGCCCTTGTAACGGCGCTGAGGCAAGGAGCGTCTTCAGGTCTTGCTGTGAATAGTCCACAAAAAATTCCGCAAGCACACGCCGGACCTGTGTCCGATTCAACGGGTTCGATATGGCATCAGCGATGTGATGCATAATGTTTTCATCCCCCCGCCGGATTTTAATTCTAATCTGCACGTAATCGGAGTCCTCAAACCAAGTACGAAACGTGGACATGCTCCGCCTCCTCAGCTCACACGATGAAAATAACTGATTTTTCATACTCTATGAGCCGTGGGTTGACAATGTTAACCACACGGGTGTCACGAAGTAATACTTGCGATGGCAACATATTGCCAATAATCGCAAAACTCTTCTTCTTATATCGTGTAACTCATCAGGTTACATTGTCGATCGCGATATCTCACACGGCGTGGCCGCGTCACGCCGGACTCGAGCCGCTGCTCTCACGCCCCCGGCGTGCCGCCGCAATGGCGTCAAGCCGCCAGTGTCAAAGCAAGCGTAGGGTGGGGTGCCCTATCGCACCCCACCAGGCCGAAACGACGAGCTTTCAATGGTGCAAGAACTCAAATGATCGGCCATATACAAACACTGCCGCCATTAT
>Ga0114959_10004274_pt1 | contig 10991 bp, 11 predicted proteins | sample C_130625_EF_Meta_FD_87317 | JGI IMG/M metagenome (GOLD analysis project Ga0114959, IMG submission 87317) | Freshwater microbial communities from Lake Croche, Canada to study carbon cycling - C_130625_EF_MetaG | ecosystem: Environmental > Aquatic > Freshwater > Lake | place: Lake Croche, Canada...
AATTAAAGTGTTGAGTAAATTAATTGATAGTAGAACAGATAAAGCATCTTATTCGTTTTTAAGCAACTGGGTAAAGTCGAGCACTTCTGATAAAACAGCCATTGCAACGGCTAATCAGTGGGCATCTAAAGGCAATTGATAATTTTACAAAGGTATTAAAAAGGCAAATCTTCGAAAGATTTGCCTTTTTTTATTTTCCCACACTGTCAAATTTATTTTTTAGAATATATTCAGCATCTTCATCGCCTAATTCAACTGCCCTTTTGAAATCCAGCATAGCATTTTCGACCTGTCCCATTAAATAGCGTGACATGCCTCTCCAACGTAAAGTTTCGGCATTGCCACTTCGATAAAACCAATCCGCTTTATCAAATTGTAAAAAAGCTTTATCAAAATCTTCTAATTTGTAGAAAATTTTACCTTTTACAACATAATAATCAGGCACGGTATTATCAAATGAAATTGATTGCTCAATATCGTAAAGCGCTGAGAAATAATTTTCAAGCTTTAGATTTGTCTTTCCTCTCAAAAAATAAGCCTTAGAAGATTTAGGAAAGTGTTTAAGCTTCTCAGTAAAGAATATTTGAGCTTCCTCATATTTTTTTTCTGATAAAAGCCATTCGCCTTCGCCTAACTTTTCGAGGTCTCGAAAACTAAAGAATTTATCTTCCAACCAATTGAAAAACATTAAGGTAAGAAAAAAGGGCAGAAAAAATAAAAATAATAACCATTCCATAATCTATCAATTATTTTACAAAATTTCCAATTCAATTTGTACTTTTTTAGCTAATCTAGAGACGACTAGTTCGTAAGAATGGTCGGTTAATTCTTTTAACTGGCTAGTCGGTGAAAGATCACCATTGATAGAGTTCCAATGAGTTTTATTCATGTGATATGCCCCGACAATGTAAACAAATTTCTCCCTTAACGCAATGGCATTTCCAGGATCACACTTCAAACTTACATTGAAACTTTCTGATTCTAAAGAAGTTAAGGCAAATATTTTTCCCATCACTTTGTAGACTAAAGTGTCGGGCCCGAATGGTAATTCTTCGGAAACTCCTTTTTTAGAAATACAATATTCTCTGAATTCTTCGATATTCATGGTTGATATGGGTTCTGAGAAGTACGTTTTGAGCGTGAAGTTTTATAAGTCGAAAACCGGTTGCTCTGCGCTCAGTAAATTATCTAAAAAATGCTCTATAAATCATAACACATACACACATTAAAAACATCAAAATTGAAATTTTATTAATAAAATGCATCGTTTTGATGTTAAAATTTGTTGGTTTCGAAGGATCAGATTTTCGGAAAATTCTAAAAAAATAGCTGAATGCTTCTCCTAATTTGAATTGTTCTTTTAATTTCGACATTTTAATATGACTTGAATCTCCAGATTCAAGAATTTTTAGGGTGGTACGATTCTGGAGAATCGTTATGAGTCGGTTGGTTCAAACCAAATGCCATCTTCTTTAATAATTTCAATCAATTCGTTTACAGCATTGTCAGAGTGCACTGATTTCTTGATAACATTTTGTCCTCTATACAAAGCAATTTTATCTTTTCCAACGCCGACATACCCGTAATCTGCATCTGCCATTTCACCTGGGCCATTCACAATGCAGCCCATAATTCCAATTTTTACGCCTTTCAGATGTTCCGTTCTTTTACGAATCATTGCCGTTGTTTCCTGAAGATCGAAAAGGGTTCTGCCGCACGAAGGACAGGAGATATATTCGGTCTTGCTCATGCGTGTACGAGCGGCTTGCAAGATGCCAAACGCAGTAGAATTGAAACTTTTTGATAGAATTAAAAGTTTAGTTTTTTCGGCTAAATCAGGCAATTTCAATAAAATACCGTCGCCGAACCCATCAATCAATAAACCTCCACAATCGGTGGCAGAAAATAGTTGAAAATCTGATGGTGGTAATGCTGGATATTTACGAACTAAAACGACTGGAACCGTAATTTGCTTTTCAATAAGTTCAAAAAATAGTCTGCGTAATTCTGGCATTGCGTGCGGATTATCAGTCTGAATAAAAAGCACAATTTGTTTATCTTGGCTTAGTTGTTTTAACAATTCTACCGTTAATTCGCTAAGTCTAACCTGTACAAAATTTAACAATCCATGCTTCTGTGGATGCGATAGATATTGTTCAATTTCCATTAACGGATATTTATTAATTTGATCTTCCACACGCTCCCAAACATCGAAATCTAAAATCTCTTTCAATCCCATCGGCAACATATATTGTGCCGGGTTCCTCCCTGTATAAATATAATCAGCCCCTAAATCATTCATGGTCCATTTATCAGGTAGCGGAAGGTAATAATGCCCAATGGGTTTTAATTCATCATGTTCGATAACCGTAATTTGAGAATAATCGGCGATCACTCTCGGCACATTATGACCGCCAAAATTAGCCACCTCGTGGGTTCTTCTTTTAGCATACTGAAACGGATTAATCGGTGAATCGTTTTTTGATGGTTGAGGTTCGATGTTCGATGTTTGTGGTTTATTACTCGCTTGTCGAACATCGAAAAACGAATTTAAACCATCGAACGAGGGAATTGGGTTTGAACCTTCCTTTCTAGTCGAATATCTATCAATCAAAGCCCTTGCAACGGGTGCTTCAAATTCTGGATCTTCCGTTAGACTTACTCTTACAGTATCACCCAGACCATCTTCTAAAAGCGTTCCAATCCCAACGGCAGACTTAATTCTACCATCTTCCCCTTCACCAGCCTCCGTAACTCCTAAATGTAAAGGGTAAGGTTTTAATCCTTCCTCTACTAGTTTTTTACATAATAAACGATAGGCCTGAACCATGACTTGGGTATTGGAGGCTTTCATCGACAAAACGATGTTGTAATATTTTTCATCTTCACAAATACGTAAGAATTCCAAGGCGGACTCAACCATGCCAAGTGGGGTATCTCCGTATCTACTTAAGATTCGATCACTCAAAGACCCATGATTTGTACCAATCCGCATTGCGGTACCGTATTGCTTACATATATTAACCAAAGGCAAGAATTTTGAACGAATTCTGTCTAACTCATCCTGATAACTTGATTCAGTATACTCAATATTTTCAAAACGTTTTTTATCGGCGTAATTGCCAGGGTTAATTCTTACTTTTTCTATCAAACGAGCGGCTAATTCCGCCGCATTGGGTGTAAAATGAATATCCGCCACCAAAGGGACGTTATAACCACGGACTCTAAGTTCCTTACGGATGATCTCCAAATTTTGAGCCTCTTTAACCGAAGGAGCTGTGATTCTAACATAATCACAACCCGATTCAATCATCCGAATCGTTTGCTCCACCGAACCCATCGTATCCATGGTATCAATCGTAGTCATGGATTGCACTCTGATCGGAAAATCCGAACCCATCGGAACATCCCCAATGTTCACAGAGATGGTTTTTCTACGTGAATATTCCGTCAGTGAATTAGCATAACGGTTTCCGTTTTCAATAAGATTTATGATTTGTGAATTGATCGTTGACATATATGAATTAAAACTGAGCAAATTAGGAAAAAGGTAAAAAAATCCCCCAACAAACTTGTAACAGTTATTGAGGGCGGATAGTTAAAATTATTTAGGATTAAAAATCGCCAAAAGTATCCACTAAATATCGCTGAACAATACTAATATCTCCTTTGGAAGTCAAATCAGGGACATTTTCTTCGACAACAACCGTCATAACTTTCTTAGGATTTTCAATCGCCATTTTCATCACGGCAGTTGGCAACTCCCTTTCGTTTCGGATTGAATTAAATGGCTCTTTACGAACATATTCCAAAATATCATCGTAATTAAAATGAAAAACATTCATATTAACCCCAATTTTCCCCTTCAAATTACGAGCAGATTCAATTTGCTCGTCAGTCGGTTTTTCAATAATCTCAGTTAAATAACCCTCCGCATCAGATTTAATCACCGAAAATGATTTTACCCTTTCTGGCTCAACGCCTAAAGCAATACTTTCATACGAAACCACGGAATTCTGAACGGCATTTTCACGCAATAATTTCAATACATTTATAGAATACAAATTATCTGAATTGCAAACTGTAAATCTGCCTGCTCTCCATTCAGGTGTTTGCTCCAAGGCTTGTTGCACAGCATCGGCAGTTCCTGCGGGTTTTTCACGATCTAGGGCAATTGTTTGAGTGGCGTATAAAAACTTCATTCCCCAAGCCTTCCCCTCCTTCACCAATGTATCGTAATAGGGTTTGGTGACCTGATCTTTCGGATTTTTCAAAATCAAAACTTCATCATATCCCGCCTTGTGGGCATTGTAAATCAGATAATCCATAAACGGACGACCACCCTTCCCAACACCAATCATTCCCTTAGGAAGTGTATTAGCCTGTTGAACCAAATCAGAATCAAGTGCTTCTGACCCTACTACTCTTTTCATTCGTGACGACATTCCACCCGCCATGATTAATATTTTTGCCATTTATTTTTTTAATTTATACTATTTTAAAAAAGTGGTAGTCGAATATTCAAAGAACGACTACTGTAAAATTACACCTAGTCTTCTAATCTTGTTCCTTCGTCAACGGTAACTATATAAGCCTTTCCGCCTTGACTTTCAATGGCTTTGGCAACTTTTTCAGGGTTTTCGGGGGCATAAGCAAACATGCAACCTCCGCCACCCGAACCATTAATTTTTCCACCCAAGGCACCCGCTGCTAAACTTGCCTGAATCATTCTGTCTATTTTAGGGGTTGAAATTTTAAGATTTTCCCTTAAATGATATTGATCTTCATTTAAAAACTCACCTAATTGGGCATCCGTCAAAGAATTTGATTTCAATAAAAACAATGCAGATTTTAAAATTCGATAATTTTCTATATTTCCAACAATTAATGCTTGTTCATCAACTGTTAGCAATTCTTTAAAATCAATGCTGTTGTTAATATCGACCGCATCAATCTTAAAATCCGGATATTTTTTTCTGATTTTTTCGATCGCATGTAAAACGCCTCCTTTCACACGCTTGAGCAAGCCAACGGTATCTTTAGGTTCTTGAGAATCGCCCAAGACAAACATGCCTAATTTTGGTTTTAAATTCTCTACAATGATGGTTGGATCAGTTTGCAAATAAATGACATTTCCGCAAGCCGTTGAATAATGATCCATCATACCGCCCGCTTCTTTAAACTCCACAACCTCCGCTCGATAAGCAATTTCTGCAATTTCTGCTGAGGAAATTGGTTTGGGAATATCAGCGATTTGGGTAAGAAAATGTATCCAATTAGCCACTAAAGCCGATGAACTAGAAGTACCTGAATTAATTGGTATATTCCCGTAAACCGTACATTCTAAACCATGGTTGAAACTATATCCTTCCCTCTGCAAAATATTCAAAGCCGAGCGAAAATAATCACGCTTATGAGAATAGGGCATTTCAGGAAATATATCAAATCGCAGGTTTTGATTAATATCAGGCAAAAAAATCACCGCTTTGGTCTGACTCGAGCGATTGCCATCAATGTGTATTCTCCTAGAAATGGCAGCTGCAATAACTGGTAATCCTAAATAATCTTGATGCTCACCAAATAGGCAAATTCTCCCTGGCGTTGAAGTCTTTACTATTTTTTTCATTAAATATCGTTCATAAATTAAGTAAAATTAGTCAAAGAAAATGAAATTAAGCAGTATTCAGTTGGTAGTCAACAGCAAATTATATGCTGTTGACCAATTATTGCCAACTAGATACTGAAAAACTCAATATTCATCGCCCAAGGCAAAGATAGGTTTATTCGTTTTCCATTTACCACGGGTAAAATCTGGAATTTTTACGGGTGCCGAACCATTAGCAATCGACTCTTCGGAAAGTGGACTAATGGCCGACCAGGCCGCCGCATCGTATACATCAATGGGCGGTGCCACGCTGCGCTTGATAGATTCAATAAATGCTCGTAAAACAAAGTAATCAATACCGCCATGGCCAGCTTTTTCCGCATTTGCCTCATGATTTTTCCATAATGGGTGGTCATATTTATCTTGGTATTCCTTGAAATCATCCCAAGTATGCTGCTTTTTACTGATGCCTTCCAAATAAATATGGTTGCCATCGTTCATCCAAAGACCATTTGTGCCTTGAACTCGGAAACCCAAAGAGTAGGGTCGTGGCAAATTAGTATCGTGTGAAATCATAATCGTTTGACCATTCGCACATTTAATATTGGTCGTAACGACGTCACCCAATTTAAATTTTACTTTTGCATTCGGATGATTTTCTCCACCATTTTTTACGATGTAATTGTGTAAACCAAGCCCTTGTGAAGCAATGGAAGTTAAATATAGAAACTGATTCCCTCGGTTGATATTTAACATCTCCGCTACTGGCCCTAATCCGTGTGTTGGGTATAAATCTCCGTTTCTATCGACCGAATGTTGCGTTCTCCATTTTGCTTCTGAAAATCCTTTTTCACCAAATTCTACGCCTCCACCGTACGCTTTTATGCCATTATTGAATTTTACCTCCCTTAAATCGTGTTGGTAGCCACATTGTGTGTGAACCAATTCACCAAACATATTTTGGCGAACCATATTCAAAACAGCCATGACATCTCGACGATAACAAACATTTTCTAAAATCATACAATGTGAACCTGTCTTTTCAAACATATTCACCAAATCCCATGATTCCTGTAATTTAACGGTCGCCGAAACTTCAACTGCCGTATATTTTCCCGCTTTCATCGAGACAAGTGCCATCGGAACGTGCCATTCCCAAGGGGTGGCAATGACAATACCATCTAAATCTTCCCGTTTAACCATATTTTCAAAATCATGGTCACCATTTTTATAGATGGCAGGATCTCTTTTACCTTTCGCTCGGATTAAGGTTAATGATTGATTGATCGCATTTTCGTCAACATCACAAATAGCATTCACCTCAACATCATCCCGAAAAAGGGCTTGCTCCAAATGGCTGCGTCCCCTAAGACCAACACCAATAAAACCTAATCGAACTTTGTTATCCTCTTTTCGTTTACCAAATAAAATATTAGGCAAGATTAAAGCGGAGGAACTTACTAAGGCTGTTTTCTGAATAAAATTTCTTCGTTGCATGGTTGATTTGTACATGAGAGTAAATTAAATTACTGTTAAGTTACGAGACTTTTCCGAACTACTATCGTTTTAAGAATGTTTTTTACACAGGTGATTAAATATTTAAATTTGTTTAAGGTTTGACAAAAAATATTAAACAAAATCAAACAATTTTAAACCATAATCCGTTATTGTATTTAATTAACTCACGCTGATTTAGTTTAATAGTATTGCTGACAACCTTTCAGACGGCTTTTAAACTTAGAGACTAAATCCTCGAATTATTGTCTCAGTTCTGTACGGAATAGCTAACCGTATTAACATTAAGAAGTAGCCAGTATCCAAAATTAAACTTCTTACAACACAAGAACCCTAATTCTCAACAAACACTTTAGAAAAAAACGCATGATGCCAAAAAAAGTGGCGGTGTTTAGGAAAGAGCATTTTAACGCTGCCCACCGTCTAAACAATCCGAATTGGTCGGATGAAAAGAATGAACGTGTCTATGGAAAATGTAATAATTACAATTATCATGGCCACAACTACGATTTGATTGTTCAAGTAAACGGTGAAATTAATCCTGAAACCGGTTACGTCATGGATATGAAAGTGTTGAGTGATATTATCAAAAGAGAAGTCTTAGATAAATTTGACCATAAAAACCTAAATCTTGATACAGAAGAATTTAGTGATTTAAATCCATCCGCCGAAAATATTGCCATTGTAATTTACGACAAACTAAAACCACAAATTGATCCACAATTTGATCTTAAAATAAGACTATATGAAACAGAAAGAAATTTTGTTGAATACCCTATTGGTTGACAACAACAACAAAATAATGTTCAGCGATGAAGAAATTGGCGACGACCATATTATGACTTCCGTTGATACACCCATGCGTGAGGACGCCTTTGAAATGAATGATGATGAGAAAATAGCGCAAATTGAATACCACTTTCGCCAAATTATGGAAACCTTGGGTTTAGATTTAACCGATGATTCTTTAAAAGGAACTCCCAAAAGAGTAGCGAAAATGTACATCAAAGAAATTTTTAGTGGTTTAGACCCTAAAAATATGCCCTCAGTTGCCTTATTTGAAAACAAATACCAATACAATGACATGTTGGTGGAGAAAAATATCACTTTCTATTCAAACTGCGAACACCATTTTGTGCCCATAATTGGCAAAGCCCACGTCTCGTACATTGCCAACGGAAAAGTGATTGGACTTTCTAAGTTAAACAGAATCGTACAACATTTCGCCAAACGTCCACAGGTGCAAGAACGCCTAACGATGCAAATTGCGAAGGAACTGGAGAAAATTTTAGGAACCAAAGACGTTGCGGTTATGATTGATGCCAAACATCTTTGCGTTTCTTCGAGAGGAATTCAAGATGATACTTCAACTACGATTACGGGTTACTACGGAGGAAAATTTCAACAGGATGCCACCAAGGCCGAATTTTTGAAATATATTTCGTAAACCAGCGTTTCGTCTAAATTAAAAAAAAGCATTTGAAAAAATATTTTCAAATGCTTTTTTTATGGGTTAAAATCAGTTTATTGGCAATTAAAAAAAAATATTTTGGAATTAAAATAAAAGATTTAGTTTCACATAAGCAAGACAAATTCTATCGAACACATGAAAGGACTAAACAAAGTAACACTTACATGAAAGGACTAAACAAAGTAACACTTATTGGAAATTTGGGCAATGACCCAAGCATTCAAAACCTCGAGGGCAACATCAAAGCTGCCAAATTTTCCTTAGCTACTTCCGAAAGTTATAAAGACTCAAACGGACAAAATCAAACTATTACAGACTGGCACAATGTTATTCTCTGGCGAGGTTTAGCTGAAATAGCTGAAAAATACCTGCATAAGGGTAGTTTAGTTTACGTTGAAGGTAAACTAAAAACCAGAAATTATGATGACAAAGACGGACAAAAAAAATATGTGACCGAAATTATTGGTGAACAATTAATCCTCCTCGACAAAAAAACCGATGGCAATTGAAATAAAATACGAACCCGCCAAGCATAATAGCAAAGACGTTATTTACATCCGTTTTGAAAGAAACTTGGAAATAAATGAGCGTGTAAAAAAATTGGTTGGAGTTAAATGGAGTAATTCAAAAAAGGTTTTTTATGTACTGGACTCGGTATTCTATCGTGAAAAATTCGGTTTACCCCCCAAAAGCTCAATTGGAAAAGAAGTGCTTTCAAACATTAATCCCGTAAATCAACCCGCCCTTCAGAAGTACGTTGAAATGTTGCAACTGAAAGCCTATAGTCCGAATACAATCATAACTTACAGAAACGAATTTGCCCAATTATTGAACATTTTGAAGGACAAAAATATCGATCAATTAGACTCAAAACGATTGAAGGATTATTTTTTATACTGCACAAATACTTTAAAACTTTCTGAAAATACCCTTCATAGTAGAATAAATGCGGTAAAGTTTTATTTTGAAAAAGTATTAGGGCGAGATAAGTTTTTCTTTGAAATTCCACGACCTAAAAAAGCCTTAATTTTGCCAAATGTCTTAGCAATCAGTCAAGTAGAAAAATTATTCTCAAAACTAGAAAACCTTAAACACAAAACGATGCTCTTCTTGGCATATTCGGCTGGTCTCAGAGTGAGCGAGGTGGTTAATTTGAGCGTAAAAGATATTCATTCTGCAAGAATGGTTATTAATATTAAAGGTGCAAAAGGGAAAAAAGATAGGATGGTTTCACTTTCGGAAGGAATTTTGGAATTATTACGAAAATATTATCTATCCTATACACCAAAAGAATGGCTTTTTGAGGGACAACATAAGGAAGAACCGTACAGTACAAGAAGTCTTCAACAAATTTTCCATAGGGCAAAAATCAAAGCAAAAATTATTCAAGACGTAACTTTTCACAGCCTTAGACACAGCTACGCTACTCACTTGCACGAAAGAGGAACTGATATCAAATTAATCCAAGAACTTTTGGGACACAATGATATACAAACCACGATGAGATACACTCACGTGAGTACCCGAAAACTCGAAACAATTGTAAGTCCTTTTGACCAATTAAATTTAAAAGGGGAATAATATTTTGAAAAAATGAAAATAAAACTTAGTTTTTAAAATTTGTAATTTAACAATACAAAAAGTACGACAAAAAATTGTACGACAAGAATAGTACAACAAAAAATTGGCAAAGTGCAAAAAAATACAAAAAGTACGACAAAACTTTCGTATATTACAGAGTTACCAGCAATATTAACAGACACTCAAAACGACAACGAAATGACACAACAAGAAATTGAAAAAATAATTAAGTCAACTGTACACATAGTAATGTCCGACCCAAAAACTCTAATGCCAAAAGGACTTGGTTCTGGGTGTATTGTGAAATTTAACGACAAAGAATTACTTCTTACCGTTGCACACGTAACAGACATTCAAGCAGCAACTTGTATTGTAACAGGACAACCACCTGTTTTAAATCATACACCAATGTATTCTGTTGGTGGCATGTGGTTCTTAGACAAGTTTGACATTACAAAATATGAAGACCAAATCGAAGAATTAAAAAAAGAACCGACAAGAATTGAAGCACGAGATTTTGGACAAATTGATTTTAGTTTTGCGACCTTAAAACACAAAATTGACTACAAACAAAACGAAATAAAATTTTCAGACTTTACAGTTGCAAGTAGCGACAAATTATTAATTACGACAACTCTAACAGAAACACCGACTGTTGAAAATACTTACGGTTTTTTTGGACGAATTAAAGCTAAGCTAATTAGGCTTCCCTTTAATGATATAACTAATTGATAATCAGTATTTTGTAATAAAATTAATCCCCGAATATGCACAGATTTGGCATATTTCGGGGATTTTTGTATTTTAGATGTGCCAACA